>JABAHP010003423.1_pt1 | contig 11306 bp, 12 predicted proteins | sample 7062081 | NCBI WGS metagenome assembly JABAHP01 (sample SAMN14534357, study PRJNA622989) | marine sediment metagenome | biome: marine biome [ENVO:00000428]; feature: marine pelagic biome [ENVO:01000023]; material: deep marine sediment [ENVO:00002113] | place: India: Gulf of Kutch | collected... | reverse complement strand
GGGGTACAGAATGCCCATTTCGAAACCGTCTGAAATGACCTTACAGCTCTGAAGAGCCAATGGTCACAATTCCCAGATACCCATCAACGGTCACCGCATCGCCGTTTTGGATCAGCCGCGTGGCATCCGGAATGCCGGTTACGCACGGCAATCCGTATTCTCTGGCAATGATGGCGCCATGAATCAGCATGCCGCCCCGGCGCTCAACGACGCCGGCCGCCAGAGGCACCACAAAGGTCATGTTCGGATCCACGGCATCACAGATCAAAATTTCACCATATTTGAATTCGGCTAAATCGGCGGTTTGCTGTATCACCCGGGCAGGGCCTTTTGCCAGGCCCGGGCCGGCGGGCTGACCGATGAGTTGCCGGGCCTTAATCGTAAGACCGTCTTGGGATTTTTGCTTGTAGGGCGGCTGAAACTGCGGTCGATGGCCTGAGCTTTCAACCACTTTGAGCAGTTCGGCAGCAATTTTTTTATTCGATCCTCCCTGAAAGTGAGCATCGATCCGCTGTCTGGCTTCGCGCACTGCCGCCAGCAGCTGGGCCTCTATTCTGCCCAGATAGATATTATCATCATCGCGCAGTTGATAGCTGCTGCGGGCGAGGTCCAAAAGCTCGATGGCCGTTTGCTTTTGTTGGCCTTCAAAAGAATTCAAAAATTTTTCCTGCAGCGCATTCTTATCTTTTAACGGTTGTCGATCTGCTTCGGCAGGCAGGTGAGCGGCCATTTCGAGCAATATCTTGTAAAGCGCATCCGGCGTCTGTTCACACTGGGTGCCACCGGTGACCGCACAGGTCAGGTCACCAAATTTTTCAACGAATCGATTCACCGCTGCCAAAAACTGCGGATCGAGGCCCTCGGTCTGACCGGTTGTTAAGGCTTTTTCCAGAGAGGGCGTGTTGCGTATCCAATCTGCGAGATCCGCCAGCATTTGGTTTCTTTGCAAACTTGCCATCTCGGTGCGGGTCAGCAAATCAATAAATTCATAGGGATCTTGCGGTTGCATGGCATCATTGTAAACCTGTCCGAAAAGGCGAACACCATGGGCATAGGGAATAAATTCTTCCCAATACATATTGGTCCACTTTTGATTGATCTCCCAGCGATAATTAATTTCTGCTGCCAGGTCCTGATCAGAAAGCTTGCTGAGATCCTGTCGGGTCAATTTGTCTGCTGCCATGATCATAGCCGGTATCAGCTCATTTTCAATCTTGTCACGCAGGTGTTTAAGATTCTCAAAGCTGCGGTGTAGGCTCAGGTACCAGCTGCGGCTATCACCATTTTTTTGCGGTGACAGCGTGGTGATCGGGCGGGATTGCAGCACAACCAGATCCTTTTGGCGAATCGTCCATTCCAGATCCTGCGGGGATTTGAAATAATTTTCGGCCTTGAGTGCCAGATCAAAAACATGACGGGCCTCTTGAATGTTCAGTGGTGGCAAATTCGCCAATTTTTCCGGCAGCGCATCGAGTCGAACACCGGACTCAGCGACTATGATCCAGTGCTTGCGCTCGGCCGGGGTGTGGGAAATAATCGTTTTTTTCTGGCGATCCATTATCCAGCGATCGGGCTCAACAGCACCGTCCACAAGGCCCTGGTTTAAACCGTAGACAGATTCGATAACGCCCTGAGAGGTATCACTGGGGCTTTGTGAAAATGCGACACCTGATTTATCGCCAACGATAATCTCTTGAATAACCACAGCCATTGCGCTCTTTTCGACATCCAATCCGATTTCCTGGCGATACAGCAATGCTGCATCGGACCATAACGACGCCCATACTTTGGCAATGTGTTCCAGAATCGCATCGGTACCCTGGATATTGACATAGGATTCATGAAGGCCGGCGAATGAGGATGCGGCATCATCTTCTTCAGGCGCAGACGATCGGACCACAACCGCTTTGCCTTCAAAAGCGGCGTGAATCGTCTCTTTTAATGAACTGGCCATGTCGCTTGGAATCGGTTTGCGCAGAAACATATTCCGGATGCGGGTGGCGCAATCCCATATCTCTTCCCAGCGCATGTCCTTGAATGCTTTGCGGTTGAGCTCGAGCAGAATGCGTTCGCGCAATCCGGTTCGGGCAACATACGTTTGATATGTTTCACTCGTCACACAGAGGGTTTTGGGAACAGCAAACCCGCCTCTGGCCAGCAGCGCCAGCGCATAGCCTTTTCCGCCGACCCGCTGCCCGTCGTGTTCACGAATATTTTCGGGCGGTATGATCCAGTTCATCGATCAATATGAAACTCCATCACGTTTTGAAAATTCTGCACCATGTAGTAGGAGCGGGCAGTCACCCTGATCAAAGCACAGGATGGTGACCTGACAAAATCCTCCAGATATGGGTGCTTGGATAAATAAAGTTTTAAGATGGACTGCCATTCAGCGTCTTTTATTTCCTCTGCGTTTCCGGTTACAGTTATGGAAATCGCATCATGAAAGTCGGACTCCTGGTTGGCACTGCTATTAACAAGGACCGCCACGCGCGAATCGGATGTCAGATTCGAAAATTTACGGGTGGTCCTGGCCGTCACAAAAAAAATATGCCGTAAATCCTCGGTGGCCACAAATGCCACCAGGCTGGCATAGGGCTGCCCGCCGGTCTGGGTTGCAACCACCGCTAATTTTTGCGACTCAAAAAGTTTGCGTACCCGGTTTTGGATCTCAGCTGAAGTTTCCATGGACAGCCTCTGTCATCTTGAGTCAAAAAAAGATCAACGGAAATTACTTACCGGCCCCGACAAGCGGCAACTCTTTATCCAGCTTAAAAAACACCAAAAACTTCGCTTCTTCACTGTCGTTTGGATACTGCCGGCGACGCAGGGAATATAAAAGTTCTGTGTCTTTTTCTTCATTGACCTTGGTCATGAACAGCCGTTTGCCCTTATAACCCGGGCCGTCTTCCATAAACAAAAAAGTGGCGTGGGGATTGGACTGAAGATTATGGTGGGAAAGACGGTCGCGCATAATAACCGCCAGTGTGCCGTCTTCCATAAAGTGAGGTCTAGCATAAATCGCTGCGTCAACCTTGCCGTCGGCATCAGCGGTGGCCAGCACGCCCACCCCTTTAGCATTTTCAAAATAGTCCTTGAGTTCCATTATGGCCTCCTCTGGCAAATGATCAGTGCCTCAAAGTAGATTGTTTAACTTAAGGGTTACTTAAAATGTCTTTCATGTGCATTGAATATATGAGACTATAATACATTCTTGAGAAAAAAAAAGGCACAAAGACGGGACCAAAATGAAGATCGTGCAAAATCTCTGGCAGGTAGGGGGCAGTGGGATTACCGCGGCAGAGGATGCAGCGGTTTACCTGATTCGATTTGACCACCAGGCGACCTTGATCGACGCCGGTTGCGGCCATGCGCACAAACAGCTGGTTGCCAATATTGGCGCGATTTTACCTGACAACATCCCGATTCCGTACCTGTTTCTCACCCATTGCCATTTTGATCACGTCGGCGGAGCGGCCGTGCTCAGAGATCGTTTTGGTTGTAAAATCGTGGCCCACAGGCTGGATGCCGAATACCTTGAGGCTGCAGATAACACCGTTACAGCGGCATCCTGGTACGGCGCACGAATGGAGCCCTTGACCATAGATCACAAGATTGAGGGTCGTAAAGAAATTTTCAAAGTGGGCAATGGAGAAGTTTTAGCCTACCATTGTCCGGGCCATTCACCCGGTTCAGTCGTATACCTGACCAGACTTGACAATAAAAAAGTCCTGTTCGGGCAGGATGTGCACGGCCCGCTGGATCCATCGCTTTTGTCAGACCGTAAGGATTATATCGGCAGCTTAAAATTTATGATCGGACTTAATGCGGATATCCTGTGCGAGGGGCACTTTGGTGTTTTGAAGGGGAAGGAGCGGATCGAATCATTTATCCGATCTTACATGATACGCTAAACCAAAATGCTTGGCACCGGTGGACGCGTAAATTATTAAGGTCGATTGGTTAAATACACCCCTGCAGTTACCAGTAACGCTCCGACAAGCAAAGAAAATGTTAGCGGTTCGTCCAGAAATAAAAAAGCCATCAAAATGGCACTGATGGGAACAAAATTGATGAACAGGCTGGCCTTGGTGGGCCCGATCTTTTTAATGCCCTCATAGAACCACACAAATCCGAGCACCGTACCGAAAAAACCCAAATAAAAAATATTCCACCAGTCAGTGATCGAATAATGGATGCAATTGGCGAGACCCTCGCTGTATGCGGGCAAAAAAAGCAAAAGAGTGCCGGTTAACGAACTGTAAGTGACAGAAGCCAAAGGTGAAAGGCCCGACATAACGGCTTTGCCGAGTAAAGAAAACGTCACCCAGCTGGCAACGCACAAGAAAATATAAAATTCGCCCCATCCCAAATTTCCCTCTAAAATAACCCCCAGATCACCTTTTGATATGGCCAAAATGGCACCGGTTACAGATATGATAATGCCCGTGGTTTTTATGGCATTTAGTTTTTCTTTAAAAATAGCGGCTGATAAAAGGGCTATAAAGATTGGATTATTGGCGATAATGATCGCAGCCCGACCAGCCTCGATGAGTTTTAGCCCTTTAAAAAAGAACACGTTGTAGAAAAAAACACCCGTCAATCCAAGCAGAAAGACGGGCAGGACTTGTCCCATTTTTAATAAAGCCAGTTTGCCTTCCACTCTCCAGGTGATGAAAACCAAAAATAAGGATGCCACAGTGAACCTAAAAAATGCTGCCGAAAAGGGGCCCACATGCTGGGCCAGGCTGCGCCCGGCAACAAATGTCCCCCCCCAAAAAATTGCAGTTAGCAGCAATTTAAGATAAGTAGCCATACAGTCTATAATCCTGTCGCAGAGGGCTCACCCCTCTGGGATGGCCTTGCTGTAGAGTAAATCCATGGAATAATTAACGGGTGGAAAAATGGAAAATTGAAATGGTCCCGAAACTGAAGGATTTAAAGCATCCCCGCGGGATCTAACCTTACCTAAATTGAGCGTTTTAAATTAAGAATATGACAAGGGGTAAAATACCTAAAAATTAAGAAATTCCCCTGTATTTATGCTTAAAACGCTCCATTTAGCCTTCATTATTCTTATTTACGAGCAACTGGTCGATTATTTGAGAAAGGATGTCATTTGCTTTGGATTGCGGGATGCGCGCTGAGCCGGCTCCAGGATGCCCCCCGCCGCCGAATTGTGTCAGCATCAAACCCACATTGACATTGCAGCCGGGGTTAAAAATACTGTGACCCAAATTAATAACCACCATGTCTTTATTTTGATCCTCGTAGCGAATTCTCAGGTTAACCGAAGCTTCGGGATACAGGGAATAAACGAGAAACCGGTTGCCAAATGGAGGGCTGTTTAGCGGTCGAAAGTCTGTGATGGCAACATGCTGGTTTATGACAGTGTGCTGTTTTAAAATATCTATATAGTGGTCATTTTGAATTACCACATCCTGACAATGCTGCTTGACCTCAGCATTCTCTAATACCTGCTGAATACCTTGCTCTCTGAAAAGTTCAATAAGCAGATTCCAGTATGGCTCGTTGGGTTGGGCTTCGTTTGATACTGTCAGGGACAGTAGCACATACGGATATTTTTCAGGGTGAAGAACTTCGTCTAAAGTCAAATTGGCCGAATCAATCTTATCTGCTGCCTGCACCAGTTCGCTGTAATCCCTCCGGAAGCGGTCTCTGTAATAATTATAAATGATCCCTGCCGCCGAAGGTGCAGTCTCAAAGGCGCCCTTAAAAGGCTTGTCGATCTGATTGGTAAAATGGTGATCAAACCAGAGCGTGCAGCGCTCATCATAAGGCAAATTGGCGATGATGTCCTGGTTCTGAATAACGATTCGGCCCTTTTGTACGTCGCTGGGCTCCACCCATAAAGTCGGCTCGGTTATATCTAGCGCTTCAAACAACAGGACCGCACAGACGATCCCATCAAAATCCGGTCGTGTCACGATACGCATTCAATTACCCCACAACAATATCCACAGGTATTCGGAACAGTCGGAAAAATTTATTGATGTTTTATGAAGCATAAATTAAAACTATAGCCATAATCTTTTCAAAAAACAAGGAGGATCAGCGTCATGGCACTTTATCTTGTACAACACGGAAAGAGCCTGCCAAAGGACCGGGACCCCGATCAAGGCCTGTCAGAGGAAGGAAAAGCTGAAACAGAATTAATCGCTAAGACAGCCAAAGAAAAGGGTATTACCGTATCCCAGATCAAACACAGCGTAAAGACACGCGCCCGCCAGACAGCAGAGATATTGGCCCTGGCCTTGAATCCAAACCAGGGTGTCCAGGAAATCAGCGGTATAAAGCCGATGGACGATGTTGCTGAGGTAGCGGCCGGCTTGGATTCGGCTGAAAATACCATGCTGGTCGGCCATCTACCGTTTATGGAACGCATGACCGCATTTTTGATATCCGGATCGATTGACAAGCCGATTTTCAAATTTCAGAACAGCGGAATTGTGTGTCTGGACAAAGACCCCGATACCCAATCCTGGGTGATCATGTGGACCCTTATGCCCAACATTGGGTAATGTAGGAGAAAAAAATGAATTTCGAATGTATCTTGTATGAAAAAAATCAAGGTGTCGCCACAATTAAGCTGAACCGCCCCGAGGTTTTAAATGCCATGAATAAGCAACTGTGGCTTGATTTGCAGGCCGCCTTGGAAGATGCCAAGGAAGATCCACAGGTAAAAGCATTGATCATTACCGGTGAAGGCCGCGCCTTTTCAACCGGGGCTGATCTGAAAGAATCAAAAACCAGAAGTGTGGAAGAATATCGCGACTATCTGGTCGAGCTTCAGGAGGCCTCCCGCAAAATTATTCGCTTTGAAAAACCGACCATCGCTGCCATTAACGGGTATGCTTTGGGGTCCGGCTATGAGCTGGCGTTGGCCTGTGATATTCGCATCGCCGCTGAAGAGGCCCAGATCGGGTCACCCGAAGCCATGGTGGCGTCATCAGTAACCGGCGGTGCATTTCGCCTGATACAGAACTTAATCGGCCCTGGAAAGGCCAAGGAGCTGCTCTTTACCGGTCAATACATCGACGGCAAGGAAGCCGAGCGCATCGGTTTGGTGAACAGGTCTGTACCCCTCAAAGAATTGGAATCCGCAGCCCGGGAAATGGCTGAAAAAATCGTCGCCAATTCGGCCATCTCAATCAAGATGATTAAAAAAGGCTTGCAGATGGCCCAGAGCGGGATCAGCCTCGATGCCCTGATGGATTTTGAAATCGAAGCCTGCCTAACCTGTGTCTCCACCAAAGAGCGTCAGGAAGCGCTTAAGGCGTTTGCGGAGCGCAAAAAGAAATAAATTTAGATATTGGGTATTCGGTATTGGGTATTAGTTTGATCGACCTTGAAATATCGACTCATCTTATCGAATACCCAATATCCAATGCCTAATACCTGTCCGATAAGGAGTTAGAATGTCCTTAGAACACATTTTTAATGCTGAATCAGTGGCCATCATCGGTGCCTCCAGAAATGAAACCAAACGCGGCTATCAGACCATCCGGACCCTCTTGGACGAAAAATACGAGGGCAAAATCTATCCGGTCAATCCCAAGGAAAAAAGCATCCTGGGGTTTAAATGCTACCAGAGCGTAGCGGACATCGCCGAACCGATCGATGTTGCCCTGGTGGCGACACCTGCCAAAACGCTGCCGACCGTGCTGGCAGATTGCGGCAAAGCAGGAGTCAAGGGTGCGGTTGTTCTGGCCGGCGGATTCGGTGAAATCGGATCAGATGGCCGCAAGCTGGAAGACGAAATGGTGGCGGCGGCTAAAAAGCACAATATCCGCCTGATCGGCCCCAACACCTCCGGCATGCTCAATCTCAAAGACAATTTAAACCTGGTGGGTTTAAAAGATGCCCCCCGGGGAGATATCGCCCTGCTGACCCAAAGCGGCAATATGGCGCTGACATTGATTACCGAAGCCAAAATCAAAAGCCGCAAAGGATTTTCTTACTATGTCGGTGTCGGCAATGAAGCCGATATCAAGTTTCACGAATATCTGGAATTTTTCCGGCAGGACCCGGATACCCGGGCCATTTTGATGTATGTGGAAGGCATGCGCAACGGTCGTGAATTTTTGCAGCAGGCCCAAAAAACAACCCTGGAAAAACCGATCATTTTGCTCAAAAGCGGACGCTCGGCCACCGGCAAGCGATCGGCCGGTTCCCACACCGGCGCCCTGGCCGGCATATCCGAGGTCGCCAAAGGGGCTTTTCAGCGCGCCGGTATCGTTGTGATTGAAAAATCCGATGAACTGTTTCCGGCTGCCGAATCCCTTTCAAGCCTGCCATCCATTAAAAATAATAAAGTCGCTATCCTGGCAGACGGCGGCGGCCATGCCACCATCGCCGCCGATATTTTAACCGACCTTGGCATCGAGCTACCCGAGTTGAGTGCCAAAACCCAGGCCCGGCTCAAAGAGATCTTGCCGGCCGCGGCTTCGGTGCCCAACCCGGTTGATGTGGCCGGCGGCACCGATGCGGATCCGTCTGTCTTTGCCGATTGCGCTGAAATCATCCTCAAAGATCCCGGTGTCGGTGGCCTGTTGATTGTCGGTCTTTTCGGCGGTTATGGAATTCGCTTTGCCGAAAGCCTGGCCCTGATGGAAGAGGACGCCGCCCACCGGATGGGTAAACTCGTTCAAAAGCGTAAAAAGCCGATTGTGCTCCACAGCCTTTACAATTCCGAAAAACCGCATGCCCTGGATCTTTTACGATATTACAATATCCCGGTTTATGATTCTCTGGACGTGTCGGCAAAATGCATCGCCGTATTGGTAGAGTACGGCAGCTATCTGTCCAGCTATCATACCAAAACGAGCTTTAAATTGAACTGGAAAGCCAAAGCCAAACCCGGGGGGAACAATATTATCAAAGATGCTTTGCGCGAAGGCCGTCATTCTTTGCTGGAACATGAAGGCAAAAAACTTTTTGAAATTCACGGCGCCCCTGTGCCGCAGGATTGCCTGGTAAAGAGCGCGGATGAAGCCGTGCAATGTGCTCTTGATCTGGGAACCGACGTGGCCCTCAAAATTGTTTCCCCTGATATTTTGCATAAAAGCGATGCCGGCGGCGTGCGCATTAAACTCAATTCAGAAAAGGAAATCCGGGCCGCCTACCGCGATATCATCAAAAACAGTAAAAAATATGCCCCCAAAGCAGACATTCGCGGTGTTCTGGTATCGCCAATGGCTGAAGAAGGCGTTGAAGTGATTATCGGCACCAAAATCGATGATCAGTTCGGGCCGGTGATCATGTACGGCCTGGGCGGTATCATGGTTGAAATTATACAGGATTTGGCCTTCCGGGTGTTGCCGATCTCGCCCACCGGCGCCCGTAAAATGATTGCCGAAACCAAGTCATATCCGATTTTAGACGGTGCTCGCGGAACACCACCGCTGGATAAAAAGGCCCTGCAGCGCTTGCTGGTCCTGTGTTCGGATATCGTCGAATCGTATCCCCAAATCCAGGAAATGGATCTGAATCCGGTGATTGTTCATCGAAAGGGAGTCAGCGTTGTGGATGCACGCGTCATCCTGAAATCTGACGATTAGTTATTCGTTATTGATTAATTGTTAGCCAATAAACCCACAATCTGAAATTCGCAATATGGATATCCGAATAATCCGCAATTATCAATACTCCAGTACTCCACAACTCCACTACTCCAATAAGGCAAACATAGGAGGACAAATCGATGAAGAAAAAAATTGCCACCCAAAGCGCACCCCAGGCCATTGGCCCCTATTCCCAGGCCATTCAAACCGGCGAATTTTTATTTGTTTCCGGTCAGATCGCCATTGATCCCTCAACCGGGGATATTGTTGATGGCGACATCGAGGTTCAAACCGACCGCGTTTTAAAAAACATAACGGCCATCATCGAAGCTGCCGGCATGTCGCTGCAAAACGTGGTCAAATGCAGCTGTTTTTTGAAAGACATGAACGATTTTACAAAATTTAATGCCGTCTATGAAACCTATTTTGGTGAAATTTTGCCGGCGCGTGAAACGGTGGAGGTGGCCAGGCTTCCAAAAGATGTGCTGGTGGAAGTGTCGGCAATTTGCGGCCAATAGCGCCATGCCTAGAAAGATATTTGCAAGATAATGACTCTGCATTACAGTTTAATGGTATTCTGTTGAAAAACAACTTCAGATTCCGGATAATCGAACGAAAATCATTCGACTGTAAGGCATGTTTATGAGCACCCGGAAAATAAAATTACTCGTTACCGGAGCCAGTGGCTTTATCGGCCAGGAGGTCGCTCGCCAGCTGGCATTCGGTGGCTATCGCCCCCGGCTGATGATCCGCAAAGCCGGTGATGATTGCGACATCTGCCATCTGCCGGCCGATTTCGTCATAGCCGATTTAAGGAACCGCGATAGCCTCAAACAGGCGGTCAAGGGGATTGATGGGATCATTCATCTTGCGGCCCGTGCCACATTCGAATCCTATGAGACGTTGAAGCCCTCCATTCTGGACGGTTCGCTGGCCCTGATGGATGCTGCGATCGCTGCCGGCGTGCGTTGCTTTGTCTACAGTTCGAGCTTATTGGTTTACAACGGAAATACGCCCCACGTGGATGCCAACACTCCGGCCAATCCGGTCTTGGATTACGGCCGCATTAAGGTGGATACCGAAAAGCAGCTTTCAGAAATAGCGGCATCAGCCGGCATCGCTTTTGCTGCCTTGCGGTTACCGCATGTTTACGGTGCCAATGATTTGTATTTCAGCCAGTTGCGAGCTGGCCGCCTGATCCTGCCAGGCCTCGGCAAGAATATTTATACCCATCTGCATGTGGCCGATGCAGCTGCGGCTATCATCGCCTGTGCCGAACAGGGTTTCTCGGGCATATTACCCTTCGGTGACCGCCTCCCGTCTACCTGGGCTGAATTTCTTAGCGTCGTCCGGCCATACTTTCCCAAAGCACGCGTCCATTTGATTCCTCAATGGCTGGCCCTGCTGGCCACATTCCTGCTGACCCCGTTCCGACGAATTCGCCCCAACCCGGGCCTGGAGACACCCGGCGCCGTGCGCACCTATAACTTCAATATTGCAGTTGATCCCAACCTTTTGTGGAAAGACCTCGGACTGGAACCAGCTTATCCGACAATTTACGAGGGGATTCCGGATGTGGCCACGGAAAGCGGTAATTTGGGCATGCTTCTAAACCCGTAAAAAGTAAGCAATTTACAATAGATTACCGAACGATACTTACTAAAATCATCGATTGTTTATTCATAGCCAAAACCCACACTCCAGCCAAAGTGTGGGTTTCGT
>JABAHP010000684.1_pt2 | contig 11307 bp, 9 predicted proteins | sample 7062081 | NCBI WGS metagenome assembly JABAHP01 (sample SAMN14534357, study PRJNA622989) | marine sediment metagenome | biome: marine biome [ENVO:00000428]; feature: marine pelagic biome [ENVO:01000023]; material: deep marine sediment [ENVO:00002113] | place: India: Gulf of Kutch | collected... | reverse complement strand
TAAACACCAAGCGCAAAACGGCCGTCAGGACCATCAACCACACCAGAATATAAAATGGCGCCAATGGGAAATGCCCGCCGCCCAAAGGTGTTGCCTGGCGGAAGGCATTATTGAAGGGGGTGATCAGACAAATTGCCAGCGCAAAAAACGACCCCAGCAAAATTGCCCGCAAACGGATTTTTTCTCCGGTCTTTTCCTCTTTAACGCCAGCCAGCCTATCTTGATCGGATGCGGGTTGCTGATTTTCGGTCATTTCTGTTCCCTGAATAAAATTTCAGATCCAAAGCGTGCAATAATTGATTGTTTAATAATAACAGAAGCGATGTTTTTGACCACGAAGTATAAGAAGATGCGCAAAGATTAAAGCATATTTTTTCGCTTTGTGTCCTTTGTGAGCTTCGTGAGCTTCGTGGTAAAATTTATGCACGTTAACCTTAGGTTCGTAAAATCACCACGAAGTACACGAAGTTTCACGAAGATTAAAAAATTTGGGTTTCTTACTTCGTGATCTTCGTGGTAAAAAAATATGTTGTAACGCTATATGGTGATATTAGCGTTTATCGAGTCCCATTTCCTTTTCAGCTTCAGCCAGCAAACGTTCATAGTGTTCCTTGGTGGGCAACTCAAAGGACCGCCACAGTAACAATTGTTTGCGGATATTATGCAAAAATCCTTTATTGATCCGGTGCCAGGCATTGGCTTCACCGGACTCACGCGTCAGGCGAACCTTGATCTCTAAAAACCCGGGCTCATCAGTTGCCGGACAAAATTGAAATTCGACTTTCTGATTGATTCCGAAATCAAAGGGTGCCAGCCAGACACTGGTCCACATTTGCAGGCAGGCATCATACTCGCAGGCTTGCTCCGGGCAGTCTTCATCCTCACCGGTAAGACCGGGCGCGGTCTGGCAGCTGAAACCAAATTCGATATCACCGGTGGAAAACAATCCATGCGATACGTCCTGGTGACCCTGAAAATACTCCAGCAGAAACCCGCCGATACTGCGATGTTCCGCATAACTCATGTAAAACGGCAGGATGACTTCAATGAAATTGCCGTGGGCCTCGGGAAGCGTCCAAGCCCGGTTCACATCGGGGATGGCAATTTCACCGGCCACCTTTGACGGGTACAAAACAGAAACCAGCACGACGATGATCACCAGAACCATGGCCGCAACACCGGCCCAGGAAGAATAATTAACGGTGATTCCTGACCACAGCGCTGTTTCGGCAAATAGTTTGGCTGAGGTCTGAGCCAGCAGGTACCCCAGGACCACACTGATCACCGCCAGGGCCATGGCTTCGGCAATAAATAAAAATGATACGTGCGAGGGCGCCAGGCCCACTGATGTGTATATTCCGATTTCTCGCTTGCGTTCATNNTGATCACAGCCAGGGCCATGGCTTCGGCAATAAATAAAAATGATACATGCGAGGGTGCCAGGCCCACTGATGTATATATTCCAATTTCACGCTTGCGCTCATATACGCTGCCGATCATGGTATTTAAGACGATAAAAACGGATATGATAATGGGGATGATAATGTTGGGCACACCGCTGTAACTCATGGTATCGCTGGCGTGGTACAGATAGGTGCCCTCCGGCTCACCGCTGAACAGCGACAACCCGAAACGGTCCACCAGATTCTGAGCTTCTTTCTGAATGGAAAGATCCTTGTGCGGAACGATGGCCACGGCTTTTAAGTGCCCCCCGGCAGCCAGAAGGCTGCGATAGGGGATGATCATGGACAAATCGCCGGGGATATGCTGGTAGCGGCTCTGAAATTCGCGCACATCGTCACCGGAGTCCATGGCTTCGAATTCCTCTTCGGTCATCGCGGTGGAAACTTCTCGTGGAAAAGTAGCCGGTGTCAGCGGCTCGCCGTCGAGGTCGGTACGCTGCTGCAGTTTTTTGCCCGAAAAAACACCCACGACCTCAAAAGGCACACCCCACATGGTGACAACGGCCCCCTTTGGATTTTGCGTATCGATCCCTAAACTTTGGGCCATGCGCTCGGGCAGCAAAATCGTATTCAATTCATTTTCCGCCAGCCAGCGACCACCAACCAGGATCTCATCAAGCCCTGACACCTTGGGCTCCAGATGGGAAAGCCCGACCAGCCCCTGGGCCTCAAACGACCGGCCGTTATGATAGACCGGAATGCGCGTTGTGCGCGTTTTATCCTCATCTTCCAGCCAGACCCGCGGGACACTGATGCCTTTTTGGGCAAAATTGTTGGTGATAAATCCCAGGGCTTGGTGTGGTAAATCGCGCCAGTTGACATTTTTTAGCAGAAAGCCGTTATAGGGAGCTGTGGGTTCATAAAGCACCCTGGCATGGTGTCGCATGGACTTGACCGCCGTAAAGCTCATGATCGTGAAGGTTAAGATGATCAGGGTGGCGCAGGTCAGGGCCGTTCGCAGGCGGCGGCGTCTCAAATTGCTGACGCCCAGCATAAAGGCCGCCACAAAAGCTTTCCAGCGACCGAGTTCTTCAGACTGGACGAGTTTTGCATGCGTTTGCAACTGTGACATTTCGCCTTCAAAACGGAAAAAAATGATCAAGGTCACCATAAGGGAAAGCCCCATAATAAAAAAGGCCAGAATGACCACCATGGGGCTGTAGGCCAGCCGAAAGGCCGGATGCACATAGTAGATGAGTGCGATCAACAGGACGAGAATACCGATAAAGGCAATGATGCGTTTGTAGATATTGGCGTAGCAAAACAAAAGCCGTTCCATGCAAAACGCGAAGGGCACAAAAAGGGCAATGTAAAACAAGACCCCGTAAAGCACGTCTTTCTGGGTTTTTTCCACATCATCATACACGCGGGAGGCCAGCGCCCATGACCGCATAGCCGCCTCTGAGGCCTGGTCGTACAGGTTATCCTCATAAGCCGATTGGGCGGTTCTTAAGGCTTCCAGGCCCTCATCCTGAAGTGCACGAATGCGCTCATTGAATATACCGCGTCTCTCTAAATTGGAAATGCGGGGTTCCAGCAGAGTCCACATGTCTTTGGCGACCTGATGCTCGGTGCGGAACAAAAAGGGCGTATGACCTAGAATATAACCGACACCGGTGGATTTATCCTTGCTGGCATTGGTCAGAACCAATTTATTTCGCAACACGGTGTCCGACAGCGTTAATTTCAAGGGGGTGCCCGGTTCTAAAAAGGTTGTCGTTATGGTCGATGCGTTGGCATACTCTGAAATCCAGGTGTCGAGCCTGCTCATGAACCAGCGCAACGGATCGGATTCCCGTCGTCCGTCGATAATTTTGACTTTGTGCAAATGCCGGAAAGTTCTGGGTTCCAGCAGATTGAAGAAGGTGATCCCGCTGCTGGCAAACATCACCAGATCGGTTTCCATCAGCCGCCGGTACATTTTCACGCGATAGGCGGCTTTTCCGGTTTTCTTTTTATCGATGGTCCAGATAACGTCGCCGCTTTCGGGATCAAATTTATAGCCTTCAAAAATGATTTTATGATAACTGTGCTTTTTATCTGCCAGGCCCCTGAGGTAAAAGTTGCCCAGATGATCGACTATCACATAAAAGCGAGCCGGACCCTGATAGCAAAGCAGTACGGTTCCGGGTGCCGGCTGGTCGGCAAACAACTCGCCGTGCCGCAAAAACTTGGCCCTGCCGACGATAGCCGAATAGCCAAAGCGGGGGAAAATATCGTCGTGTAGTCTGGGCGCTTGCGCCAGATGTTCGATCAAGCGGCTGACCAGCGCACTTTGCTTGAGCGCAAAGGCCATATCCACATGTTCAGGCGTATCAAAAGGCGTGCCCCAGCGCGCCCTGGCATCATGGGTGGTGACAAACGTCAGCCCGTGAATGCCGCCCAGCGCGGTAAGCTCCCCGCCAAGAGGCGGCTGATCGAGAAAATAGCTTTGCCAGGAGCGTTTCCGACTGGGGCGCAGGCTATCTTTATACATTCCGCTAAGGCCCAGCTCATTTTCAATTCGGGCAGCCCCCTGGCGCAGGACCTCATCGAGGGTGCTGTAAATGCTGGTCCGTTTGATTCGCGGCCTGAACGGAAACGCCCACCCATAATTGAAAGCGCCAAACCCATCGCCATGGCTGGACAGGTGCAGCGAGACGGCTGCATCCACATCATAGGCTCTGACCTGGCTTCTGAAGGCACGTGCATCGCTAATCTCTCTGGCATGTCGGCGCACATCCTCAAGAATGGCCTTTTGATCGTTAATGGCTATGGGAATGAGCTCCGCAAGCGCCTGGCGATCTTCAACCGTCAGATCCGAAAAATCAGGACTCCACATCAGGCGCCTGAGCGTCAGTCTTTCCTCAGCCAGCTTTTGAATCTGTTGGGTGTTGGCCGTGTTTTTTTGCTCCAAGCGCAGGCGCATCAGCTGGCGGGATACCCTGTCGGATTCAGACTTTAAACGCTGGTCAATTGCTGTTTTCAGTAGTTTGCGCGTTTCCTCATCGAGCTGCTCAGTCTGGGCAGCTGAATCGGCTGACATCCCCTTTAATAATTTGATCGTCTGACGGGTTGTTTTAATCAGTGTTTTAAAGGATTTTTTTAAATTTCGCAGGTCTTTGGATCGCGCCGAAATGCTCCAGATCATTTCCCGAAAACCCGCAAGCGTCTGAGCATGGCCGCTGCTGGCAATCAGCAGCACGGATCGCTTAGGCGGCTGCTCCTTTAAAAAGCGGGCCAATTCGAGCAGGGTGGCAATACTGACGGCCTCATCGGCGCCCGGCGATAATCCCGCCACAGTGGCGGTGCTGTCGTAAAAGGCGTCCACCATAATGAGCCTTTCCTTGAGATTGGGATCAACGCCTTCGACAAAACAGTAGATATTTTCCGAACTGACCAGTTGCCAGCGTGTCTGTGAGACCAGTCGCGCCTCGACTGCAACCTGACCGTTGGGCGCCTTTTCAAAATCGCCAAAAACTTCTCTGGCTTGAGCCTGAGACATCCAGAAACGTGGAAACTGCAGCGGCGAAAGTTCAAACTTTTCCTCAAATAAGGTTTTGGTTGAATTGTCACGATCAATGTAAATGAGCGCCCTGGCACCGAGGTTGGCAGCATGCAGCCAATTTTTGCCCGAATCCATTTCCATTAAAAGAATGGCGCCCTTGATGGGTTTGCCGTTTAATTCGGCCAGTTCGCCACGGCCAGCATAAATCAGCGGCCCGGCGAACCCGGGCGCTGCTATGGTTTGCGGTGTTACGGCATTACCGATGATGGAATGCAGTTCAATGGGTCGATTGTGGTTTGGAAGCGTTAACTGGCTGCCGGCATGCTGGATGACCGGTACCGAGAATCGGTAGGATCCCACCTCTTTATAGCCGAGCGCTTCAAATTTTTCTTTTAGATATATCGCTGCACTCTCATTGCCGGCTGTACCGGTGCTGCGATCTTTCAGAGATGAAAAGCGGTTGATGACATCACTAAATGAATCCGGCAGATTTTTTTCGGTCACCGCCCCTGTTGCGACAGAAGTCCACAACAGGCTGCACAGCAGTATCAGGAGGATCACATACCTACTGGCGCTGGCTGCTTGCCGCTGGCTCCTGGCTTCTGGCCACTGCCAACTGGCCTCTGGCGGCTGATATCTGGCAAGCAGTTCGCCGTGAGGTGCTGGTATCATGCTTCTGAGGTACCTTGACATGCGAATATAGGACATAATGGTGAAACATCCTGTGTGATAAATTTTAAAGTTAATTGTCTCAACTTAAATGCCAGTTGCACGCTGCCAGTAGCCAGCGGCCGGCAGCTAAACACTAGCGAAGGGTATCGATTTTCCCGATCGATATCGACAGCTCCTCCCGGTCTTCGATCTTGTCAACGGTTCCATCCCGGATCCAGACCACCTGATCGGAAACATTGAGCATCTTAAAATCATGGGTGGCCGAGATCACTGTAACATTGCGTTCCTGGCTCAAGCGTTTCAGCAACGCAATAATCTCTTCGCCGGTCGTCAGATCAAGATTCCCTGTGGGTTCGTCAGCCAGAATTATGGCGGGGTCATTGGCCAGGGCCCTGGCGATGGCCACCCGTTGTTGCTGGCCGCCGGAGAGCTCAAAGGGCTTGTGGCTATAGCGATCTCCCAATCCCACGAGTTCTAAAAGCTGCAGACCTTTTTCTGTAGCAGCATCATTGTTCATTCCGGCAAAAACCATCGGTAGGGTGATATTTTCAAGGGCAGTCATCACCTGAATAATATTAAAAGTTTGAAAAATATATCCGATCTTGCGGCAGCGCAGCCAGGCCAGTTCGTAGGCATCCAGTTGAGCGATATCCACCTCATCGATGAATACTTTGCCCGAAGAAGGCTTATCCAGACCGCCAATCATATTAAAAAGGGTACTCTTGCCGGATCCGGAGGGGCCCATAATTGAAATATAATTACCCCGGGCGATTACAAGGCTTACCCCCTGTAAGGCCTGAACTTCAACCTTTCCCAGTTGAAAGGTCTTATAGACATCTGTGACACGCACAATATTGGTTGATTCTGCCATAATGCGCTACCTCTCGTCCAAACTTCGTTTTAGGCGTACGGCGTAAGGCGCACGGTCTCTTAGGGACGACGATTTGCAGTTTTATTCTGCAGCCTTGCGCTTTTTGCCGTGTGCCTGGCACCGTTTGTTATTGTTCCACCCGCATGGCCTCAACCGGTTGCATTCTGGCGGCCACAATCGCCGGATAGAACACACCGACCAAACTCAATATACATCCCACTGCGACAGCAATCACAAATGAACCGATCACGGCAAGCCATGACACCGCGGCTAACGAAACCGGTCCATAACGCAACAAGGCACCGATCAGAGCAAATAAAGCGCCCGCCAGCGCGCCCGCGCCGGCACCCGCCAGCCCCTGCATGCCGGCTTCGAGAATAAACAGCCGCAAAATAAACCGGTCCAGGGCTCCCAGACATTTCATGGTTCCGATTTCCCGAAAGCGCTCGGTTACCGCCATAAGCTGTGCATTGACGATGCCCACCACACAGACGATCAGCGACAGAATGATAATCCAGCGCTGTTTGGGGCTGGCACCCACATTGGTGTCTGCCGGCCCGATATCATAACCGGCACGAATAACAGCCTGGCGCAACTGGCGATCCTGGGTTGCCAGCAGACCATTGGCCACATCATTGCTGACCCGCACAAAACTTAAAAACGAAACGGCCAGTACCAGACTCATTGTGGTGATAAGAGATCTGAAAAAACGAACTTTTATGCTTTTGAGTGAAATTTCAACTGATTTAGTAAATGGAAGAACAATCTGGCGGTTTACGCTGGTGGTTTCTTCTTTACCGGTCAATGGGATATGTTGATCAGCCATGTGTGTGACCTTCTAATTCGGCAAAACAGCAGCAGATGATCGCTTGAAATGATTTAATTGCTGAAGAGACAATGATCACATTTAACCCCTTGCCGCTTAATTGGCAATGGTTAAATTCTTACCTGAATTTTATGCGAGATTCAAATCTTAGGTTATTAAGAAAAGCTAAGCCATTGTCAAGAAAAACAGCACATTCAGGCTATATGGCCAAAGGACGCAAAAGGGTGTTAAAGTATTTGAATTTAAACCCTAAACATCGCACGACTCAGGTAATATATAATGGGCTGTAGCTGTATCATAAAGGTAATTTTCTGTAAATAGGAATGATTCTTAACAACTAGCCTCCATAAATATTAAAAACAATGCCTTGATGACTCAGCATGCGCATTGGACAAAATTAAAATAGGCCGGCAATCGAGAAGTCAGTCTATCTTTTACGAATGAGGTAGATGCCATCCCGTACACTTAACATCACCTTATCGATACCATCGGTGTTTTTTACTTTGCGATTGAAAGCGGCGATCGCCTTTGCATTTTCATTGGAGATGGGCTTTTTGAATATTTTGTTGCGCCAGAACACGTTATCAACAAAAACCAGGCCGCCGCGTCGCAGGATACGCAGTGCTTCATCAAAATAGAGGCCGTATGAAGGCTTGTCGGCATCAATAAACACAAAATCAACGCTGTCATTTGAAATTTCCTTGAGGGTTTCAATGGCCGGTTTCAATTCCAGACGGATTTTGCGGCCATGGGGGCTTTTTTTAAAATAACGTAAGGCCATCTCAGCATAATCACTGCTGGTTTCGCAGGTAATCAGCAGGCCGTCATCCGGCAAGGCCTCGGCGATCATTAAGGCTGAAAACCCGGTGAATGTACCGATTTCAACGGCCGATCGGGCCCCGGATGCCTTGAGCAGAAATTGCATCAACCTGCCTTCAACTTTGCCAATACTCCAGCGTGAACGACCGGTGATGGTTTCGGTTTCTTTTAATAGATCCTGCAGCAAAGGCGAAACCGCATCGGTATGTTCGGCCATATAATTTTCGATCAATGAATCCTGGTTTTGTTCCACACGAATTTCCCCGTTCCTCATTTGGTTTATTTGCAAGGATGATAGGGTCGAATCCCAAATATCGGGTCATTGATACCTTGGAGTTCATAGCGCCTGTCAGGAAATGACAGGACCGACTCTAATTTTACAAATTATTTCCGGGACGCGACACTAGCTGCCAATCCAGGCTTCAAGATATTGGGCCGTATGGGCGGCACCATCCAGATTGACCGTTACCGGCCCGGCAGGCCGGGATTCAAGCAGCAGTTCTTGAATATAATGGCTTATCCGTTGCGGTTCAATATCTTTGTCACGCAGTATTTTCATGGGTATCAGTTTATCTATTTTGGCCACCCGCAACGGTTGTTCCTGTTGCTTTGAATATGCATAAATCAGCGCAGGTACCCCTGCAGCGATGAGGTTCATGCAGGTGTTATACCCGGCCAGACTGACGGAAACATCGGCTGCTGCTAAATAGTCCATAAAGCGCTTGGTATAATGGCGTATGCGAATACCGTTGACTGCTTTGGCCGCTAATTTTTCAAATTCGTCAGGTTCGCGAAACGGACCGGCAAACATTTCGATTCTGATCGAATCCGTCTGATTCATTATGGGGTAGGCATCCAAAATACAGTTTAAAAGCGCATAGCCGGATCGTCCGCCACCGGCGCTGACGACAATAAGCTTTTCAGCCGAACCGATACCCAACTCCTGCCGCAATTGACGGCCGGCTGCCGGATTGGCTTTTTGAGCAACAAAGCCGGTATAAACCACTGGAATCTGGATATCATTCATTCGGCTAAACGTCTCATCAAGGGTGAGCAGTTGATCATCCGAATGAATGAGCAACAGATCAAAATAGGTGTGCAGCATATTGATGACCCGCTCCTCATAGAACTCCTGCTTTCTTTTCTCGACCAGAATATCCCGCAGGCTGCACACCACCTTTATATCGCCGAAGCGGCCCATGTGAATCCAGTCCAGCAGGGGCTGAAGCTCAAAGCCAAATACAGTGCGCCCGAAAGGATAAAGCTCGATCATAAAAACATCGGGCCGGTGCTGTTGGAATAAGGACATCAAAATAACTTTGCGCTGGTGCTGAATAAATTCAACAGACTGACTCGCATCTTCCGCCATCAAGGTCGTAAACTGTTCGTCCATGTATAGTCCCGGCAGGCGGACAAGGGTGACATGTTCAGGCAACTGGACATCGACTTCGCGGCCGCCGGCAATCAGAATGACCTGATGGTCCGCTAACGCCCGCGCGATTTCCAGGCTGCGAAATAAATGCCCCATACCCCAAACATATTGGCAGTATAATATAATTTTCATTGTGATTGATCGATTAACTTCTTTGCTTTTTCAATATTGGCCTGCACGTCCCGGTTTTCCGGGTCCAAAGCGATCACCTGTTGCCATTCGACCAGGGCCGCATCCAGTTTTCCCTGCATAGCATAGATAACACCCAGATTATTGCGCGCTTCAATATCGTCAGGATCGATCTCAACAACTTTTTTAAATGCCTGTTTTGCTGCTTCCAGCCGGTTTTGGGCCTTATAAATCGTGCCGAGATTAAAATGGGCGTTTTTAAAGCGAGGATTCATTGAAATCGTTTGCTGATAGGCCGCTATCGCTTCACCGACAAAGCCCTGTTCACCTAATACAACACCCAGATTATAATAGGCTTTAAAGTCTTTTGGATTTAGCTCGAGCGTTTTCTTCACCTCGCGCATGGACGCATCGATCATGCCTCTTTTTTGATAAACCCGGGCCAAATTGCCGTGCGCTCTGAAACTGTCGGGCTCGACTTCAAGCGTTTGGGTCCATAACGTATAGCTATCTTTCCAGTCTCGGTTACGGTTTATCGTAATCAGAGAACACACCCCCACCACGCATACGATAATGCAAACCCTTAAAATAGCCGCCCGGTTGAAAGAAATCCGACTCAATAGGGTTTCCAAAAAAATGGAAATGACCAGACAAAAACCCAAGAGCGGTATATACAAATAGCGCTCGGCAAACGGGTTATAAATTTGAATTAAATTATAAACCGGAAACAGCGTAATAAAGAACCACCATATCCCGAAAGATACCGCCTTTTGGTTTCTCACCGCAAAGAAACTGTATATGACCAGGCCCAGCACAACCAAAAGAGACAATACCGGTAGAACATCAAGAAAGCGGGTCGGATAGGAAAACACATAATCGGCATTTAGCGGGAATGGAAACAGACTGAGCTTAATATACTTCAGAAAAATGATGGGCAAATAAATGACCCGATCGATGAAGCGCCCCCAAATCTGTGTTTCAAGTTCCTCCGGATTATAGATGGCAAAAAACCGCAACCACAAATAAAAAAAGCTGACACCCAGGTACCCGGCATAATAATATTTGCGGTCTTGAATGACCGCCCGTACCCGTTTTAAGGAAATTTTCTCGGAGACAGGTTCTCGCAGGATTAAATCATAAAGAACGACGATTGCCGGCAGGGTAATGGCCATCTCTTTGGATAAGAGCCCCAGCAAGAAAAAAAACAGGGATAATATAAAGCTNNAAGAAGAAAAAGGCCGCCAGGAGATCTTCATTATAAGAAATCCCGTTAACCGCCTCTGCGTTGACCGGATGACAGGCAAACAAAAGGCCGGCTATCACAGCAGCTCTTTTATTGTTTATCATTGCATGGGCCAACAAATAGACGAGAATGACGTTAAAAATATGCAGCGCAAAGCTGAGCAGACGGTAGCCTAACGGGTTTACGTCAGAAACGGCATACAGCAGGTAGTAGGACAGCGTTGCTACCGGGCGATAACTGGCTTCACCGCCGGATATCTTAAAATAGGATTGATTGTAAAACGAGGAAAGATAGTTGCCCAGCCGCTTGATATGGGCATTTTCGACAATGGTGCCCAGATCATCATAAACGAAGCCGTTCGACAG
>JABAHP010006585.1_pt2 | contig 11313 bp, 6 predicted proteins | sample 7062081 | NCBI WGS metagenome assembly JABAHP01 (sample SAMN14534357, study PRJNA622989) | marine sediment metagenome | biome: marine biome [ENVO:00000428]; feature: marine pelagic biome [ENVO:01000023]; material: deep marine sediment [ENVO:00002113] | place: India: Gulf of Kutch | collected... | reverse complement strand
GGATGCCATCGCCCCCGCTGCCGGTGCGACCCTCGTTCATCTGCTGTTTCAGGTGCTGGTCTCTGCACCCATGTTCGTCTATGTCGGCATGGGTTGGTCACCGCTCTTCAACAGGAGTTCTGGCTGGTTGACTGTGCTTGCCTGGGGTGTTACCATCGTGATGGCAGCCACGGCGCTGGCCGAGTCCTTTGCGATTCTGCCTGCGGGGCTGTACACCGAGAACGGGCCGGGCGTCTATTTCTTCCTTCTCGCCGGCACGCTGCTCGTGAGCTGGCTGGCCCACCGCCTGAGCATGAGTGTGGAGCGCAGCCAGCAACGGTCGCGGGAGTTGGACAAGCTAGAGCAATTGGGGCGTGCGATCCTGCGTGCTCCTCCCGACGGCTCGACACTGCCCGACCTGTTGGATGAGTACGTCGCCGGCATGTTCTCGCGCGCTCGGATAGAGATACGCCTGTACCCCGAACAGACCCTGCTGCACCGTCCGCATGACTGGCCTCTGGTTGACACCCCCGTCTGGGAATGGTTTCGTGCCAGGCCAGAGGCTTGTACCTTTCTGCCAAGGACCATGCTTCCCTGGGAGCAGCAACTGGAACGTGACACGGGACTGGCACTGGTTCCCATCGTTGACGTCGAGAGCTCCGATGGATCACAGTCTGGTGCGATAGGCGGCATCTACCTGTCGCGACGCCAAGACCCCCTGGATGTGGGCAACCTGCTGCCGGCCCTGCAATCGCTGGCGGCCCAGATAGCATCCGCGCTGCACCGGGCCGAGGTGTACAGAATCGAACGGGAGCTGGCCGTGGCAGGCCGGATCCAGGCCAGTTTTCTGCCGGACGAGCTGCCCGAGATCCCCGGTTGGCACCTGGCAGCGACGCTGGAACCGGCGCGCGAAACTGCCGGCGACTTTTACGACGTCGTTCCGCTGCCGGATGGATGCTGGGGCCTGGTGGTGGCGGATGTGGCCGGCAAGGGCACGGGGGCCGCGCTATACATGGCCCTCAGTCGCACCCTCATCCGCACCTACGCTGCCGAACACCACACCCAGCCGGAACGGGCGCTCCACGCTGCCAACTGGCGCATTCTCGCCGACGCCAGTGCAAATCTGTTCGTCACCGTCTTCTATGGGATCCTCGATCCGGCAGCGCACACGTTGACCTACTGCAATGCGGGCCACAGCCCGCCGCTGCTTGTTGGCGGCCTGGGTCGCTACCAGGTCCGGGCGCTGGGCCCCACGGGAGGGGCGCTGGGTATCCTAGACGATTGGACCTGGGAGCAGAGAACCGTCCGGCTTGCCCCGGGCGACACGCTGGTGCTCTATTCGGATGGCATCACCGAGGCGCAGAATGCTCAGATGTCGCTGTTCGGCGAAGAACGGCTGCACCAGGTGATACAAGCCCGGCTGGGTTCCCCTGGTTCAGAGACAGCACGTGCGCAGGACCTGCTGGATGCAGTGCTGGAAGAGGTGCGCGAATATGCGGGCGACTCAGCCCAGTCCGACGACATCACGTTGATGGTACTGGCCCGGGAGCCCGGCAATGCGTAGACGGGCGGTTTCAATGCCGTGCCGGAACTGCACCAGTGGAGGAGAAAGGATCACGGTAATCGATTGAATCCTCGTGTTGACAAAGGGTAGTACTTCTGTTACTCTATGCCGAGCGTCCTGCGGAGATGGACGGCGAGCACCGGGCTTGCCGCAATCGTGACGAGCAGCTACAAAGGAGACGGCGGTGACAGACTATGCAATCGAGACCCACGGCCTGTCGGTCTATTACGGCCGGCACCGGGGCATCCTGGACGTGGACCTGTGCGTGGAGCAGGGGGAGGTGTTCGGCTTTCTGGGCCCCAACGGCGCGGGCAAGACGACCACCCAGCGGGTGCTGATCGACATCATCCGGCCCACCGCCGGGGAGGCCAGCATCTTTGGCCTGGACTGCCAGAAGGAGGGCGTGACCGCCCGCGAGCGGGTGGGCTACCTGCCCGGCGAGCTGGCCATGTATGACAGCATGAAGGTGCGGCGCTTCTTCAAGATGTACGCCTCGCTGCAAAAGGGCAACAGCGAGCCCGGCTACTGGCAGACCCTGTCCGACCGGCTGGAACTGGACACGGGGCGCCGGATCGGGCAGCTCTCCCGGGGCAACAAGCAGAAGGTGGGCGTGGTGACCGCCTTTATGAACAAGCCCGACCTGCTGATCCTGGACGAGCCGACCACGGGCCTGGATCCACTGATCCAGCAGACGGTGATGGACCTGGTGCGCGAGGCCAACCGTGCGGGCGCCACCGTCTTTTTCTCCTCCCACATCCTGCCCGAGGTGCAGGCGGTGTGCGACCGGGTGGGCATCATCCGCGAGGGGCAGTTGGTGGCCACCGAGCGGGTGGAGGACCTGATGACACAGCATTTCAAGCGGGTGCGCTTCTGCTTCGCCACCACGCCCCCGGACGATGCCTTCACCGAGGAGGGGATCACGGTGATGGCCCGCGACGGGCAGGCAGTCACCCTGGAGATCCGCCAGGATCTGCCCCAGGTCATGGAGGCAGCAGCTTCCTACGGCATCACCGACATCGAAACCATCGACGTCTCCCTCGAGGAGATTTTCTTGGCCTACTATGGCCGGGGCAACGGAGGGGACAATGCTTAGGCTACTGCTACAGGAGCTTCGTTTTCGGCGGGGGGCCATCATCGGCTGGGGGCTGGGGCTCTGCTTCTTCCCCGTGGTGTACGTGGGCCTGTACCCCTCGTTCGCCGACCAGATGGATAGTTTCCAGGAGATCCTGGATCTGGCCATCTACCAGGCCATGGGCATCAGCATGGCCGGGTTCGAGAGCTATGTCGCCTCGACGGTGACCAACCTGATCCCGGTCATCCTGGCCGTCTATGCGGTCATCAACGGCACCGGCACGCTGGCGGGCGAGGAGGACAACGGCCGCCTGGAGATGATCGTCGCCCTGCCGACCCCGCGCTGGCAGATCGTGGCGGTCAAGGCGGTCGCGCTGGGCGTGGCCCTGGCCCTGATCCTGGCTATCACGTCGGCGGGCGCGTCGCTGACGCTGGTAGCCATCGGTGGAGAGGTGGAAACCAATGTGTCAGCCCTCGACCTGTTCCTCAGTCTGATGGCTTCCTGGCCATTGGTGATGGCTGTTGGCATGATCAGCCTGTTTCTGGGCGCCTTTAGCCCCAGGCGGCGCATCGCCAGTATGATCGCCTTGGTCGTGGTGGTGGTCAGCTACCTGGGCAGCAACCTGACCGGCATGATTACCTCGTTGGAGTCGATCGAGTGGCTGTTCCTGTTCCACTTTTACGAGGCTACAGCCGAGGCGCTGGAGAACGGCCAGCAGTTGGGCAACATACTGGTCCTACTCGGCGTTGCCGCGGTCGCGCTCGGGCTGGCGGTGATATTCTTCCAGATACGGGACGTGACGGTTGGGGCCTGGCCCTGGCAGCGGGGCAGGATTCCGGAGGCAGACCGGGCGTAGAGGCAACGGCAGCGCGGTGGCGGACCGTGTTGGGTCGTTCTCAGACAACCTCATGATCTAGCTCACGGCCAAGGTGTCGGATGATTTGGTCGAACTCGTCCAATCCGGGGCAGTGCATATCGATGGGGTGAAAGCCAACCCCTGGTTCGACCTCGAGCAGCTTCGAGCGTACCGGCGACAGCTTCCAGGGTGCACGTTTTACTTTCACCACGGCGCGAGCGGTACGTCCGTTTCTGACGAGCCCGCTGTGTCCTATGGTTCTGTGGCGGATCGCTACCTGGTGGCCTGGCGGTACGGCATTGATGCGACCGGCGACACCGGGATCTGGGCGCGCAGCATCCAGAGCGACGGCAGCGCCGATGGTGGAATCTTGCCGGTCCGCGACCTCAACAACATCCTTGTCCCGGAACAGCCCGATCTGGCCTACAACAGGTCGCGCAACGAGTTCTTGGTGGTCTGGCAGGAGACCCCTGGCGGGGGGGACTGGGATATCTATGGCCGCCGGGTGGCAATGAGCGGCGGACCGGAAGCACTGGGCACCGCGTTTGGCATCACGACCTCAACCGACGACGAGATCGTCCCCGCGGTGGCTGCCGTGCCCACGGTGCCCACCGCGGGCCAGTACCTGGTGACCTGGCAGACCGACCACAGTTTTCCGGCGGACATTTGGGCGCGGACGGTGTCTGGAAGCGAAGCGCTGGGCACAGTTCGTTACCTGGCGGACACCGGCTGGGGCGAGTACCGCCCGGCAGTGGCGGGCTGCGAGAGCACGCACCAGTTTCTGGCGGTGTGGACCTGGGTTCCCGTGCCCGGGACGACAGCAGTGATGGAGGTGCAGGCGCGCACGCTGGCCCTCGACGGCACTCCCCTGCACGACGCCGTCTATGTCGGCGGGGCGCAGGTGTTCGATGCCGCGGTGGCGGCAGGGCAGGTCTGCGGTTACCTGGTGGCCTTTGACGACAATGCGACCTTTGGGAGCTGGAGCCGGGGTATCTACGGCCGGCTCTGGGGCGAGCGTGTCTGCCTGCCTCTGGTGATGAGATAGCAGCGCCTGCAGGATTGACCAGTGTACGCGCCTAGGGAGTGGGAGAAGGGTAGTATCATTTCAGGGTGAGAGGAGATAACCAATGCCAGCACGCAACGCAAGGATCCGCATCTACATGGAAGACAGCGCGGACGAGAAGGTTATGGATTTTCCCCTTTGGTGGGACCGCCGCGCGTTCTTTGCTGAATATGACTACCGGAAGACTGACACCGGCAACCCGTTCTACGTGGACTATGACTATGACCTGGCTCCCCAGGAGGCTCTGGAGTGGGACAAGGAGTCCAGAGCAAAGTTTTCTACCGACCCGAACAACCTGAAGCCGCACATCGTGTCGGCTATGCAGGAGTTGCATGCTGCGCTGAATGAAGCCAAGCGCGTTGTCGTCGAGTCCTACGAGTGGGAGTCCGGCCTGGACTAGCGGAATTTTCGCCAGATGATGGTGGTGCCCGCACCGCGTGAACAGGCGGTGCTCGGCAGATTACTGTCGATTTCAGTGCCTAGCACCGCATCTTCCAGGCCGGTGCGATCCAGTGTAACCGTCAGCAGCTTGGCGAGAGAAGCAATTAGGCGCGAAATCGATATCGCTGAGGGTATCCGGGAATGGGGTACAAGGAAAACGTGCAACTGGCGCAGAATTTCGATCCATCCATCCGGCTGGCGAGCCCTCCGCTCCGCGCAGCGGTGGAGAGGGAGGTCTCCGAGCACCTGGGCCGGCGATGGACGGTCCAGGCTGCCAGGGACATGAGCGACTATGCCTGTCACGCGGCGGCCATCCTCTCGGACGGCGCCTATGCGGTGTTTGCCAAGTACAGCGAAGCGGACAACGCTTGGGCGCAGTTCGGGATGGAGCTGGCGGAATTGCGGCTCCTCTCGCGGGTGGCGCGGGTGCTGATACCCACGCCCATCGGCATCATCGCCGTGCCGGGGGGAACTGTCCTGGTCCTCGAGGCGGTCAAGGAGGTTGAGCGAACTCCCCACCACTGGCGCGAGATGGGGCGGACACTGGCCCGCATCCACAAGGTCCGGTCGAACCAGTTTGGCCTGGAGAAGGATGGGTACTTTGGGCCGCTGCCCCAGGACAACGGCCTGATGGATGACTGGCCGTCCTTTTTTGCCGAACGGCGGCTTCTGCCGGCCCTAGAGCTGGCGGTGGACTCGGGGAACCTGCCCCAGGTGGTCGCACGGCAGGTGGAAACGCTCGTGCCGCGCCTGCCCGAGCTTTGCGGCCCGGAGGTGGCGCCCGCGCTCCTCCACGGCGACGCCCAGCAGAACAATTTCATCAGCACCGGGGAGGGTGCGGTCGTCATCGATCCGGCAATCTATTTCGGGAATCCAGAGATGGACCTGGCCTTTGTTGACTATTTCCAGGCGGTGCCCGATGACGTTTTCGATGGCTACCGGGAGGAGCTGCCCATCGATCCGGGGTTCCCGGAGCGGCGCGATTTGTGGCGGATGTGGGGCTACCTCGCGGCCGTAACCGTAGAGGGTCCGGTCCACCTGGACAAGCTGACCGGGGCGCTGCGGACGTACATATAGTCTGCTCTGATTCCGTTTGACGAATCAGACAGAAGTTTGGCAACCGAATCTTCCAGGAAGCGGCCTTCTGCGAAGGCTTGGAGATTCCTGGAAGATCATCCAGTGACTAGTTGGCTTCTCCATAAAAAAGGCAGACATGAGCGAACGATACACACTGGCTCTGTCCGATCCAAAGGCCGAACTGGCCTTTGTGGGGGGCAAGGGCGCGTCGCTGGCGCGTTTGGTCCGGGCCGGCCTGCCCGTGCCCGAGGGTTTCCATATCACCACGGCGGCGTACCGGGCCTTTGTGGGCGAGAATGATCTCCATGCGCGCATCCTGAAGGCGCTACAGGCCGCTGGCCCAGACCGGCCTGTCACGCTAGAGACCGCGTCAAACGAGATCGGGGCGCTCTTTGCCGCCGGGCGCTTCCCCGCGGGCGTTTCCGCAGCTATCGAATTGGCCTATGCCGGCTTGATTGGCGGGCTGGGGTCTGTGCCTGACGAATCGCTGCGCGATTCGTCCAAGAAACTGGCGAAGCCAGTTGCCGTAGCCGTGCGTTCCTCCGCCACCGCCGAGGACCTGCCCGAGCTCTCCTTTGCGGGGCAGCATGAGACCTACCTCAACGTGCGTGGTGTGGAGGCCGTGCTGAATGCGGTCAAGCGCTGTTGGGCCTCGCTGTGGACGGCCCGGGCCATCTCCTACCGGGTGTGCCAAGGAATCGATCCTTCCGCCGTCAGCATGGCGGTCGTGGTACAGGAGCTGGTACCTGCCGAATCTGCCGGCATCCTGTTCACGTCTAACCCGCTTGACGGCAACCGGGAGCAGATCGTGATCAATGCCGCCTGGGGCCTGGGAGAGGCCGTGGTCAGCGGGCGGGTCACGCCCGATACCGTGATCGTGGACAAGGCACTCCGGCGCATCCTGTCCCAGGCAACGGGCACCAAGGCAGTCATGACCGTGGCGATTGCTGATGGGACGGAGGAACAGCCGGTCCCCCAGGCGCGGCAGGACCAGCCGGCCCTGGACGATGCCGCCGCCATCGCGCTGGCGCGCTACGGCATGCAGATTGAGGAGCAGTACGAGTTGCCGGTGGATGTCGAGTGGGCGATAACGGGCGGCGAGATCGCCATCCTGCAGGCGCGGCCCATCACCGGGCTGCCGCCTGCCCCCGTGGAGCACGCTCTCCTGGCGGGTGTGCGCTGGGACCCGCCCAGGCCGGGCACGGTATGGATGCGGCGCCAGGTGGTCGAGCACATGCCCGAACCGCTCTCGCCGTTGTTCGACGAGCTGTACGTGCGCGAAGGCCTATACCACTCTATGGAGACGCTGGCGGCTTTTCTGAGCGACCTGAGCGGATTCGAGATCGACCTGGGGGCCTTTGTCCAACCGCCTTTTGCCGCCACCGTCAACGGCTATGCCTACAGCATCGCCAGCTTTGACCTGAGCCCCAAAGTTGTCCCTCTGGCGCTGCGGATGTACGTCACCGTCCTGCCCAAGATGCTGCGCCACCTGGTGCCCCGCTGGCGGGACGAATCGCTGCCCCGCTACCGGGCCCTCATCGAGGAGTGGAAGGGCATCGACCTGGACAGCGTGCCGGACGAGGAGTTGCTGCGGGGCATCCGCGAGCTGGCCCTGGAGGATGCCGTCTATTGGTTTGCCGCAGCCGTGCCCCTGGGCCTGGCCCGGATGGCGGACGGCGCCCTGGACCGTTTTCTCAAGACGGCGTCCAAGGGCGAGCCGCTCACCAGTGGGGCGTTTCTGCGCGGGCTGCCCTCCAAGGCGGTGGAGGCACAGGCCGGGCTGGAATCGATCGCCAGAAAGATCGAGCGTTCCGAGACGCTGCGGGCGCGGGTCCTGGAGACACCGGCCCTGCGCCTGCTGCATGGGTTGGTGAAGCATGCCGAGGGCCAGGCCATCGGGGACGACCTCGGGCGGTATCTCGATACCTACGGGCACCAGGTCTACAACCTGGATTTCGTCGCGCCAACCCTGGCGGACGAGCCGCTGCCCGTGTTGCTGAGCTTAAAGACCGCCATCGCCCATCCGGAGCGGGATGCCCTTGCCCAGCAGGCCGCGCTGGCACAGGACCGGGAGGCACTGGCGACGCGGGTGGAGCGGTCCCTGAACCCCATCCAGCGCCCTGTTTTCCGGCGGCTGTTGGGCTGGGCGCAGCGCTACGCGCCCTACCGGGAGGAGGCCCTCTTTTACGTGGGGGCCGCCTGGCCCGCCCTGCGACGGCTGGCCCTAGAGCTGGGGCAGCGGCTGGTAGAGGCCGGGTCCCTGGACGCCGCGGACGGCGTCTTTTTCCTGGAGAGCGCGGAATTGGCGGAGGCCATCGCTGCCCGCGAGGAGGGCGCGGTTCGCCCCGATCTGGCCCAGCGCGCCCGGGAGCGGCGTGCACTGCGCGAGGCGCAAAAGCGGCTGGAGCCTCCAGACTCGGTCCCGCCGGACGGCCGCCTGATGTTCGGGCCGATCGATATGTCGGCCCTTAACCCCAAGCCCCGCAGCGCCAGCGCGGGCCCGGTGCTCGAGGGCGCCGCGGTCAGCCCGGGACGGGTCACGGCCCCGGCAAGCGTGATCAACTCGCCGGAAGAGTTTGACAGGATGGCTCCAGACAGCGTCCTGGTCTGCCCGACCACGACGCCGGCCTGGACCCCGCTCCTGGCCCGGGCCAGGGGCCTGGTCACCGACATTGGCGGCGCGCTGGCCCACGGCTCTATCGTGGCCCGGGAATATGGCATCCCGGCGGTGATGGGCACGGGCGTGGCTACGCAGCGCATCACCGGCGGCGAGCGCGTGCGTGTCGATGGCGATCGGGGCACCGTGACGCTGGTAGAGCAGGCGGACGCGGTGCAAATCGAGATGATAGAGGCCCGGCGAGCGGCCAAGAAACGAGCGGCTGCCAGGAAACGAAAGGCCGTGCTCGCGCTGGTGGCTGGCACGCTTGTGGCCCTGGCAGTGTGGTGGAAGAAGCGCCGGGCGGTGTAGGAGCGGATTCAAACATGGAGCAGTTCTTCACATTCAATGACGCTCCCCTGGCCACGGTCGACCAGGTCGGGGGAAAAGGCTTGTCCCTGATCTATCTGGGCAGCCAGGGCTTGGCGGTCCCTCCTGCTGCGGTGCTGCCAACCCGGTTCTTTGAGCCCTGGATGGAACAGCTCAAGGCCTCGCCGGAATGGCTTACCTTCACCCGGACCGGCGAAGGGGAGATGGCGGCAGCAGCCACGGCTGTGAAGGAGTGCGGGCAAAGCCTGGCCTTCAGCGAGGAGCAGCAGAGAGTACTCGCCAAGGTGCGAGAATCCCTACAGAAGGAGGGCATCACCCTGATGGCGGTGCGCTCCTCCTCTCCCGAGGAGGACCTGGAAGGGGCCTCCTTCGCCGGCATCTATGAAACTGTGCTGGGCGTGACCGGGGGTGGCCTGGAAGCCGCGATCAGGACCTGCTTTGCCTCCGCCCTGGATGGGCGGGTGGTGGCCTACAAGCAAAGGCGCGGCTTTGATCCTCTTGAGCCCAAGATCGCGGTGGTGATCCAGAAGCAGATCGCGGCGGAGGTCTCGGGCGTGGCCTTTTCGCTGAACCCGGTGAACAACTGCTACGACGAGTGCGTCATCAACGCCAACTTTGGGCTGGGCCAGACGGTCGTGGACGGCACGGTTACCCCCGATCAGGCTGTCGTGGACAAGGTCAGCAATGCCATACTGTCCAGGACCGCCGGCGAGAAGGAGGTGGCGGTTTACCTGAAGGCCGGCGGGGGGATCGAGAGCAAGGCGCCGGATCAGCCATCGGCGTACTGCCTATCCGATGACCAGACCCTGGCTGTTGCCTCGCTCGCTGCGCGGGTAGAGACGGCATATGGCCAGCCGGTGGACATTGAGTGGGCTTACGAGGCCGGGCAGCTCTACCTGCTCCAGGCGCGTCCCATCACCACCCATTACCGGCTTCCGGACGAGATGGTCACCCAGCCCGGGGAACAGAAACACCTCTATCACGATGCTAACCTCACCGAGCAGGGCCTGCCGGAGAATATGAGCCCGCTGGGCGAGGGGATCTTTATTCACGGCTCGCAGGTGATGATGGGGGCTGAGGCCAGTGTCCTGAGCTTCGAGCGGGGGATGCTGTTCGGCTGTGCCGGGCGGACCTATACCCATGTCGGCAGGATGAGCAAACTGATGGGGAAGAGAAACACCATCAAGACCTTGCGCCTTGTCGATGACTATGGGACCAGGATCCTGGATTCGATGGATCTCAAAGAGTACATCCCAAAGAGATTGCCCAAGGGTTTGATGATCGGCTTTGTCAAGACGGCCCTCGTTGGCGTGAGGTGGTACCTGGCCTCACTGAAGGTGGACAGGAACCGAGATGGCTATCTGAAAGCGTACTTGGAGGCACAGGAGCGGGCTACCCGACGGTTGCAGGCCGGATTCGAGGCTGATAGTGCCTTTCGGGAGTGCTATGAGCTGGCCATGGCTGAAGTGGCCAAGTTCATGGATGTCTCCCTCCCGTCACTTATCGCCGCAGAACGCGCGCGTGGCAGGATAAAAAAGATGCTCAAGGGGGAACCGGAAGCGATAAAAGAGCGCGTTAACCATATCGAACAAGCGCTGCCCAACAATGTGACCATCGAAATGAGCCTGGTCCTCCACGAGTTGTCCCAGTTCCCCGATGTACGAGAAAACACCACACCTGAGGAGTTTGTGCGAAAGCTCAAAACGGATGGCCTTTCACCAGAGTTCATGGAAAAGTGGGAGCACTTTGTCCAACACTATGGTTTCCGCTGTCCCAAAGAAGCCGACGTCGCCACGACCCGGTACTATGAAAAGCCCGGAGAGGTCTTTACCCTGCTGAAGACGATGAGCACCGGCGATGATCCTGAGGGGACTCCGCGCGTCATCTACGAAAGGGCCGCCAAACAGCGGATCGAGAGTGTCGAATTCTTGGAGGACTATCTGGCGGCCAGAAGCCGGAGAAAGGCCAAGGCTTTCAAGAAGAACTACAAGATACTCGAGAGCTTTGCGGGCCTGCGGGAGACACCCAAATACGTCATGATCATCGGGGTTGACTACATTCGCCGTAGGGCGCTCGCGCTTGGGGAGGGCTGGGTGGCAGCCGGTCGCCTGGACTCGGCAGACCAGATATTCGATCTTGAAGTCGAAAACATCGACTGGGCCGAAAGCGACCCCAGCTTGGATATCCGGACTATGGCTGGGGCCAATCGCACCTACTACGCGCAGTTCAACCCCCAGAACGACCCGCCCGTGCTGATCGACTCGCGGGGCAAGAT
>JABAHP010002646.1_pt1 | contig 11319 bp, 12 predicted proteins | sample 7062081 | NCBI WGS metagenome assembly JABAHP01 (sample SAMN14534357, study PRJNA622989) | marine sediment metagenome | biome: marine biome [ENVO:00000428]; feature: marine pelagic biome [ENVO:01000023]; material: deep marine sediment [ENVO:00002113] | place: India: Gulf of Kutch | collected... | reverse complement strand
GGATCGCCCATCCCGCCGCGCCCCATCAGCACGGCAGCCCGGGCGGAGAACGTGCCGCGTGCCCCTGTTTCGCGCCGGGCAGCCATTGCGCCCGCCGCGATCTCTTCCTCAAGCGCGTACTTCCTCCGGATCATGCCGATGGCTTCCGGGCCCATCCCGGCTTCCGTCGCTCTCTCGATTTCCCGTTCCTTTTCCAATTCGCGGAGTCGGCGTTGCCGCTCCGTCCCCTCCGGCGTCGTGGCCTCGATTTCGAGACGTTGGATCTCATGCCGAAGCCCTTTCTCGAAGTCGGCTCGACGTTTGGCCGCTTCCTTTTCGGCCTCGGCGCGTTCCTTGGCGTGCTTCCGTTGGATCTCGGCAATTTCCTCCGCGCGGGCTTCCTCCAGCTTCTTGATGTCCGCGCCAATTCGCTCCGCCTCTTTCAGCTTCTCGTCATAGATGCGGTGGATTGAGGCAATCTCCCGGGTCTCCGCGTCCTCGATCTGGGCAACGCGGAGACTGAACAGTCGCTCGTTGATCTGCTCATTGAATCGGGCCGCCTCTTCGGCCTGTCTTTCGCTCGGCAAACCGGCCAGGCCAGGTCCGGCTGCCGGCTCCGGTTCCGGGCCCCCGGTGAGGGCTCCGGTGTCGCCAGCTCGGAGGGCACGGATACGGGCAATGATGGCGTCGATGTGCTTGAGCTGAACATCCGCAGCCGCGCCAAGCTTGTCCATTGTGCCGCCAAACCATTGTTCTCCGGCTTGGGCCCACGTCGAGTTCATCTCGTCCATCAATTCCCGGACGTTTCGTTGTCGCTCGGCCAATTCCGCTTCAAGCTGTGACTCGACGGCCTCTCTCATGGCCGCGTTCACTTTGTCCTGCGCAGCCGCCAAACCGTCGAGGTTTCCGGCGAGGTTGTCGACCGAAAGCCCCAGGGACCCGTAGGTGCCTTCAAGCTCCCCGATGATGCCCTCGGCTTCTTCCATTTCCGCGGAAGTGAGGCTTTGCTTTGCGGCGAGTTGGTCGAGCCGATCAAGCATGTCGAGGTGACTTTGACGGAGCTTGTCACCCTCGGCGCGTACTTCACCCATCGCGTCCGAAAGTTCCGCCGCGTCACGAGTCAGGGCGCGGAATGCCAGGGCCGCCGCGCCCAACCCGGCCGTCACCAAGCCCACGGGAGAAATCAGAAACGCGAAGGCCGTGCCCACCGCCCCGAGTGTGACGCCAAGGCCGGAGAGCGCCCCACCCACAGCGATCAAACTCGCCCCGGCTGCGGCAAGCCCGCCCCCGATCTTCAGCGCGGTTTTCAGAACGTCTTGGTGTTCCTTCACCCATTGCGTGGCGATCTTCGCCGCGTCCATCATCTTCTGGGCGAACTCTGCGATCATCGGGGCTACGGCGGCCCCGGCTGCAAAAATACCGACCTTGAAAACGCGGGCCATCCGATTGAGCTGATCGGTAAAGGCCGCCGCCGCCTCGGCGTCCTCCCGGCTGATCGTCAGGCCGAGGTCGTCAGCTTCCGCCATCAGCTCGCGAACGCCGGCGGCGCCCTTCTCGAAGAGCGGGAGGAGTTGGTCAACCTGGGTGCCGAAAGCACGTTGAGCGAGACCGGCGGCCTGGGCATTGTTGCCGTATGCTTTCATCGCATCGGCCAGTGCGTAGAACTGCTCTTCCGGGCTCATCTTCTCTAGTTCTTTGAGCGACAGCCCCAGCTCTTTAATGGCTGACACCTGCGTCGCGCTGCCCTCGCCTGCCGTCATCCGGCCGATGCGGCGGTTCATCTTTTGAATCGCTTGAGCGACAGTCTCAAGATTTGTGCCGGACTGCTCGGCCGCGAAACCCAATTGAGATAGACTCTCGGCCGCGATTCCCGTTCGCAACGACATTTTGTGGATCTGGTCCCCCATCGAAGCAAACACTTTGGCCGCGCCGGCGAACGCCCCGACAATACCGGTGCCCACCGCCATGAGACGCGCCCCCATGCGGCGTATGGACGCGCCCATAGCGGTGAGCTGCTTTTCCGCGATCTTCAGAGCAGAGGTGAACTGATTGCTTCGCAGATACAGCTCGACGTAGGCTGCCCCGGCTTTGATGTCTTGGGCTGACGGCATGACTACTTCTGTTTCCCCGGAAAAGCCGCCCGAAGCGCTTTGACTTCATCTTCAGTGGGCGGAGGTGCCCGGCGTGACTGTTTCTTTGTTCGCTGGTAAACCGCCCGGCCCATGGGATGAAAGTCCCATTCCCTGAACGGCTCCTCCCTGGATTCTTCGTTCCGATTCGATTCCGCAATCAGGAACGCGATTAGGGCTGTGTGATACCACTCTTCTCGCCGCTTTCCGCGCCATGCCCAGACGAGTTGCCGGTAGGTGAGCGGTCGAGGGTCGATTCCGAGGTAGCCGGCGGCCTGCCAGATCCATTCCCAATGCCCAGTTCGCTTCCGGCGCTTTCGATCTCTTCCGCCAGTCGCTTGTCGACGTGCCTCGCGAAGTTTTCGTCGGCGCACTTCGCCTGGAGTAGGCCCACCGCCTTGTCGATCACCTCTTGCTGCCTTCGGATCATCTCGACCACGTCGTCGCGGCCGAGGCTCTGGAAAAAATCCGAGAGGGCCCCCTTTACGGCTTCGTGTGCCGCCCGGAAGGCGTCACCGCCGAGGGCTTTGTAGAATTGCTTTTGATCGATTCCTTGCTCTTTGGCCTGGTCCTCGCAGAGAATGAACGTCACTTGGGCCAGAAGGGTGTAATCCGTTGCCAGCCGCGTCAACGGAGGCGGTTCATCGGATCTGGCTGGATCACCCAGGATGTTCAGGAAGTCGACGCCAAGAAGGTCTTTGATGCTTTCGGCGTGACCGATTGTGAACGAGACGCGCCACTCGCGCCCGAGGTTGTCCGTGAACTGCCGCATGGTCTTTGCTTTCGATCAAGAGACGGTGTCTTGTTGTACTCCCAGCTTCACTGTCGCCGAATTGTCACTGTCGCCGTTGCTCACAAGCACGGCATCGACCGGGTTTCCGGTTAGCGGGTTGCTTGGAGTAATATCCTTGAAGTACATGAAAGGCTCGTCGGCGTTGCGCTTGCCGACGCTGAGATCGGCATCGCCCGAATCCTGAAAGCGGTAGTGCCATTTGCGGGTGGAATGCAGCATGACTTTGACTGCGTCGTCGCCGTCGAAATCGGCGTTGATCTCGACCTCCTCGTCGACCGTTACCGAGGTATCCACCACGGGCAGGGCAGTTCCGCTCGCGCCGGTGAACGGAACCGTGTCATCGGTTCCGACCGTGCCGACCGTCGCGCCGTAAGCAACCTGCATGTCACCGTTCCCGTCGGTCCAATAGATGTCGATGATGTCGCCGTTGCTGATGCTGTGACCGGCGGAGAGCGTGATCGTTCCGTCGGTATCGTTGGTACGCGTGGTCAGCGTCCCGGCGTCGGCCGCGGCGAGCGTGGCCTGATCGCTGATCTGCCCCTCTTCCGTTTTCGTGATCACCGCCTCGATCGAAATCCCACCGAGGGAACTGATGACTCGCGTGGTTGTCTCGGGCATCGGAAAGACTCCTGTATTGAATGATTCCTTTTAGGTGGTCACGACCACGCCGGGTCGCGCAACTCGTCGGTCGGCTTGGCCTCGACGTTGTATGCGATGATGTCGGCGTTGCTTTCGTCGCGGGTAAACCCGGTAATGTAGAAATCGGCGTCGAGCCCTTCGCCCGTGGCCGCGTCTTTCGGGAATAGCGCGACCCTGCTTTTGCCCATGTACGCCGTTCTCAGCACCGTCACGAATGCGTCGCTGTCAATGTCGAACACCTTGAAGGTCAGCGTACCCTCGAGGGCGATGACAACAGTCGCAACCCAGGTCTTTCCCCGCCGCAAGGCTTCGGCGGTGCGTGTGGACAGGCCCAGGGATACTTCGTCGACATTATCCCGTTCAGTGCTGGCCGTCGTGCCCGCCGTCCCCGAGTAGAACTTGCCGTCGAGTCCGATTCGGTAGTCACCTGCTGCCATGGGTCAAGCCCTCCGTTTTCTTGGTTATCGCACCGAGGCGCGGAAGTATTTCGGCAACCGCGGGCGCACTTCTTCCAAAGCCGGGGCCATAAACGGGCGGGCCGGAAAGTCTTCGCCGCCCCGCCCCCTCTGGCCGTGTTCGTGTTCACCTCCCGAGACTCCGACCCGGGCAAAGCTCGGCCCGACGACGGCCCATTCCTTGTGCGGCGCGACGAAAAATAGGATCGAGCGGTACAATGTCCGCTTGGGGCTGGCCGCCGGCAGGCCGGGCGCCCGGGTCGTCTTCGTGCGACCGATTTTCTGGCGGGCCGCCTTGCGTACCGATCCGGCGGCATGGCCGAGGCTTTTGATCGAACCCTTCCTGGTCCGGTCCCTGAGCTTTCGATCATCCCATCGGACTTTGACGCTGGCTCCGATCATGCGCTTACCTTCAGCCATTCGGTTCGCAAGACTGCCAGGAAACTCCGCCACTCCTTCAATAAGGACGGGGCGATTGCCGCCTTCTCGGGAATCAACGGAGCCCTCGATCGACACTTCCAGTTGTTCCCCGCCCCATCCGCCAATGTCTTGTTCCGCAGCGCCGTGGTGATTGCCTCGAACTGGTCAACGAGGTCGTCAATCGGCGTATTCGTGTCCGGATTGATCTTTTGCATCAGCACGATATCGGCGTGTACGGTCCAGTGATCATCCAGGCGACCGATCTCCGTGACGTTCAGCGGTCCCGCCGTCACCTCGACGCGGAGATCCGTCAGTTCGGTCAACGGATGATCGACGATCCACACCCGCTCGGCCGTGAACGTCTCCGTCCAGCTTTCGCCGTTCACCCAAGCCACAAGGGCGGTGAGAAGTGAAACCGCGTGTCCTGCCATCAGCTCGCCGTGATCAGTGCCTCGCGTGAATCCGCCATTGCCGATGAAAACTGTCGACCGGCTCGTAATGCTTGTCGCCGATCGGCATGACCTCATAAGTCAGCGTTTCGGATCTTGCTGCGTCGAACCACTCAATCGTGTCTCCCGCTGCGGGCAGGACCCGGTCGCCATTGACCACCAGGTCCTCCGCGTCGACGATGAAATCCCGCCGCCTCGCGTGAATCCGCCCGCCGCCGTCGTCATACTCGATCTCCGTCGTGCCGAACCGCGCCTTGACCTGGAGCTTCGTTCCATCGCTTCGCGTGTACACGACCCACTCCGACGCCGTTCGCCCCAAAGTACGACGAAGCCAATCGACGCCTTCGAGTAACCGGTTTCGCATGACTTACGGTGTCTTCTGCTCGATCCCCATGACAAGCACGGTCGTCGCGCTGTCGCTGGCGGCCTCGGTCACCTTGCCACGAATCTTGTGGGTGCTGGCTGTGGTTGTGACGACGGAATTGCTTGCGTCCCAGTAGACGACCTGGCCGGCCGTCAATGCCGTGCCCGTGCCCGATGATTTGGGCATAACCCACACCCCACGAGGCCCGATCACCTGCAAGGTGCCTTCTCGATTCGCGTCGATGTTGTTCGCGCCGACGGCCAACAAGTCGCCCTGAACCACGACAGTGCCGGCCGTATAGGCGGAACTCGGGGTATAAGGAATTGTTAGGGCGTCGCCGTGGTCGAGTCTTACAGTCGGAACCGCCATTGGTTTGACCTCCTGTTCAGTTCAAAACGGTGCAGCCAAAAGGCCGAGGGCTTTATGCCTCGCCCTTCATCTTCACGCCGAAGCGATACTCTTGCTTGGAGACTCCGAAGTCGTGATAACCGCGGAGCTGAATCCCCAGCGTATTGAAATCGGCATCGGCAGACTCGACGGTGGGCGTCTGTTGGCCGTTGAGGAAGGCGATCTCGATCACGGCTCCGTCTTCCGGCCGAGCGAGCATATACCACGCCAACGTCGAGTAGCCGGTGTAATTGCTGTTGCCCAAATAGGCGGACACGACCGGCTCGAAGCGCCCGGCATATCGATTCTTCGTGCCGATTCGTTTTTGTGTATTGCCACCGCCAGTGGCAATCGTCGTCGACTGATACACGTCGTCGGCGTTGGCCGCCTGGGCGGTCGGAACAAGCAACTTCGCCGGCTCGATGGCAACCGGATCGCCGTCCGGGTCAGTTTGGTCCATGAAGGTCTGCTCGGCTTTTGCCACCGCGGCAATCGGATCGGTTCCGGCCAGCGAGTAGGCCGCACCGGTAACATAGTTGGCCCGGCCTGCCGTGAAAAACGTCGAGTTGTCGAGGAACTCCGTCCAGAAGACGCTGTTGATCTTCAGGGCGGCCCCGCGGCCAATTCGGGTTCGGAGCCCATCGAACGCGCCGAGGTCATCGTTGATGATGTCCTCGCGCGTGATCGCAAACATTCGGGCATAGGTCTTGGCCCGGATCGTGTACTCCTGCGCGTCGAGCGTGCCGTGCTGAATCTCACCGCCGGCCCCGAGTTCTTCGTAGGTGGCGTCGCCGGTGAGCCGGTAGCGGGTCGCCGTCTTGAAGTCGGAGACCCGGCCAATTGCCGCGATCTTCCGCCACGCGCTCTCGACGGCGTTAAACGACTCAAGAATCGCCTTGTTGGCCGTGTTCGAGAGGATATTTCCGGCGAGCGTGTGGCCGGTGAACGCCGCGGCAAGGATCTCTCGCATCGTCTGGCCATCCGAGCGGAACATGCGTCCCGTCCAGCCGTTGGCCTGGGCCTGGATTGTGAGCAATTCCTGGAGCCCCAGACTGTGCCGGAACTCGCGATCGGCCGCCTCGAGGATCTTCGGCTCGTACTGCTTCTCGACGTCCTTGATTCCGACCGTTCGGCAGAGGGCCGCTTCAAGAACCTGGGGCCCGGTATCATGCTGAACACCATGGACAGCCGGCGCCTTCGGGCGGCCTTCTCGGAGCGCGGCCAACTCGAACTTCTCGGGTGACCACCCTTCCTCGATGGCCTTGGCCTCGATCTTCATAAACTTCCCGCCGTACTCGTCGGCGTGAAGCGTTTGGATTGATTCGACGCGGCGGGACTCATCGGCGAGGGCCTTGCGGCGGGCGGCGACGGGGTCGACATCTGGCTCCGGAGGCGGATCGGGCGGATCATCGCTGGCCTTCTGCTCAGCGTCGTACTGCGCCTGAAGCGTCTTGACTTGCTGTTCGCTCAAAGCGTCGGGATCATCCCAGCCCTTCGCTTCGAGCCACTTGACAAATTCCTCATTCATGTCGTTTCCTCCAGAAAGAGAGGCGGCAATCCGTGTAGACGTTCCGCCGATATCCGCCCCCAAGGCGGTAACGGTGATTTCGCGCAAGAGTGTTTTGCGGGCAACGAGGACCGGACCCTCGAAGGTCCGGGCATTGACGTTGACTTTGGAGCCGCGGCGGATAAGCTCAGGGGGCTTCTGTAAGACAGCGTTAATCGATGCCTGCCAGGGGAACTTGTTTTTCGCATCGGCAACGACTTCCGCAGCAGCCGGACCGGTCGCCGAGACGACCCCGGAGGCGTGGACCCGATAAGCCACGCGATCGATCTGGACATTCTCGGTGTGCCCCACGGTCTTCTTGCCGTCGTGATCGCGAAGAACCGGCAGGGAATCTCCCGCCGGTTCCATGCCGCGAATATCCGCGATGACCGGGTAGGGAAATTCCTTCAAGTAAAGCTCGCCGCCGGAATAGGCATCGATCTCAAAGGTCGGCAGACTATCTTCATCGGCCGCCTCGATGCGCATCGAGCCAAGCAGGACCATTGAGCCGGGAAGATCAAGCCCCGACGCCTTCAGGTTCCTCGCTTCCGCCCGGCGCCTGTGCCGGTTCTTCCGTCGCTGTTCCTTGTTGGGCATTTTCACCGCCTCCAAGGTGTTTCTTGCGGAGTGCTTCCTGGTACTCCTCAAGGGTCAAGCCGTAGACTTCGGCCGCCTTCGTGAACTCGTCTCGCCAGTCAAGGCCGTGCTCGCCGTAGATGAGCGGCAGAGTCGACGATCCCGAGTCGAGATCCGTCTTCCGGGCCGTCGCCGCTTTGGCCGGATCAATGTCGTCGATCCCATCCCAGTGCCAGGTGATCGACCAGTCGAGCGGGGCAAGTGGCCTGATCTGGAACCACTCGCTCCAGACAAGCCGGGCTTCAAGCCACCACGACAGGAAGACCCGGAACAGGCAGTCGATATCCCACTGGGATTGCTCGACCCGAATGATCCGGCCGTAGGTCAGCCGGTCGAGCTTGCCGCTGGCGTAATTGAACTCGCTTGAATCGTGCGCCCCGACGTTGTAGGGCATGACAAGGGCCGCGAACGCTTCGGCGAGAACCTCGCGTTTGAACTCCGCGTAGGTCGTCGAGGATCGGCGGGCCTCAAGCTGGTTGAGCCGCGTACCGCCGGGCATTGTCAGCACGGCGTTGCGCTCAAGATCGAAGACGTCGAAAGCGCTGTAGCTCGATGGCGCGCTGGTGGTCGTCCCTGTCGCCTCGTGCTCGAATCGCGCAAGCTCCGGATGTTCCGTTTCCAAGACGGCCGTGATCTCTGCGTTGACTTCGCAGTTGAGCAGCTCGGCCTGGGTATACCGGCGGAGGACCGCGAAGAGCGGAAGGGCCGGGCCGACTTCGGGGACCCCCCGGTGCTGCTCGGGCCGATCTTCGCGAAAGAGGTGAACCACCTCAGTCGCCGGAATCCAGTCGCCCTCATTGCTGATTCCAAACGTCGTCCCGCCCGGGTGATCGCGAAGGATGTGGTACTCGACGGGATCGCCTTCAGTATCGTAGCGCACGCCGTCGGTTCCCTGGTCGTCTTCGAGTCCTTCCCAGGGTGCAGCAAGCCGTTCGGCCGATCGAGGCCGAAGATTCAGCCAGACGGGAGTCTCGGCCCGGGGCTTGTTCGTCAAGAGGCCGACTGTCTCGCCGTCGACGCATTTCGCCCGCCGCATGGCGCGGAGCTTCGGGCCGAGCCGGACCGCCCGGGCCCATTGTCGGAATCGCGCCTCGATCAGCGTATCGCGCCGCTTGGCCGCCGCACCCTTGCCGGTGAGGACCTGAAGCCGGGGACCGGTCCCGATCACGTCGGCCGCGAGAGTCTCGACCATCCCGCGGTAATACGCATTATTGAGGTACTCGTATCGCGAACGGTCCCGAAACTTCTGCCGGACCGCGGAAGAATTGGCCGCGTCGGCCGAGAGGGAATCGGCCATCGACCAGTGGCGCACGTTCTCGTCATTCGTTTGAACGGCGTCATACCGAGCCCGGATCGCCCGAGAGCGGAGTCCGGCGATTCGCTCCCGGGCTTGCTGGAGCCGGTAGGGCTGGCCGTGCCGGTCGAGAATGGCTGGCATCAGACGGCCCCCGGTGGTCGGAACTTGCCGATGAAAAACGGGAGCCCGTCACGCGCGGCCGCCGCCTGCTGCTGGGCGTACTTGTCCGCCGCGATCTGATCGAGGATCGGATGCTGCTCGGCCGTCTCGCCGTCGACCGTGGCCCGGCGGGGGTCCTTCGCGTTTTGCTCGACGTCGATCGTCATGACACTCGCTCGCGCACGAAAAAAGGGGCCGCGTCTTCCACGACGCGACCCCTCAACTGGCCAGCGAGTGTTGAGCCTCTAGCCGGCCCGTCGGCCGGCTTCAGGCAGACTCAGGACCACGCGCGAGAGCGCGGCCCCTGATGCTACGGTCGATATTCTACCAGATTTGCCGGGTTCGATGCAAATTGCCCATACACTACATGTTGTGTATCGGGCGTGTTTTTTGGGAAAATCTCAGGATTCTACGCGCTGAATCGTCCCTGAAAGCGCATTGGCCGGATTCAGATCGTGAAGCCCACCGTCCCGATCCCAAACCTCGACGTACCGGTCCGGAATCTCGAGAATCGGACTCAACCCGGCGCCATCGAAGGCTTCCGCATATCGCCCGTTCCAGCCCCCGCAATGCCGATACGCGAGACATGACGAGCAAGGCGCCTTGCAGGCCGTCCCATTTCCCATCGCAACAGAAGCCTTCCAGAGGGCCTCTACGTCGGTCACCTGAAGCTCGTAATTCCACTCCCATGGATCGAAGAAGACATATCGGGCGTTCACGACGTATGGCCAGAGGTCCGGCGATAGATGGCACATCGGGTGGTAACGAATCGTGAACAGCGTCCCGGCGTCGAGCAGGCTCCGGGCGCCCGCTTCGATGTACGGTCTCAGTGCGGCGGGGGAAACCGCGACCTCGTGAAGGTGCCCCGCCCATTCGTAGTGCGGCAGGAACCCGAGAAAGACGAAATGGAAGACGCTGCGCTCGATCTCAAATTCCGCCAGATCGGGCAGCTCCCGGTAGTTCCGCTGCTGAAGTGTCACGTTCGTCCGGAAGGGCAACGCCTCTGAGGCGAGCCATTCCTTCAGCTCGGCTTGCCGCCGGAATGCACCGGGCGAGTCCACGATTTCGTCAAGCGTCCCGTCGAGGCCGTGAGAGGAAATGTGCAGATGATCGAGGCCCTCGGCATAAAGCTGTTGATACCGCTGGAGCCCGACGGCGCCGTTCGTGATCATGCTCGTCGCCATACCCTGGTCGTGGCAGTAGGCCAGAATCCGGCGGAGGTCCTTTGCAAGGGCTGGCTCGCCGTATCCGACCATGACGGCGTGATCGAGGCCGCCAGCCTTGGCCTGGTCGATCTTGGCGAGGATCTCATCAAGTGGCGGAGTCGGCCCGTGGTGAAATCGCGGATCACGGAGGTAGAAGCAGTGCCGGCAACGCCAATTGCACCGCCAAGTAATGTCCAGGCCGACGCGCGTACAGGGTCTCATGATGCCCCTTTCTGAATCCGTCGCAGTGCTTCACGGAAAACCCACTCATCGAGCAGGTTGTCCGCGATATAGTCGGCGACCGGGCCAAACGCTTGCCGGGCGCCGGCGTGCCGCCACTTGCTCAAGTACACTTCGGCATACGCGATATTGTCGACGAAACATACCAAATCAAGGTCGACGTCTACCCAATGATCGTCACACCAAACGTAGTCGCCCAGCTTCAGATGAATCTCCACGTGCCCGATACACGCCAGGGCATCGTTCATTCGGAGCCAATGTTCCGCCACGTCGCGGCAGTCTTTGAGCCGGTCGCCCTCAATCCATTCGGCTACGTCGCCGATCCGGTAGCCCTTCCGGACCAATACCTCCCGCGTCGGAGCAAACCACTGGGGCAGGCTGTTGAGAATTGCGAACACGCCGTCAGGCTGGAGTCCCTTATCGAATTTGTAGCGAACGTCGCCGTCCCGAATGACACTCGCCTCACCCCTTGCCTTGTTCGATGGAATCCGCTCGCCGGTCGCCTTGATTTGTGCGACCTCATCGGGACCGATCTCTCGGTAAGGCACATCCGGTTGCACACGCTTGAAAACAACCGTCTCCCGACCGCGTTCATTCGGCAGAGGGCCATGGATAAGCTCA
>JABAHP010019657.1_pt1 | contig 11324 bp, 8 predicted proteins | sample 7062081 | NCBI WGS metagenome assembly JABAHP01 (sample SAMN14534357, study PRJNA622989) | marine sediment metagenome | biome: marine biome [ENVO:00000428]; feature: marine pelagic biome [ENVO:01000023]; material: deep marine sediment [ENVO:00002113] | place: India: Gulf of Kutch | collected... | reverse complement strand
GCACGGTTTAGTTGGCTGGAGGCGCGGGCTGTATCACCTTGCAGGCGAAGGACATCGCCCAGGCTGTTGGTGGCGTAGGTCTGGATGAAGGCGATCCGGCTCCTGTCGGCGATCTCTAGCGCCTGGGTGTACGCTTGTTGGGCGCGCTCGTGGGCGCCCTGGTCACGGTGCAGGTCACCCAGGCTGGCCCAGATAAAGGCTTCCACTCTGAGGTCGCCGGATCTGCGGCTCTTGTCCAGCGCTTCCTCGAGGGTTTGGGCGGCTTGATCGTACTTGCCTTGGAGGTGGTATACCACGCCCACGCCGTTCAGCGTGTTGGCCCAGGGCCCGGGGCTGCCAAGCTTTTCCCAACGCTGCAGGGCGGCCTGGTAGTGATGCAGTGCGCCGGGTAGGTCACCCATCAAGTCGTGGGCCATGCCCAGGTCGTGATAGACCATACCCTCGCCGTGCGCGTCGGCGAGCGTCTCGTAGAGGCGGGCCGATTCGATCAGGGCTTCATGGCCTTTGTCTAGATTCCCCTGGCGGAAGTGACAGAGCCCGGCGTTCTTCTGAGCCAGGGCCATGGCAGCTCTCTCTTCTTTGCTGGTCCCGCTGGCCAACTCCAGCGCCTTTTCACTCTGGGCCAGCGCCTCGGCGTAGCGTCCCTGGAAGCGCAGTATGTAGCCTTTCATGACCGATGCCTGGGCGCGTCCTAGCCCGTCGGCGGTGGCCACATAGATCTCCTCGGCTAGCGCGTACAGGGCCAGAGCCTGGGCATGCTCTCCCCGCTCCATGTGGATCTTGCCGCGGTGGATGAGGAAATCGGGGTTGGCGGCGAGGCTTTCTTCGGGCAGGGCATCGATCCAACCAGCCAGTGTATCCCAGTGTCCGGCATCGGAGAGCTGCACCGCCAGGCGCTCGATGATCTCGATCACGGGTTCAAAGCGACCCAAGGCAAGGTAGCGGCTCACGGCCCGCTCCCACTCGCCCCGGGCGGCGTAGGCATCGGCGGCGCGCAGGGTCAGCTCGCGAAAGCGAGCCTCGTTCTCGTTGCGCAGCGTGTCCTGCAAAAAGTCGCGGAATAGGTCGTGATAGCGCAGGCGGACCTGCTCTCCGTCGTACTCTATGACGAACAGGTTGCGCATGCGCACCTGGTTCATGAGCTGCTCGGGGCGCGCGATCTGCAGCACGTCGGTGACTAGCTGGGAGCTCATGTCATCCAGGACCGAGGAATCGAGCAGGAATTCGCGCAGGTCGTCGGGCTGCCGGTTGAGGACCTGGCGGGAGAGATAGTCGTATATGTCGATGTTGATCCGTCCCCGCACCGGGACCTGGCCGTGGGCCTGCTGCCAGCGGTGCGCAGTCGTGAGCAGGAGGCCCGTGATCCAGCCCCCGGTCCGCTCGGCCAGCTTGTTGGCTTGTTCGAGGCTAAGGTCTAGCTCAAAGTTCTGCTGGGCCAGCTCGCGGATCTCTTGGGGAGTGAATCTCAGCTCGTCGATGCTCAGACCGGCCGCCTGCCTGCGGGCGACGAGCAACGAGAGGTTGGGCAGGGCGGGAAGCGTGCGCGAGGCGATGATCACGTGGCAGTTTTCGTCGACGTAGGAGACAAAGAGATCGAGGAATTCGTTGATCTGCTCCTGTACCTCGACGGTGTGGTGATCGTCCAGGACCAGAAAAAAGTACTCGGGGATGGTGTCATAGATCTCCTGAACCATCGTGGCGACCAGGGGGTACAGGTTGGACCCGGGATCGGCCGTGTTGCGTAGAACGTTCAGCGAGCGGTCCCCAAACTCCGGGAAGCGATGGGCAATGGCCGCGATCAGATGTTCGAGGAACACGTGAAGGTCGCGGTCAAATTCGTCCAGTGTGTACCAACAGACCGGCAGATCGGTGTCGTGTGAAAAGTCGGTGAGAAGCGAGGTCTTGCCATAGCCGGCCGGCGCGGAGACCAGGATCAGCTTTCGTTCGAGGTGCCCGTGGATAAAGTTCACCAGCCGGCGGCGTGGAAGGAGGTCGTGGCGACGCCGCGGAACGCGGATTTTGGTCACGATCAGCGGCATCGCAGGTTTCGTCGGCTCGGTCTGGTCTTCGACTGGATTTGATTGTTGAGACACTTTTGGTTCGCGCATTGTGTCTGCTTTGGTCTGAGCCAACTCGAAATCTCTATCCCTTCGGGCATAACTCGGGCGAGCACAAACTCGTGTTCATGTGCCCGGTTCTGGCCCATTGTACCACAGTTGGGCCTGTTGTGCATCCTGCGCGGGGTCGAGTTGTGGATGAAATCGAATAGAACTGATGGGGTAGGTTTATGCCCAGATATTATAACACCCAAAGCAGTATACAAGTTCTTTTCAATTTCGGCAAGCTCCCGGCTTGCAGCGTCTGCCTTTGCCAATTCTGCCCGGAGGTGGTATAATCCGGGTGTGTTGCCCAGCAGTTCGCCCCGCGTGCACCTGGTAGCCCGGGGCAGAGGAGCAGCTGTGACCGAGGATAGTTCTCGCCCGCAACAGGAAGAGAAGCACCCCGAACTTGGGCCTCTTGGCAGTCTTGGCATCGCGCGCAGATTCGACATCATCGCTGCCCCCGGTCGCCGGGCCCTGCAGGGCCGGATGCGCATTTTTCGCATTATTCTGATCGTGCTGGGTCTGCTGACGATCGGTATCGTGGCCTACGCCGAATGGCTCGCTTTTCGGCCCAGTCCCTATCCCGCCGCCACACTGGCGGCCATCAATCGTGAGGGGTACGAGCAGGCGTTTTCCTCTCCCTCACCCGAGCCCACGGTACTGACACCGACCGCGACACTGCCGCCGACCGAGACAGCCACGCCCAAACCCACCAACACATGGGTGCCCATGCCGACACGCAGGCCCACCAAGAGCAGGCCGACGGCTACCAAGCCTGCTGCATCTCCCACGCCGATCCCCGCGCCCCGGCTGGTGGCGCCTGACGAGGGGATCACGGCCTCGGGCAGTATGGTCTTTGAGTGGGCCTGGGATGGGCCGCCGCTGAAGGAGAAGCAGGCCTTTGACCTGCGCATCTGGTCGGCGCAGGAGGAGGAGAGTGGCGGCCCCAGGCGCGGCGTGGTCCCGCCGACGAAGGATACCCGGGCGGAGGTATTGCTGCCCGCCGTGCCGGCCATCGCCGATTTTGGGCCGGGCGACTATTTCTGGACGGTGGTCATTGTAGAGATGGCCGCAGACGGTTCTCCCAAGATAGCCGGTACCTGGGGCGAGAAGCGCAGGCTAGTATACCGCTAGGAGGCGGCGGACCGGCATGCCACGCTGGGGTTCCTGCGCTCCCCACATTGCCAGGACCTTGTGGTCGTCCCGACCCATTGTAGTCTGCGGAGCTGGGGCTCGCTGTGTGCCCTGCAGGTGATGCTGGTTGAGGAGGAAGGAGACGCGATGACCGGAGAGCCGCGCGAGTATTCCATTGCCACTATACGTGAACTCCTGCTCGCTGCGTTCAGCGCGGAGACACTGCCCCGTTTTCTCAGAGACCGGCGCGACTTCCGGCCTGTCTTAGCCCAGTTCAGCCGGTCCCATGGTCTGGACGACATGGTCGCCGAGGTGATCGACTACTGCCAGACCCATCTGCTGTGGGACAAGCTACTTGCTGAGGTACGGCAGGCGAACCCTCGCCAGTATGCCCGCTTTGAGGACCGGCTCTACGAGGAACCCGACAGGGTGGCCCCGTCACCGCCTGGGCCCGTCCCGGGGAGGACCAAGTGGCCCTGGCAGGACCCCAAACCGGCCTGGTTCTGGCCCGCCGTGGGGGGCGCGGCGGTGGTGATTGCAGTGATCCTGGTGCTCATCGTGTGGCTGCCTGATCCTGGGCCAGATCCTACGCCCACACCGCCGCTGTCAACCGAGGCGCCAGTCACAGAAGAACCCGAGCCCACGGAGGAGCTTGTGCTCGTGCCCAATATGTGGGGCGAGCTCTGTAGCTGGGCGGCGGAGAAATTCGAGGACTCTGACCTGCGCCTTGGCGGCGAGTTGTGGGAGGCTAACAGTGAGGTCTCATACCCACGGGTGATCCGGACTGATCCGCCCGCAGGGGTGCAGGTGCAGCGCTCCTCGGATGTGACCGTGGTCTGTTCGCTCGGGCCCAGGAGACCGGTCCCGAACGTCGCGGGGAAGGACGTCGAGGATGCGCGGTATGACCTGGAGTCCTGCTCCCCAGAGCCCTGTTTTGAGACGAAACTGGCGTACGAGGCCCGGACTGACACAACAGAGGGATCCGTCATCAGGACCGAGCCACCGGGCGGTGCCGTGGTCGAGCCGGGTTCGGAGGTGACGCTCTACGTTGCGGCAGCTCCGGACCCCGTAGAGGTGCCGGACGTCGCGAATCTGACCCTCGAAGAGGCATCGGAACAGTTAGCGGCCTCGTACCTCATAGCCGGCGAGGTCGTGACGGAGACCAGCCAAGCCGTCAAAGCGGGACGGATCATCCGCAGCGACCCATCGTCCGGTGAGATGGTTGACGCCGGCTCCGACGTTATTTTGGTGGTATCCAGTGGAGTCGGATCGGTCCTCGTCCCGGATCTGATCGATCGGACCTGGGCAGCCGCCCGGGGCGAACTCGAAAGGCTGGGCCTCCAGGCAGTAAAGGGCGATGAGCGGTTTCACGACGATATCCTCGCGGGCAACGTCATAGAGACCGACCCCAGCGCCCGCGAGTCTGTGGTGCCAGGCTCCGAGATCAAGCTGGTGCTGTCGTTGGGCCTCGATCCAGAGGGCGACCGTGACAACGACGGCATGCCCAACGGCTGGGAGGCAGAACACCGGTTGGATCCTAATACCAACGATGCTCTTTTGGATCCAGACCGGGATAAGCTACCGAACCTGACGGAATATGAGCACAAGACCAACCCCTGGGACGCCGATTTCCCGTCCATCCGAGTAGGTCTCTACTACCGGGAAGAGCGCTTGTTGCTGGAGGCTGGCATCGTCCCAACGATCACAGTCGTGCCCAGTTTTCAGGATTTTCCCGTCATCTATGATGTCGAGGTCGGGGAAGCCACCGTATTCAATGTGCCTGCAGGCGAGTACAGGATTGGTGCCGAGATCGATATGGACGGGAATGGCTATCCGTGTGCGGGCGATCTCAGGTCCTCAGAACGGAAAAGGTTCACGGTATCGAGTGAGCACCAAACGGTGCGCGGCAACATCGATCTCGTGGGCATACTCCATCTGACCGAGCCTGTGGACAATGCATTCGCGCTCCCAAGATATGACTTCGGGACATTCGATCTCTACAGTCGGCATGAGCTGTTGTTTCAGTGGGACAGAGTCCCCGGGGCTGCTTCCTATGTGATCACTATTGGCGAATACCAATATGAGCCCACCAGAGTGTACGTCCGTAACATCGTGAATCACCGTACCGAAGAGACCAGCTACAGGCCGGATCTGCCCCCTTCCTCTGACGGTCACTATTACAATTTCTACGTGTCTGCTCGTACCTCTGGGGAAGCAATTCTGGATGGGCTGTACGTCGAGCACTATATTTCGCCAGGTGTTACTGGTGTAGGCTATCAGTTCAGGGTTCAGTGAAGCGCGACAACTGGATCCTGTCATCGCGAGGCGCGTCTTCTGCGCCGAAGCGCTCCCCACTTGTGCATAGGGGATCGCTTCGCTGGGTTGCCACGCTGCGCTCGCAACACGCTCGCGATGACGACTTTGCAGCAGACCCATTGGGCGTGCGGCTTTCACTTGCCCGTGCGTCCGGGACATGTTATAATGCTCTTCGTCTCCGCACCGAGGGTCCAACACTTGCTGTCCAGGAACGTTTCTTTGATACATACGGTCCACCTCCCCCGGTAGTAGGGGGATGCCGAATTGGTCCGTGGGAGCGATGTAGGCCATGATGAAACGGGAGCACCGGATCCGGATCGCGGTAACGACCAGCGTGATCGTTCTGGGCGTGCTGATACTGCTGACTATCCAGACGCCGCTCGACGGGTCGCACGCGGTTCCGGGCTTCATCTTTGGCGTGCTGCTCCTGCTGACGACGACCTTTGGCGTGCGGCTGGTGGAGGGCGAGGTCTCGCTGCTGCCCATGACGTCGCTGGCAGCCTACCTGGTGATGGGAGCGGTGCCGGCTGCCTGGGCGGCGCTGCTGGCGACTGCGGCCCACGGCCTGGTGCGCTCGCTGTGGGCCGAGCAGCTCGGGCTGCCGCAGAGGCCGGACCCCCGCGAGCTGGCGGGGCTGACGGCAGCCAACGTGACTATGCACACCGCCAGCATACTGCTTGGCGACCTGGTCTACCGTTCGCTGGGGGGCGCCGCGCCCCTGGCTGGGTTCGATCTCTCCGTGGTACTCCCCCTTGTGTGCCTGGCCCTGACCTATCTCGTCGCCAACTATTCGCTGGCGGCGCTGTACATTGCGGCCCGCAGCCTGGACGCGGTGCGGGACTATGTGCGGTCCATCCCCGAGCTGTTGCTGTACGAAGGCTGCCCCATGATCGTCTCGCCGTTGATGGCCCTCATCTATACCCACCTAGGCCAGGTGATGTTCGCGCTCTTTGCGCTGGCCCTGGGCACGGTGTCGCTGATCACGCGCAGCCTAGCCCTGACCAGCCAGCGATTGGGGCGCAGGCTCAGAGAGCTGGATAGCTTGCAGGCGGTGGGCCAGGTCTTGGGCGCCAGCCTTGAGGTGGAGGGCGTGCTGGAGGCGATCCACGACCAGGTGACGCGCCTGATGCAGGCGCGTCACTTTTACGTGGCCCTCTACGATGCCGAGACGGACGAGGTCACCTTTCCGCTGGCGACGGAGGGGGGGAAGCGGGTGCGGTGGCGCTCGCGCCGGGCGGGCAACGGGCTGACCGAGTATGTCCTGCGGTCCAGGTCCTCGCTGCTGATCACGAGGGACGTGGAAGAGGGCGCGAAACGCTTGGGGGTGGACCAGCACGGAACCCCGGCTGCCTGCTGGTTGGGGGTGCCCCTGTTGGCCGGAGATGAGGTGTTGGGCATCATCTCAGTCCAGTCGCATTCAAGGGCGGAAACCTATGACGTCTCGCACCTGGAAGTACTCAAGACGATTGCCGCCCAGGCCGCGCTCGCCATCCAGAATGCCCGCCTCTACGCCCGCACCGACCAGGCCCTGGCCCGCCGCGTCCAGGAGCTGGGCTCGATCCTGAGGACGGCGCGCGAGGGCATCCTGTTGTTCGATGCAGAATGGCGGGTGCTTGCCGCCAACATGGCGCTGGCCGAGCTGACGGGCATTGCCCATGCCGAGTGGGTAGGCGCGCGGCTGGCGGATGCCAGAGTTGAGGGAGATGATTCCCCCCTGTCCCGCCTGGGGTATGCTGCCGACGAGCTGGAGCGGGCTTGCGAGGCCCTGGTGGGGGGGCTGCGCGCAACGCAGAGCGACCTGCTCATTCTTTCCAACTCGCAGGATCTGCACGTGGAACGCACGCTCAGCCCGGTGCGCGACGACACCGGCGCCGTGACCGGCTGGCTGCTGACGCTGCGCGATGTAACCGAGGAGGTCGAGCTGGGCCGGCTGCGCGATCAGATGGGGCGCATGCTGGTGCACGACCTGCGCTCGCCGCTCTCGGTGATCAAGGGTGGGCTGGAGATGATGGGCCTGGTCTATAGCGAGCAGGACCCGGAGAGTTTCGACAAACTGCTCACCCTCACCCAGCGCACTACCGACCAGATGCTGCAGATGGTGAACGATTTGCTCGACATAAGCAGGCTAGAGTCGGGCCAGCAGCCGCTGGACCGCGAGCCCGCGGTGGTGGAGGACCTGCTGCGGGGCGCGGCCCTGCCCTTTAACCTGGTGCTGGATACGGCCAAGATCTCGCTGGACCTGATGTTCGAGCCCGGCCTGCCGCTGGTGTCGGTGGACCTGCACCTGATGCGCCGCGCCCTGAGCAATCTGATCGACAACGCGATCAAGTTCACGCCCGAGCGGGGCCATGTGCGGGTGTGGGCGCGCCGGGGTGCGAAGCAGGCGCCGGGGGCCGTACTGGTGGGCGTGTCCGACAGCGGGCCGGGTATCCCGCCCGAGGATCAGGAGCGGCTGTTCCAGATGTACGAGCGAACCGGATCGGGAGCGAGGCGCAAGCCGGGCTCGGGCGTGGGACTGGCCTTCTGCAAGCTGGCGGTCGAGGCGCACGGGGAGCGGATCTGGGTCGAGAGCGTACCGGGGAAGGGGAGTTCCTTCCTCCTGACGATGACTATTGCCGACCAGATCGGCGAACCGGAGTAGGAGGGGAGCGGCTGCGGCGCTAGACGCCCGCCGACCGCAACTGGCCCTCGTCCAGGCCAAAATGGTGGCCGATCTCGTGCAGCACGGTGCGCCGCACCTGGGCGCGGATCTGGGCCGGCGTGCGGCATAGCTGCTGGATCGGCTGGCGAAAGATCACGATCTTGTCGGGCACCGTCTCGCCATAGGTGAACCCCCGGTGGGTCTTGGGCACCCCCACGTAGAGGCCAAAGAGCATGTCGCCCGGTCCCAGGCCGGCCTGGGCCAGTTGTTGAGGCGTGGGCCACTCGCCGACGACGATGGCCACGTTGTCCAGCCAGGCGGTTATCTCCTCGGGCAGGCTCTCCAGGGCTTCATCCACCAGTTGCTCAAAGGTCGCGCGGTCGATCATGGGGGCATTGTAGCACCGAATGAGCAGGGGGGCAAGGAGGTAATGCTTGTCGTGTGCGGGTGCTTGTGCCATACTGAGCCCACATCTTGTGAGAGCTAGAGGAATGTGATGTTCGCACTCGCAAGGAGGGTGACTTTGGCTACCGCCTTGGATGCGTCGGTCGAGAGGCGACCTGCCCCGTGAGCAAGCGCCGCTTGGGTTGTCTTGGGATACTCGCTGTGTTCTTTGTCTTGGCCCTGTCGTGCGCTGTGGTGAACTGGCTTCCCGGAACGAGGGAAGAGCCTGTGGATATGCGCGACCTTGTGCTGGATGTGTCACCGTTTCCAGAGGGGTGGGCAGTGCAGATCGGGCCGTACCGTCCTCCGAGAGGCAAGCACCTTGCGGGCGAGCTGGAGGCCGTGATCGTCCAGTTTGTGCGAGGCTCTCGTCCCCTCGTAACCGGGCACGTGGCGCTGAGATATCGCAGCGACTTGCAGTCGGGAATGGCCTTCTACACAACCCGTGAGTTTGCGATCCGGGACTCGAATCTGACCCCGTGGGAGGTGCCCGAGGGATGGACATACAGAAGCCCCAGAGCCGATCGTTTTCGATTTGCCTGCGCCGAACTCGAGATACTCGATCGCTTCGTTTCCTGCAAGGCAGTCGCGCAGTATGACGAGTTCGTTTCGGTATTCCAGACTCACATTTCGCCCTCATACATGACGCTCGACGAGGTGGAACCCATTCTTAGAGCCATTGATGAGCGCATGAAGCTCTATCTGGAGGGGGGTGAGAGTGACGGGGCCAAGCAGAGGAGTGCGCAGTGAAGGGCCTACCGCTCGTGCCGTCCTCCGCAGGGGTAGCAGCCCGATGAGTAGCCCATCCGTGATCTGTTAGGTCGGCCTGGAGCCACTCCAGGGGTTGATGAATTCGACACCGCTGTGGTCAAAGTCGTGCTCGTTGCGCGTGACCAGGACAAGCTCTCCGTAGAGACAGGTAGCCGCGATCAACGAGTCAATAGCTGGCATGGGTCTGCCCCGCTTCTCGAGAGCGGAAGCAAGCTTGCCCCATTCCAGCATGACCGGAGTGTCAACGGGCAGGATCCTGTCGCTGAAGCGGGCGAGTAGATCGTGCTCGAGCCACCCTGCCAGGGCGTGTTTGCGCTCCGAGTTGGCAAGTTTCTCGATCCCCTTCTTAATCTCGCCGATGGTGATTGCGCTGAGAAAGAGCCTGTCCTCGTCGATGCCATCGATCCAGTCTATCACATTAGGATTCGGTTGTCGGGCGACAAGCTCTGAGATCACGCAGGTGTCCAGTAGGTAGATCACAAGTCCAGGTCCTTCCGGGCGTCGCTCTTGTCCCTGGTGAGATCCAGCTCGACTTCAGCCAGAGGCGACTCACGGAAGAACGTGGAGAGCTTGCCCCTGGATGCGACGATCTTCTGGTACTCGGAATAGGAGAGGACGATCGCCACCTCGACCCCATGCTTGGTGATGATCTGTGGCCCGCTGTTCACCGCATCCTCAACCACTCGACTGAGTTTGTTCTTGGCTTCTTGAAGCTGCCAGATTCGGATCATGGATACCTCCTGCCTAGCCTGTCTAGATTATATCACAGAGACCCTTCGCTGTCAAGCAAACACTCGTATGCTTGTCGCATGCTGGAGCCTGTGTTATACTGTGCCTGGCACTGTGCCATGAGCGCTGCGCGCTCCCACGCCGGCAAAGGAGAGGACCGATGACGGGCGACGATCGATTCGAGTACAACCTCCGCGCCATCCGGGAGATGATCCTGGCTGGCTTTTCCGCCGGGGAGCTGCGGGCGCTCGTCGCCTATGACCAGGAACTGGCCCCGCTGCGCCACGAGTTCTCCCCCAATGAGGCCATCATCGACATGGCCGACAAGACGATCAACTACTGCCTGCGCCGTCTGGTGATGGAGCACTTGCTGTCGCTGGTGAAGGAGGAGCGCCCGGCCCAGTATGAGCGATTCGAGGGCAGTCTGCGAGGATCCGTTGGGTAGGGGCAGGGGCGAGGCATCGCAGACAATCCGCCGCTTGAGGGAGGCCTGACCCACGGCAGAGCATCGCCACCAATCGCACGTCTTGCCGGCGATGCGTCGCCCCTACGAGGATATCCTATGAACCTGCTTCCAATCCCCGAGCCCTATTCGGCCGGGCTGTTGTTGTCCTACAAGTGCAGCGGCACCTGCCAGCACTGCCTCTACGGCTGCTCGCCGCGCTGGCCCGCCGACTGGATCTCGGAGGCCGACGCCGGGCTGGTGCTGGGCCAACTGGCGGACAAAATGCGGGGCAAGTATCCCTTTCCGGGCCAGGTCGGCGTCAACGACGGGGTGCATTTCACCGGCGGCGAACCATTTCTCAACTACGAGCTGCTGCTGAGGCTGACCGCGATGGCAAAGGAGCTGGGCATCCCCACCACGTTCGTGGAGACTAACGGCTTCTGGGCGCGGGACGACGAGCCGGCCCGGGAGAAGCTGCTGGCCCTGCGGGATGCCGGGCTGGACGGCATCTTGATCAGCGCCAACCCCTTTATCCTGGAGCANNTGGAGCAGGTGCCCTTTGAGCGGACCGAGCGGGCGGCGCGCCTGAGCCGGGAGGTGTTTGGCCGCGACGCCATCATCTACCAGGGGCTATTCTTCGAGCAGTTCAAGCTGATGGGGCTGAGTGGGACGCTGCCCTTTGAGGAGTACCTGCAGCGGGGCGGGCAGGCCTTGCAGCACGTGGAGCTGTTCGCCAATGGCC
>JABAHP010002853.1_pt4 | contig 11331 bp, 12 predicted proteins | sample 7062081 | NCBI WGS metagenome assembly JABAHP01 (sample SAMN14534357, study PRJNA622989) | marine sediment metagenome | biome: marine biome [ENVO:00000428]; feature: marine pelagic biome [ENVO:01000023]; material: deep marine sediment [ENVO:00002113] | place: India: Gulf of Kutch | collected... | reverse complement strand
TCAATCCGCTCGGGACAGAACGCCAGGTGGAAATCCACGCCAGCCTTGAGACCGCTGTGCTCCAGAATCGGCTGCACGATCTCCTCCGTCGTACCCGGATAGGTCGTACTCTGCAGCACGACCAGTTGGCCGGGCCGGAGGCGCAGCCCGATACCTTCGCTGGCAGCGCGGATGTAGGACAGGTCGGGGGCACGCTGGGCATCGTAGGGCGTGGGGACGCAGATGAATATGGCATCGACGTCCCGCAGCACGTCGTAATCGGCGGTGGCCGTGAGGCGGCCCAACTGGACGTGAGGAGCCAGGTCGTCGTCGGGCACATCGGGGATGTAGCTCCGGCCAGCGGCGATAGAGTCCACCTTGCCCTGGTCCACTTCTACGCCGCTGACGCGAAACCCGGCCCTGGCGAACGCCGTCGCCAGCGGCAGGCCGACGTAGCCCAGCCCGATGATGGCGACGTGCGCGGTGTGGCTAGTGATTCTGTCCTGTAGAGCGGCCATAGTGGCCTCCGATGGCTGGCTGCCGTCAGGGTTCTTCCTCAGGCCGATATTATGCCCGACGCTCTCGAAGCGCCATGGCCGGGGTGCGTTCCGAGTGAACAGCGTCGTAGATAACAATGCCTTCTGCCTCGGCGTACTCCAGCCAGGCCCGGGCGTCCACCTCTCGGCTCACAGCGGCGGCCTCCGCCGGTGCCATTCCGTCGCCTGCTCATAGGCGTGGGCCACGCGCAAGACGGCCTCCTCACCGAAGGCCGAGCCCATGATCTGCAACCCAATGGGCAGGCCGGCAGCGTCGAAGCCACACGGGAGGCTCAGCCCGCAGATGCCCGCCAGATTCATCGAGAGCGTGAAGACGTCGGAGAGGTACATCTGCAGGGGATCATCCACCTTCTCTCCGATGCGGAAGGCGGTGGTGGGGCTGGTGGGGGCGACGATGACGTCCACCCGCTCGAAGGCGGCGTCGAAATCGGCCTTGATCAGCGTGCGCACCTTCTGCGCCTTGAGGTAGTAGGCGTCGTAATAGCCGGCGGAGAGGGCGTAGGTGCCCAGCATGATGCGTCGCTTGACCTCGGAACCGAACCCCTGCCCACGGGTTGCCTTGTACGTCTCGATCAGCCCACCGTCGTCCACCCGCAGGCCGTAGCGCACGCCGTCGTAGCGGGCCAGGTTGGCGCTGGCCTCGGCCGGGGCGATCAGGTAGTAGACCGGCAGCGCGTAGTCGGTGTGCGGCAGGCTGACCTCCTGCACTTCAGCACCTAGATCAGCCAGGCGATCCACGGCCGCGCGCACGGCTGCCTCCACATCCGGCTGCACGCCCTGGACGAAGTACTCCCGTGGGACACCGACCCGCACTCCCACCAATCGGTTGTTGTCCTGCAATGCGCCGCCATAGTCCGGCACCGGCACGTCCATCGAGGTGGAGTCGCAGGGGTCATGGCCAGCGATAACCGCCAGTAGGATCGCCGCATCAGCCACGTCCTTGGCTAGCACGCCGATTTGATCCAAAGAGGAGGCGAATGCCACCAGCCCGTAGCGGCTGACTCGCCCGTACGTGGGCTTGAGGCCGACGACGCCGCACAGGGCAGCCGGCTGACGCACGCTGCCGCCGGTATCGGTGCCCAGCGCACCCAGGCATTCGTCGGCGGCGACGGCGGCGGCGCTGCCGCCGCTCGACCCCCCCGGCACGCGATCCAGATCCCAGGGGTTGTGCGTGGTGAAGAAGGCGGAGTTCTCGGTGGACGAGCCCATCGCGAACTCGTCGGTGTTGGTCTTGCCCAGCAGGACCGCGCCAGCCGCCCTCAGGCGCGCCACAGCGGTGGCGTCGTAGGGCGGGACGAAATCCTCCAGGATGCGGGAGCCGCAGGTGGTGTGGATGCCCTCCGTGCAGAGCACATCTTTGATGGCCAGCGGGATGCCCAGCAGCGGGGCATCCTCGCCAGCGGCGCGGCGCCCGTCGACGACGCGGGCCTGGACCAGCGCCTCCTCCGGCGTCAGCGTCAGGTATGCCCGAACGTCGTTGTCCACCGCGAGGGTGCGCTCCAGCACCGCCTCGGTCAGGTCGACGGCCGTGAATTCCCCATTGGCCAGGCCGTCACGGGCCTCGTGGATGGTCAGTTGGTGGAGTTTCACCGTTCACCTTCCGGCGGCGGGGGTTTCCGTCCATCCAGGACCGCCGGCACCTTGAAGCACCCCTGTTCGGCGGCGGGGGCATTGGCCAGGATGTCCTCGCGCGAGAAGGGGGGACGGGACTCATCCGCGCGCATCACACTGCGCAGTGGCAGGACCGTCGCCGTGGGCGGGATGAGCTCGGTGTCCAGTTCCTGCAACCGTTCAAAGTGCTCCAAGATAGCCGAAAGCTGCTCCTGATACAGAGCCAGTTCCTCGTCGCTGAGGGCCAACCTGGCCAGTTCAGCGATGTGCTGCACTTCTTCCCGAGTGAGTTTCATCGCACACTCCGAGATCNNAGATTCACCACGTCATCGCTCGTCATCGTCCATCGGCCACCGACGCAGTGATTATAGCACCATCGGGGAAGAGGAGCAACCGAGCAAAAGGGCCACCGCACGCCACGACCGTTCGCTCCTTTCTGACAAACGTGTTATAATTGCACACTGGCTCGTTCGAGTGACTGCAGAGGTGAAAACGTTGGGTCTGACGAATTTGCTCAATCCAGATCGGCTCATCACGCTGGCGATCCTGTTCCTGACGAGCATGCCCATCCACGAGTGGGCCCACGCCTGGGCGGCCCACCAACTGGGGGACGATACGGCCGCCCTGCGCGGGCGCCTGACGCTCAACCCGTTGGCCCATCTGGACCCGATCGGGACGCTGTCCCTGGTGTTTTTCGGCTTTGGATGGGGCAAGCCGGTGCCCGTGAGTCCCTATCGCCTGCGCGGGAACCGGCGTGCCAGCTGGGCGCTCGTGAGCGTAGCCGGCCCATTCTCCAACCTGGTTCTGGCCATGGTGGCCGCGATCCCATTCCGGATGGGCTGGCTGGGCCTCTATGAGGGCGGTAGTTCCTTCATCAGCCTGGAGAGCATCCTGCTCGACTTCGTCTTGATCAACCTGAGCCTGATGCTCTTCAACCTGATTCCCATCCCACCGCTCGACGGGTCGCGCGTTCTGGCCTGGTTGCTGCCATCAAGGTGGGCCAGCACGCTGGAGCAAATGGAGCGCTTTGGGGGGGCAGGGTTGATGTTGGTCCTGTACCTCCTCTCAAGGATTGGCATACTGAGCATACTCATCAGCCCACTCATGAACTTCATGCTCCGCGCGCTGCTGATGTACTGAACCACAGGATGGTGGAGACAGTCCGCTACCGCGTGGGACAGTTCCTCCGAGCACTGGTCGCTCGGGTCCCAGACGACGAGGTGGAACAGGCGGTGTACGTTCTGACGCCGGAGGCACAGGGGCTCTTCCGCCGTCAGGCGCTACAGGACCAACGCCACGCCCTGGCGGTGTACCGCACGTTGTACCAGGCAGGCCACACAGACCCCGAACTCCTGGCGGCGGCGCTGCTGCACGATGTAGGCAAGGCTGCCGCCCAGCTACCTGCGTGGCAGCGGGCGACCATCGTGCTGCTGGATCGCTTCGCGCCGCGCCTGCTGGCCCGTCTGAGCCAGGGGGAGCCGCAGGGCGACGCCCTGAGCCAACTGGGTAGCTGGCGCTATGCGTTCGCCGTCCACGCCCGGCATGCCGAAGCAGGGGCGCGCTGGGCCCAGGAGGCTGGCTGCTCGCCCCTCACCGTGGCCCTCATCCGACGACACCAGGATCGGCTGACGCGTTGTGAGGTTGAGGAGGATCGGTTGCTGGCCGCACTTCAAGCAGCCGACAGCATGAACTAGCGCCGCTGTGCCCTGCGGCACGCCGCACGGCGGTGCGGGAGGATAATGTAACTATGGATTTCAAGCGAGTCGCGATCATCGGTACTGACTGCATCAGCGTCTCCATCGCCCTGGGATTGAGGGCACTGGCAGAGCCACCCGAGATCGTCGGTACCGACGCCGACCTGGCAACAGCCAACCTGGCGCGAAAAAGGGGGGCCTATGACCGGGTGGAGCGCAAGCCGGCCTGGGCGTGCCGGGATGCCGATCTGGTCATCGTCGCTGAGCCCCTTCCTTCACTGCGCGAGGTCTTCGCCACCATCGCGCCGCACCTACAGCCCGGCTGCCTTGTCACGGACGTCGCGCACCTCAAGGCTCCGGTGATGCGCTGGGCCGAGGAGTTCTTGCCGGACAACGTCTTCTTCGTCGGCGGACATCCGGTTCCCAACCCGGCCTTCATCGGCTCGGAACCCCTGGTCGGATTGGAGGCAGCCAGCCCCGACCTGTTGAGGGAAGCGCTCTATTGTTTCACCCCATCCACCGGGACCTCCGGGAAGGTGATTGACGCCTGCACCGGGCTGGCTGCGACACTCGAGGCCTACCCGTTCTTCATCGATGTCATCGAGCACGACGGGTTGCAGGCTGGCGTCGCGGGGCTGCCCGATCTGCTAGCCATCGCGCTGCTACGAGCCACCGTGGACACGCCCGGATGGCAGGAGATGCGCAAGTTTGCCGACTCCCGCTTCGCTGCCGCCACCGCGGCCGCTACTGGAGCCGACGAGCGCGCCACGGCCCTGTTCCTCAACCGCGAGCACGTCCTGCCCCGGCTCAACGCTCTAATGCGCGAGTTGGTGGGCCTGCGAGACCTGCTGATCGAGGATGACGCTGAGGCGCTGGAAGAGGCCTTCATAGGGACCGCCGAAGGACGGGCACGTTGGGTCGAGGAGCAAGCGCAAGGTATGTGGATCACAGAAAGCGCCATCGGCACGGACCACATACCTTCTGTGCGCGAGCAGGTTACACAGATGTTTCTTGGTGAACGGATGGCCACGCGGCTGAAGGAAGGGCCAGACCACCCCCGCAAGGAGTAGCATCACATCTCAGCACCCTCTGCCAGACCTGGATCATTGACTGAGACGTATCGCGTCTTGATGGTCGCGCCCACCTCCTTCTTCTCCGACTACGGCGGTCACATACGTATCGTGGAGGAGGCACGGGGGCTTCAAAAACTGGGGCACCAGGTGACCATCATCACCTACTACCTGGGGCGAGATCTGCCCGACCTAGAGATCGTGCGCACCCGGCCCACGCCCTGGCGAGCCGACTACGAGGTTGGCTCTTCACCGCACAAATTCGCCTTTGACGCCTTTCTGCTGTGGACAGGGCTCAAGACCGTGCTCCGCCGCCGGTTCGACATCGTACACGGCCATACGCACGAGGGGGCCTTCATCGGCTATTTCCTGAGCCGCCTCCAACGGGTGCCACTTCTGCTCGACTTTCAGGGCAGCATGACCAGCGAGATGGTGGACCACCACTTCCTCGACCCCGACGGGCTATGGTATCCCTGGGCGCGACTGCTCGAACTGCGCATTGACCAACTCGCCGACGTCATCATCACCAGCAGCCAGCAGGGCGCTCTCCTGCTGGAGCGCGATTTCAACTGCGACGCCCGCCGCGTCTACCCGCTGCCCGACTGCGTCAACCTGGATCTCTTTCAGCCTGGCGTCCTGAACAGCGAGGAGATCGCGGCACGCAAGGAGGTTCTCGGCATCCCACGCCACCGCCCCGTCGCCGCCTACCTGGGGCTATTGACCCATTACCAGGGCACGCCACTGCTCCTGCGGGCGGCTCAAGTTCTCAAGCAGCGCGGGGTGGACGTACATTTCCTGGTCATGGGCTTCCCCAGCGTCTCCCACTACAGGAAGATGGCATCCGACCTGGGAGTGGCCGACCGGGTCACCTTCACCGGCAAAGTGCCCTACGAGGAGACCCCGGCCCATCTGGCGCTGGGTGACATCGCCGTGGCCCCCAAACTCTCCGCTACCGAGGGCTGTGGCAAGATCCTGAACTATATGGCGATGGCCCTGCCGACCGTCGCTTTCGATACCCCGGTCAACCGGGAGTACCTGGGGGGGCTGGGCGTATATGCCAGGCGTGCTGGCGATCCGGTCGACTTGGCCGACCGTATTGCCGACCTGCTCAACGATCCACAGCGGCGCGCCGAGCTGGGGCAGAAGCTGCGGGCGCGGGCCGCGCGACACTTCTCTTGGGATCGCGCCGGTCAGCACCTGCTGGCTATCTATCGTAAGGCCCTTGCACGGCAGATTTGACGGAGGTCATATGCGGATGCGGACCCTGCGCCACCTGCGCGAACTGTGGCAATATCGGGAACTGATCTACAACCTGGTCGCGCGCGATCTGAAAGTACGATACAAGAGCTCTATCCTGGGTATTGCCTGGTCGTGGCTGAACCCGCTGTTGATGATGGCCGTATACACGGTTCTGTTCACCATCGTCCTGCGCCACGGCAACATCGCCCACTACCCGGTCTTCCTCCTGTGCGGCCTGCTGCCATGGCAGTTCTTCAGCGACTCGACGCTCCAGGCCACCGGGAGCATCGTGAACAACGCCCACTTGATCAAGAAAGTCTACTTCCCGCGCGAGATACTCCCCATCTCGGTCGTGCTGTCCAACCTGGTGAACTTCATCATCGCGTTGCCGGTGTTCTTTGTCCTGGCGCTCGTGTTCGGCGTATCCCCGACCGCATGGGCGCTCCTCCTGCCGGTCACCATCCTGATCCAGGTGGCCTTCACCGTCGGATTGGGCTTCATCCTGGCCACACTGAACGTCTTCTATCGGGACACCCGGATCATCTTGAACGTCATTATGCTGGCATGGTTCTTCCTCACGCCCGTGTTCTACCCCATTCAGCAGGTCCCGCAGGTGGTCGAGGTGTGGGGAATCACGTTCAACGCCCAACTGTGGCTGCGCCGACTGAACCCGGTGGCTTCCTTCGTCGCCTCCTACCGCGACCTGCTCTACTGGGGAGCGCCGACGGGCCTCGACTTCCTGATGCGTACCGCTGTCACTGCCCTGATCGTACTCGTGATGGGCTACCTGGTGTTCCTGCGATATAGCTCCCGCTTCGGCGAGGAGGTTTAGCTGCCGCCAGCCGTCGGCTGCCAGCGGTCAGCGGAGCGATTGATTCTCGATGGAACCGCGTCGATTTGCTGAGGTGGTCGTCTTTTCTCCAGCCGAACCATCCGTCTCAGGCACGGTCAGGCCCGCCTTCACCTACCACCTCCCGGACGAACTCCGAGAGCGGGTGGCGGTAGGCTCCCTCGTCGTCGTCCCCCTCGGTCCCCGGCGAGTCTACGGTACCATCGTCGCCCTGAGCGCCGAGTCCCCCGTCCCCCAGACCCGCCCTGTCGAATCGCTGGTGGACCCCGAGCCCGTTCTGACGCCGGCCCAGATCGGGCTGGCCCGCTGGTTGAGCCGCGAGTACCTGGCCCCGCTCCACACATGCCTGACGCTGATGCTACCCCCCGGCGTGGTGGGCCACGCCGACGTGGAGGTCGAGTTGACCGGGGAGATCGAGCCTCGAGATGCACGTACGGAGGCCCAGGAGCATTTGATCACAGTGCTGGACTCCCGGGGCCCATTGCGTGGGCGACAACTGGACCGCGTCCTACCTCGCCGGAAGTGGCGTTCTGCCGCATCCCAACTCGCTCGCCGGGGATTGGTCGTCACGTCCCCCTTGCTGGCCCCGCCCACCGCCCGTCCCAAACAGGTGCGCACGGTTGAATGGATCGCCCACGACGTTGACGCAGACACGGCGTTGGTCGGACTGCGAAGCGAGTGCTATCCCGCCATCGTCCGGTTCCTCCGCGCTGAGGGCAGCCCAGTCGACGTCAGTTGGGTGTACGCCGAGACCGGCTGCACGCGCTATCACCTCAACAAACTGGCCGAGCGAGACCTCGTCGATTTCGACACCGAGGAGGTCTGGCGCGATCCGCTGGCCGACGAGACGTTCGTCCCCGACACGCCGCCGCGGCTGACGTCGGACCAGAGGGCCGTCTGGGACGCAGTGCAGTCTGCCATTTGCAATCCGCAACCTGCGGTCTTCCTCCTCCACGGCGTGACCGGCTCCGGGAAGACAGAGATCTACCTTCGTTCTGTGGCAGAGGTGCTCGCCCGAGGCCAGCAGGCCATCGTGCTGGTACCTGAAATCAGCCTGACACCGCAGACGGTACACCGATTTGGCGCGCGTTTTGGCCAGCGTATTGGTATTCTCCACAGCGCGCTCACGGCGGGCGAGCGGTACGATACCTGGCGCCGCGCCCGCACCGGCCTAGTGGATGCAATCATTGGCCCGCGCTCGGCCGTCTTCTCGCCTCTTTCTTCGCTGAGTTTGATCGTCGTCGACGAGGAGCACGACGGAAGCTACAAACAGGAGGCCCCGCCTCCCCGCTACCACGCCCGCGATGTGGCGCTCGAACTGGCCCGCCTGAACGGCGCGACGGTCATCCTCGGTTCCGCTACGCCCAGCCTGGAATCCTACCACCGCGCCCGGCGCGGTGAGTTCAGGCTGCTGGAGATGCCACGGCGCATCATGGGCCACACCCGCCGCCTGCACGATCTCCAGACCCGCTACCGGATCCCCCAGATCCGCTATCACGCCCTGGACGATGGTCCGGCCGAGGCCCGCTACATACCCCTGCCACCGGTGCAGATCGTGGACCTGCGGGCCGAACTGCGCGCCGGCAACCGCTCCATCTTCAGCCGGGCCCTCCAGCGGGCGATGGACGACGCCCTGGGCCGGGGCGAGCAGGTCATCCTGTTCCTCAACCGGCGGGGGACCGCCACCTTCGTCCTCTGCCGCGACTGCGGCGCCGTCCTGCGCTGCCCGCGCTGCGATACGCCGCTGACCTACCACAGCCCCCGTGCCCACCTGATCTGCCACCACTGCAACCATCGCGAGCCCCAGCCCGAGCGTTGCCCCGAATGCGGAAGCGGACGCATCCGCTACTTCGGCCTGGGCACCGAGCGGGTGGAACAGGCCATTCACCAACGTTGGCCCGACGTCCGTACCCTACGCTGGGACCGGGACACCGCTCGTAACCACGCCGCGCACGCCACCATCCTCCACCTTTTCAGCAGCGGGTTGGCCCACGTCCTCATCGGCACGCAGATGATCGCCAAGGGGCTCGACCTGCCGTTGGTGACCGTCGTCGGCGTCATCTCGGCCGACACCGCCCTCAACCTACCCGACTTCCGCTCCGGCGAGCGCACGTTCCAACTGCTGACCCAGGTGGCCGGGCGGGCGGGCCGGGGCCTGCTGGGCGGGCGGGTCATCCTCCAGACCTATCATCCCGATCACTACGCGGTCGTCGCTGCCGCCGCTCACGACTACGCCGGGTTCACCGCCCAGGAACTGGCATTCCGCCGCGAACAGGGCTATCCGCCCTACCGTAGACTGACGAAACTGGCGTACGAGGACGCCAGCCCCTCCCGGGCCCGGACCGAGGCCGAGGCGCTGGCCGACACATTGCGCGATACGCTGGCGCGGTGGGGCCTCCCAGCGACCGACCTGATCGGCCCGGCCCCACCCTTCTTCGCCCGGTTGCGCGGCCGCTACCGCTGGCAGATGCTCCTGCGCCACCCCAACCCGGCCGAGCTACTCCGCGCCATCCAGATCCCTCCCGGCTGGCGCGTGGACGTCGACCCGGTCAGCGTCCTGTAGCGCGCAGTCGGCTCTCGAGACCTGCCGCCTCCTCCGCCCCTCGCCCTCAATTGGTGGCCAGCGCTGGGTGTTTGGGGTTTGGGGTTTGGAAATTGGGCTTTGCACGACACCTTGTCCTGCCCGCGCCCGTAGGGTATAATCACGGACACACCTATGGACAACAGACACGATCCCGGTTCAGCCGTGCAGGGAGGGCTCGGACTCATAGCCCGTGGACTCATCTGGGGCGGTGCATTGCTGCTCGTCGTCGGGGGCACGCTGGCCTACCCCTACGTGAGTTCTCGCCTGGCAGCCCCCCGTCCCACGCCTATCCCGACGGTCGCCCCCCTGGAGCCTACCGGCGCCGCCCCTACACCCACCAGCGCCGCGCCCACGAGCAGGCCCTTGCCCTCCCCGGCCCCTGAGACACCGACCGCCACGTCCATCCCATCACCGGTGCCGACGCCCACCCCGGCCCTGCCCACCCGCATCGTCATTCCGGCCATCAGCGTCGACGCTCCGGTCGTCCCCGTCTCCTGGGACACGATAGAGGCGGACGGTCAGGCCCAGGCGGCGTGGGAGGTTCCGGATATGTACGCCGCCGGCTGGCACGAGACTTCGGCACCGCTGGGGGTGCCCGGCAACACAGTCCTCAACGGGCACAACACCACCAACGGCGAGGTCTTCCGCGACCTGTACACGTTGGAGGCTGGGGATATCATCACCTCCTACTCGGGCGACACTCCATATACCTTCACCGTCACCGCAGTGCTGATCTTGCCCGAGGCCGGCCAGCCGCTCGAGGTACGTGCGGAGAACGCGCGCTACATTCTGCCGAGCGACGACGAGCGGTTGACCCTCGTCACCTGCCACCCGTACGGCAGCCTGCGCTACCGGCTGATCGTCATCGCCCATCCGCAGGAGGAGTGAAGGTCCGGTTTCCGGGGTCGAACACGCGGGCGCCCGGTCCAGATTCGAGGAAGCGATGCACAAGACGCAATCTTTGCCAGCTCTGTCAGATCTTCACCCGATCTCTCGCGTGCGCCGCAACCACGCGCTGGAGCACGCGACGATACACGCCCTCAGCGAGCGATACCGCGGCCTCAGGCTGGTGGGACGCTCCTCGCTGTGGGGCTTCTACATCTACGGCGACGTGCCTACCGAGGGCGTGATCGCCGCTGCCCAGGAGGGGTTGCGACGGCTGAAGGCTGGCCAGCGGCGCATGGCGATCCATCCCAACTGTGGCTCCAACCTGGCCGTCGCCGGGACGCTGGCCGGATTGGGCGCGTCCCTGGCCCTCAGCATCGGTTCTAGCAACCGGGCCAGGAGCCGCCTGGAGCGGCTCGCCCGCTTGCCCTTCGCCTTCGCTGCCGCCACGCTGGGGATCGTGCTGGCGCAGCCGCTGGGCGCGGCGCTCCAGGCCCACGTCACCACGCAGGCCGACGTCGGCGACCTGCGCATCGTGGGCATCACGCAAGAGAGAAAGGCCGGCGTCGTCGTGCACCACGTGCGCACCGAGATCTGACCGCGATTGTCACCATGGCACAGCCCGCGCCCACCTGCTACGTATTCCACGGCGCCGACGAATTCACCCGCGCCGAGACGCTGGCCGATTTCAAGCGCCGCCTCGGCCCGCCCGATACCGTTGATCTGAACACCACCCTCCTCGATGGGGCCAGGCTCACGCTGGGCGAGCTGCGCCACGCATGCGACGCGGTCCCCTTCCTGGCCGAAAGACGGCTCGTCATCGTCCAAGGCCTGCTGACGCGGCTGACCGCTCGCAAGGGCC
>JABAHP010008342.1_pt1 | contig 11337 bp, 13 predicted proteins | sample 7062081 | NCBI WGS metagenome assembly JABAHP01 (sample SAMN14534357, study PRJNA622989) | marine sediment metagenome | biome: marine biome [ENVO:00000428]; feature: marine pelagic biome [ENVO:01000023]; material: deep marine sediment [ENVO:00002113] | place: India: Gulf of Kutch | collected... | reverse complement strand
ACTGCGAACGTAAAAGAGACTGCGAATATAAAAGATGCGCGGCATTTCCCTGCCTCCCTTTGGTCAAACCCCTTCCAATTAAGAGATAAGGCCGGGCGACTTGCGAATTGGCAAGTTGCGGGAAGAAACTGATAAATGCCCGAAATTGTTAGGGCACAAGCCCGCTTTTCAGGCCGATTTCCCGGTACGGCTCCGCCGCCTCTACGATCCTGGCGTTCTGCTCCGGAGTGAGACTGCCGGGATCGTGACCCGATGGCGGCACCGCAATGTAGACCGGCGCGAAGCCGTCAAGCTCCGCCGCAAGCTCTTCGGCTCGCTCTCGCTCTTCGGTTTTGAACTGCCCCGTTTTGAGCACACCGCGATCAAGATAAATCGTGTAACGTTGAGCACGCATGCGACGCAATCGTTCCACCTTCGTATCGGTTCCCTTACCAAGCAAACCTACCGCATGCGTACCAACCTTCATCGCGTCTACCGGACCTTCGGTGATGACAACGTGCGGGCACGCGAGCGCACGATCGTAGTTGAAGATAACTTCGCCCGCCGTCGCTTGCTCGATTCCCTTCGGCGGATTGAAAGGATTTAGCGTCTTGCGATACCCGGTTGCTTCCGCCCACGCCTTCTTCCCTTCGCGTGATAACCCTTCCGGCGGATTCCACGTCGCTCGCCCTTGCCAGTAAACCAACCCGCCGTCCATGTAAACCGGAAACACAACGTAGTCTTTCAACCGACCGGACAAACCAACGCCGACGTTGTACTGATCAATCTGATCGAAACTTATCCCGCGACCGATCAGATAGTTCATCGCGGTAGCATGCCTCGTGGTGACTCGCGCCACCATCGAAGGCCACTTCATTTGCGGAAGCCGCTGCAACTGTTTGCGCTCAATCGTTATCGGTTCCGGCATGCGTGCAATTTCGGAAAGCGATAGCCTAGCGTCGCCTCCAATGTAACCGTCCATGATGTACGTGATCGCATCTTCGCGATCCACGCGCTCGAATATCATGACCANNGCCGGTCCGCTTGCAGTTCCAACAAATCCACGTGCCCAACTTCTTCCGCGCATTCCATCGCAGATTGTGCCCATTGCAGAACGGGCACTCCAAAAGATATTCGTGCGACTTATCGGAAACGGATTCCTTCCGCCCGCCGTGCTTCTTCACGAACGCACGCGCATCGAACCGCGCTATCGCTCTGGTAAGCTCAGACACGGACACCCCGCTTGCGGCGCATACGCGTTGCGAAATCTCGATTGCTCATATCACTACGCCAAATCGGAATCGGTGGCGGCACAGGCTTTTCATGCTGCCGGGCAATCTTGCTTCGCTTCGGATCTTTCCCGAATGCGTCGTTCCAATTCGTAGCCCTCCATTCTTCCGATGACTGCGATTGCGCAATCAACGATTCCGAAACGAGCTTCTGCCCAACAAGATGCAAACCCTCGAAGTTGATCATCTCCGTTACGCCCGGTATCCCTACCGGCAATCGTGCATTCAGTGCGCTCTCAAACGCGTTACCTCTCGCGTCTATGCACGGGAACCAACGCACGTGTATCTCGATAATAAGTCCTTTCCGCAACGGATCGGTTCTCGTTTCGAACCGTATTTCGTGATGCGGATTTTCGAGCCACGGCGCAAGCTCTTCACGCAACTCATCGTAAAACTGTTGCGCCTTTTCCCCTCCCGCTTGCGCCGGTCCTTTGATGATCAGATAAGACGCGAGCGCATCAAGATACTTCTCGATTACGCGCTTGCATTTCTCTTGCTCTTCAACTTGCGCTATCAGCGGGAGGGGCATCGTCCTTTTGCTGCGTCAAATCGTCCGAAAGAATCTCCGTTACCATCTTCATACGCGATAAGTCGTTTTGCACAAGCCAACATTTGTTGACCGGCGCGTCACGGTGATCCTCCCAATACACGCGCATCTCGCCCTTCTTCTTCTCATCGTTCGTCATATTGAGCGAACCGTACGAGTCAACAATGCGAACCTTCGCGTACGCGTCCGCGACGTTGCCGCTCGTTAGGATATGTTCCTTCTCATGCGCGTTAGGCTTCGGTCGCTGCGCTTGCCATGCTGTCCAGCACGCAACGTCCGTCTGATTCACCAGCCGTTTCAAATCCCGGCTCGCCTCAACTTGATGCTTCGTTTCGCTATCGCATCGGTAACGCGAACGAAGAAGGTCAACGTAGTCAACGATAAGTAACGATGGTCGAAAGTTCCGTACCTTCACTTCTTCCATCTCGCCTTTGATCGCGAGGCAGTTCACATCCCAATCGTTCATCGTCCGGATAACGAGTAGTTCGCGAAGTCGGCGATATTCCTCTTGCAGTATTCGAAGAACTTGCGGGTTTATCTCTCCTAGTTTGACCTTCGTATACAGTTCGTTCGAAAACGCCGAATCGTACCGCGCCGAAATCTGATCGCCACGCCCCTCCAATATGATATGAAGTACCGGCTCGCTCCGCATTCGGATCGCGTTCAAGCCCTGATTGATCAGGAATGTTGTTTTGCCGCGCTTCGGATAAGCGAGCACAGACCACACTTGCCCCGGCTGCACTCCGCCTTCCGTAGATTTATCGAGTTGCGGTATGCCGGTACTGAATGCTTGCCAGCCCTGCAACTGATTCCGATGACGTTGCCGTTGCCGTTCTGGTAGCTCTTCGAAAAACCATTGCCGGTCTACGTCATCAAACGTGACTTCGCGGATTCTATCCTGCGCACGTGCCATCACCTCGTACGCGTCATCCGATTTGTTTTCGTTGAACAACCGCGCCGATTCCTGGTGCGCAATCGAAAACAAATTGCGCTTGCAGAAATCGGAAAGTTTATCTTTTACAAACTCCGCGTCACGCACAAGCCCCAACGCGATAATGCCTTCCACCTCCGCGCTGTAGTAAGCGAGCTTATCGCGGTCAACGTACGCCAACGCCTCGCGCAACGGAACGTCGCCGCAACACGTGCTGTAGCTATCCCAATACTGTTTGATAACTTTGAACGACCATCCCAACGCTTCATGCGAGAAGAAGCCCGCTTCGACATGCTCCAATGCCCGCATGCAAAACATATCGTCTACCTGCATCAAGCGAAGGATCGCCCGCTGCAAACCAACGTCGAATGAGAAGAGCGCCATTACTGGATCGCCTTCGCCACTCGTTCCGGCACATCTTCAAGCCGACGCATACGCAACGCGACTACATCGAACTTCCACTTCGCGTTCAACTGCGTAATGCAATCCATCGAACACGGGCAGTACGGGCAGTAACGCGATAACGGATGATACCCGCCGGACAGTTCCGGACTCACCAAGCAAACCTCTTGCCCGCCGCGCTGCCACTGGATACGTTTGTAGTGCTCTTGCGCGGGCGTAAGCGAATCCAAATCCAGAATAGCTCGCGTAAAGCTATCATCCATCCCCGCCATTATCTTTTTGCTGACTTGCTCTTGCTGCGCTTGCGACTCTCCCCCCTTCTTCCAACTCTCGACCATGAGATCACTTTTCAGAGAGCGGAACATCGGTGCCGCTCTTCGCGTCCGATCCAATGAACGAAAACGGTGCTCCATGAAAAGAATCTCATCGATTTCGTTATCGTCGCACCAACGCAAGTACCGCTCTGCCTCAACCTGATCTTGTGGATTCCGTATATCCGGTCTTATTGGTATTCGCGCCTTGTACTGACAGTACAACTCGCGATAACGCTTTATCAGCCCTTCAATCCGCTTTTGCATTATCTATCCCACGTATACGCAGTTGCCCAAATACTGACTCGCGCACGCCACGCGATCATTCGCGTGCCGTTGTAGTGTCGGATGGTGGAGATCTTTGAAATCGTACACGCGCCCGTAGTCCTTACCTGGATAAGCTGTAAACGGGCGAAAGTACGATTGCATGAGATGCACCGAATCTCCCTGCCCCCCGGCGTAGATCAACGCGCCGCAATTGGGCAGATCAACACCTTCGCCTATAACCGACGTTCCGATCAAGCATAAAAAATCTCCGCCTAAAAACTTCTTCACGTTATCTGATGTTAGTATTCCCTCGCCTCCCTTCACTACTCGACTATCAGGAACCAACTCGCCCAATGAATCCGCGTGACTACGCCGGTTCGTTAGAATGATGGTCGGTATGTTGCTTTCCATCAGCATGATCGCAGTCCGCATAATCACATCGTTGCGCTCTGCGCATTCGACGATCCCGTTCTGGTACGCCGCACGCCAATCGCGAGCGATAACAGTCGCGTCACGGAACGGAGTGTAATAGACGAAAGGTTGAACGATATATTCGGGAATGAGATCCACAAGGTTCAACCGATAAAGAATTCGTGAGCATACCGCTTCCATCGCGAGCCGGTCGCCGCCGGTACGCCAATGCGTCCCTGTGAAGCACAACCGATAATAAATGTGCTCCGCGAGCTTGTTGACCCGATGGTACGTTTCCGCCGCACTGTGATGGAACTCATCGATAATAAGTAGGTCACGCGTATCGTAAAACTCTTTCTCTTGCTTCACCGCGCTTGGCGCAGTCGCGACAACTATCTGTTTGGTGATGTCACGTTGATCCGGACGCGCATTTCCATCGAGCCGCGCAACCGACTCTTCGGTGAAGTGATCGCACATCACCTCGTACGTCTGCCGGACGATTTCCTTCGTTGGCGCAATATAGAGCGTGTTCGCCGCCAGCGAATCGATAGCGCGTGCCGCCATCAGCGTTTTGCCGCTTCGCGGCGGAGCATCTACCACACCCACGCCCTCGCGCATGATCGCGTTGTGGACCGAATCTTGATAAGGTCGCCACTTCGCACGCACGGAAAACATCGGATACTGTTCCGGCGGACGCTTGCGCAAATCGTTTATCTCGCACGGAACGTGATAGCCTTGATCGGAATAGTATTTCGCGAGTTGCTGTACGTACCACGTCAGCCCGGCAGTCACCCGATTACCGTCCACAAGCGAGCCGTGCCATTCATCGTGATACATGAACTTCGATCCGAAGCGTTCCCCTTCCGGCACGCCCGGCGCAATCGGAACCGAAAGGTGCCTCCGGAGATTCGATAGAAACCAATCCGGAGCACCGTGTATTTCGGTGAAGCTGTTTCCGCGCCAAAGGTACACGTTGCGTCATACCCGATAATAGAAACTTCAAACCAGTTGCAGCATTTGCCGCTATCGGGTATATACGTGTCAGCACCTCCTCGAAAGGTGACTCCCCGGTTCGATCGGTTCTTGAACTTCCCATTCTCCCGATCGATCGGGGTCTGCGTTTTCTGGTGGTAGGAATGCAAAAGAGCGACGCAATAAACATCAAGCTGATAAGCCGCACGCGCTACGGGGCAAGATGGTGCCGTGGGGATCGGGTTTATGCTTCGAAGGGCAATCCGGTCCGCGTCAGCGTTGCTTTCCTGACACTTATATCGTGCGACGCCGGTTTCCGGTCAACACGAGTGTTCCCGGTGCATAGCTAAAGCTATTTAACGCAATTTCCTTTTCAGGAATTGTTAAATTAAGCCGAAGGCGTTAACCCTTCGTTTATCTTGCGCACGGTTTATCGCTTTCCATCCGGCTCGCGACTTATCGGGTATATACAGGTATAGGCTTTTACCTGGACCGGACTATGAAGATAAAGGTTGCCGCTGGCGTCAAGTTCTCTCCCCGCGAGATGAAAACCATCGCGACGAAGGTTTATCGGCTCCGGAAACCAGAACTTACCGACGCGCAATGCGGGCGTATCGATTGGAAGCGCCTTACGCTTTGTATCGATCGTGCCCCGCGAAGAACACGACTTATTAACCGGCATCAGATCAACGTAGATGATACGTGTACCGAATGGCGATTTGCTTATCACGTTTTCGCATTGCTCAACTGGCGAGCAGAATTGAAACACGTTTGGGATACAGGCGATACCGCTTTCAGTGATCACGAATGGTCTAACAATAAGCTATCCGAAAAGAAGAAGCCGGTCCGAAAGCCAATCGAGCGCACGGACGATCAGGAACTCACGCATCAGTATCGACTCGCAGAACGAGCGGTACTGCGAACGAAAGCACGTATCGAACGGGCGAAGAGCGACGTACGAAAAGCAAACGCGAAACTCGACCGCGCCGAATCAGCGCACGAACTCGCAAAAGATAAACTCGCCGGTTTGAAAGCGAAGCTCGCCGACCGCACACCTACCAATCTTGATAACGAAGGATTCGCCACACGCATGCGTGCGAAGAGAAATGCCCAAAAGAAGAATGCACCCGCTGCTAGGTGAAGTGGACGAATCCGGTCCTATCGCTTTGCGGAATCAAACGAGCGTACCGGCAGACGGGCAAACGCCCTTCGTTTACAAACCTGATAAATCCGTCGAAACGAAGCCGCGCAAACGCGACCGTATCAAACAAGTCGCGAAGCGCGTTATCATCGACCTCGCGCAAAAGGTAATCGACACCTTAAATAAGTGAACCCGCCACGGTGCCGGTGACGGGTTCTAGATTGGTGCTTGAAGGGCGATAGAACGCTACCCTACTTGCAGAGCTTGTGCAACCCTGTTTTTTATCGGTGGCCTTGCATCGCTGACAGTTCGCGAAGCTCCTGCCAACTCTTCCCCATCGCCCGGCAAAGATCCGTCTGCGCGTACGCCGACCGTTCGTGCTCCGCGTTGTAGTACAGCCCCATTATCGAAAAGTCTTTGAACCGCAACCCGGCGGTAACGAAATGCGGAGCTTGCCACGCTATGCCGCTCGCCCACACGGACACGGCGAGAATCCAATCGCCCAACACGAGATAGATAACGATTGCGAGAATGGCGGCGGTGAACAGGTTATCTTCCATCTGCCAAATGTGAACACGCTCATGCCTTTCGAGTTGCGTATTCACTTCGGTCGGATCGTCACGCCAATCGGGTTTGTAGATAATACCCCTGCCAAGCGTGAGACTGAATAGATATATCTTGTCGAACCACGGACGCCATTGCGCGGTCAACACCCAACCCGGTTCGAACGCTGGCTTGTGCGCGAAGAAAAATATCATCGCCAGCGTCACATACGAGTACCCCAACACCGCTGCCGGTAGTCCAGTGGTGAAAAGTACGAGCTTGCCCCACGTCACAGCACACCTCCGTCAGTTCGAAGTAGAGTCGATTATTTTGATCACAGCGTACGAAACGATGAACGCCGACGCGAAGCCGATGCCAAACCAGAGCAGCCGATTCCGGTGCCACGCGTCACGGCTCTCTTCGGCCTCGCGCTTGCCTCGTACGGCTGCTGTGAGCGCCCCCGTCGCTTTTTCCGTAGCCTTCTCTGCCACCTCGTTCAAGGCCCTCAAATCGGCGATGTCGGCCTCGCGTAGTTGCAACTTCTTTTCCAGCAACACCACGCGCTTCCGCTGTTCCGGCAATTCCTTCAAATCCGCCAGCATGAGCCTGTGAGCGTCCAGGGAAAGCCAGATGCCCGGTTGCCCGTCATGCTCCAATACGAAGCCCCTGCGAGGCTCCTGTGCGCTCGCAGACGCGCTCGCGCACGCGAGTACGACCGCAACCGCGACCGCACTACTCCACGTACCCGAGCCTTCGATACTCTTCGATGATATCATCTTCCGACAATCCCGTTGCGCCTGTTCGCGCTTCCACGATCGTACGCTTGTTCACTTCCAACATCTTGTTTATCTCGTTGACTTCTACTTCGCGCCCGGCGATTCGATTGCCGATTGCCTTGCGCCGTTCCGTCAGCACTTCGATATCTTTTTCTGTTTCCGAAACGAGCAACGCATCTTTCAGCGAGTTGACCTGATCCCGTTTCCACCACTGATAAATAATGAACAGTAGCGTCGCCGCGATGACGCCAAGCACCACCGCAACGTTATCTTTTATCCAGAACCAAGCCTTCTTCATTTCGGCGGCACCGTGTCCCTGCCCGGCAACTTCAAATCGATGCCGCGCTTCTTCGCGAGAGCTTTCGCAAAGGCCCACGCGATCAGCGACAAAGCGCCCGCCGCTCCGAAGTACGTGACGCCCGCTTGCAACTCCCAACCCTTGCCCTCCGGATCGGACCACCAGACGCCAAACAGAAGGCCAAACACGATCGGATAAATCGGGAGAAGTTCACGCCCCCAATACCAGAACGATTGCGCCTTCCGTTCTTTATACGCTTGCTCGCGTGTGAAGATGCGTTTACTCAGCACTTGGTTTATCACCGTTAGCATTGCCGCGACCGCTGCAAAAGGCCAATGGTCAACGGACAATACCTGTCTCGCTAACTCTTCCATTATCACCTCTATACGTATGCGCCTACATAGTTGAAGTCGGGAGTCTGCGCGTAGCCTAGCAAGCCGACCGTTGGCGCTCCACCAGCCGAAGCGTGAACCACTTGCGCCAACCGGAACATACAGCCCGTGATACTAGCGTAGTTGCAGTTGCCGAGATGCACCGCTTGCAAACCGCCGACCGAAATCGAATCCCACCAGTTATCGTGCAAGTGAACATGCTGCGTGGTGCAGTTCAACCAGATAGCGCCCAGGAAAGTACTAGCGACATTCCCNNAGATAGTCGCTGTCGGATAAGCGTAGATGTTGTAACCGCCGCACGATTGGAAGTAGTTGTGATCGAATCGCAACGCGTTGCAGTTCGACGTTATCCCAACTGCCGTGCTGTACTGCCAATCCGTTGCGCTTCTCCAATTCAGGAATTCATTGCGCTCGACCCGCGTGCCCAAACAGTTATTTATCGAAAACGCTTCCCAAGGTGACGGATCGATAATGCTGCCATCGCGATGAATAGCGGAAATAACGTTGCGATTGAAATGGCAGTTGAGCAGCGTGATAAGTTGCACGCACCGCATGACGCCGCTACCCCACGTTGCCGATCCGCCGTACGAAAGCCAGTGCCCGATCGTGTTGCCTTCGATCCAGATATTTTGTCCCGCACCGTTGTTGTACGCGGTAAGATCCGTTGACGCGAGCAAAAGGATTTGCATATCGCTCGCGCTTCCCGGTGCTGGCGCAGTCCAATCGCTGATTTCGTTATCGCGAATGTAAACGTCACGACAGTTGTGAATCGAAATCGCTCCCGCGTCCGGCGAGCTATTCGGCGTTACCTTGTTCGTACGGAACCGGCAGTTGTTTATCGAGATATGTCGGCAAACCTTGTCATACGAATCGACCACTACCGGATTCGAATGCATCTTGATCGCCCATCCCGTTCCTTCGTTGCCGTTCACGCCTCCCGCACCGCTTACATACCCGGTGTGAATTGCGCTATCACGAAGCTCGAATTGGCAAGTCCGGAATTCGATCGAAGATGTTGTTTCGTAAAACGATGAGTACCAGTTGTAGAGTCCGCCGCGAAAACCATCTTCGGAACCGCTGTACTGAATGTGACAGTTATCGAACACGATATTCTTTGCGCCGCGACCATCGATCGTTCCGTACTCATACGGCGCGGGCGCAGCCGTGGACGGATTCACGAACGTACAGTTTTGGAACATGAGCCGATTTGCAAACAACCATGCGCCTTCCGATTCGTTTATCGTGTCGAGTAGACGGAGGTTCAACCGCGTATTCCAAAAGATCGTATTGCTTACGATACCGCCACGATGCGAGTTATCGAACTCTCCGGTCGGCCCGTTCTTATTCTTTCCGCCGATGTTTACCTTACCGATAAAAATACAATCTTCGATTCGGCATCCGGCACTTGGGCAAATCAGCGCGTGCCCGATATAATCCTGATCACCGCTCATGATCGTATTCTTCGCGGTGAACGTGCAAGTGTCGCTCATCGAAACGAGCGTCACATCCGTATCGGTTGTCCACACCTCCAAGTTTTCGAGGTGAAGGCTTCCGTTACCGGTCATGGTCAACCACGTTTCACCAGGATCGATATCGATTTGCAAAACCGATTGCCCGTTGGCGAGTCCGTTGAACTCTCCCGGCGCAGAATTACGTCCGGTTCCTCGACCAATGATTTCGATATTCTTATCTGCAATAGACCACGTACGATCCATATTGAACACCACACCGGGCGTAACGCTTTGNNATGCGGATTCGTTTCGGGAGATTTGCAGCGGCAGTACTGATCAACCAAAGCACGGTTTCAAGTCCGTCCGCTCCGTTGAAGTCACCCCACTCTGTTACACCGTCGCCGACCGTATACGTCACACAATCTATCGACCGCATCGATTTCGTGAACGCTTCTGGTTCACCCGCTGCTACCGATCCCGCTGGCGGATACGGATAACTGTACCAATCCCACCAACCATCCAATTCACGCGGACCTTTGATATCTCGCACTTGGCGAGCAAGCGCACGATGGCTTTGCCACAAACCAGATATCGTTACGGCAGGATCTTCGCGGTCGTGCGTGCGATCAAAATCGGGAATGCCGTAGCTAGGAGTAGCCTCATCCGCCGATGCGAATTTCTCTTGTGGTGTTCCCGCTAACGGACGTATCTCACCTTCCAATGCAAAATCACGCCGATCGAGTATGTTCGACGCGGAGATAGTTCCGCTACCCGACCAGTTGACATCTGCCAACTTCAACCACTCCGCAGTCGGCGGAGCAGAAAGCGGATACTCCTGTGCTGTCCATTGCGGGAGAAGTCTCGTGTTAGTTGCTTGCACGAACTCCGTGTTCGTCGCCGGATTCCAAAACGCACGGTTATCCGAAACACCTTCCGCGTACGTGAACCGTACGTATACTCCGTATAAAGCTCCCGGCAATCCAGTGAAGTCGATTATTTGTTGCGCTTGCCCTTCAAGATTTCCGAGTCCGTCATGCCCGCCCACGATCTGCCCGTAGTCGAGATTGACGCCATCGATTTCTTCTGCGCTAGTGAATGAACCAACGCCATCCGCCCCCAAATCCATATCGATAATAACACGCGCTGTCCCGCCTTCCGGCACAACTTCAAAACCACGGATCACATACTTCTCTTCGTCTCGACCGATAATAACTTGGCGCATAATGCGACGAAGATTTTGATCGCGGAATTCGCCTTCCGCCATCTTGTCCGGTTGGTCTACGCGTTGCTGCGCTGCATAGTTTACTCTTCGTGTCATGGTCTATCCTGTATGATTACTCTAACGCCCGTTGTTCGAATCTGATCGATGATGCACTTCACCGCAAGTAGCTCGCCACCTCCCAAGTAGGGATAATAGTCATCGTCGTCACGAATAGCGTCATTATCGGGAAGGTAATGGGCCTCGAATGCGTTATAGTCAATGAGTACCGGCGTGCCAGCACTACCAGGAGTTGAGCCTAGCGTTATCGTGCTTCCAACGTAAGAGCCGCCAGTAAAATAGTTCGTAAATCCTTCCCGTACACCGCGCCGCGTCGCCGGTACGTCATCGTATACGCCGTATACACCG
>JABAHP010005552.1_pt1 | contig 11337 bp, 15 predicted proteins | sample 7062081 | NCBI WGS metagenome assembly JABAHP01 (sample SAMN14534357, study PRJNA622989) | marine sediment metagenome | biome: marine biome [ENVO:00000428]; feature: marine pelagic biome [ENVO:01000023]; material: deep marine sediment [ENVO:00002113] | place: India: Gulf of Kutch | collected... | reverse complement strand
CATCAAAGTGATAGGGCGAGAAACTAATTAAACAAATAACTTTAGGGGGAATCTTAATGCTCCATAATAAACTACCCAAAGTCAACGTAAATATCAGTGAAAATAATTATCCCGTTTACATATCACCTGGATTAATTTGCCATTCTGGGAAATTAATAAATGAACAAGGGATACAGGGAAAATGTGCCGTGGTGACGGATGAAGTAATAAATGAACTCCACGGAGAAAAACTTAGAAAGGCCTTTAGCGAATTAGAAAACCCCCCAGAACTCATCATTATACCAAGTGGAGAAGAGACAAAAAGCTGGAATCATGCAGGGGAGCTCATCGGTGAACTCTTGAGAAAAGAATTAGACCGGCAGTCAACCATAATAGCCTTTGGTGGCGGGGTGATTGGAGACTTAGCTGGGTTTGTTGCAGCAATTTACATGAGGGGCATTAACCTGATACAAATCCCAACAACTCTCCTAGCACAAGTTGACAGTAGTATTGGTGGTAAGACGGCTGTAAATCATCCATTAGGAAAAAACTTGATCGGAGCATTCAAGCAGCCATTAATGGTTATCTCTGATACCAGCATACTGAATACCCTTCCATTAAAGCAGATCCGATCCGGTATAGCAGAGGTTGTTAAACATGGAGTTATTGCTGATGAAGCCTTGCTATCTTATGTTGAAAATAACATCTCTGAAATAATAAAAGCCGATCCTGACACACTAAGCCACATTGTTAGAAGATCGGTTGAGATCAAGACAGAATTCATCCGCCGTGATGAAAGAGAGTTAACAGGTATAAGGGCGCTATTAAATTACGGCCACACTGTTGGACATGCTTTAGAAACCCTGACCAATTCACAGTTAAACCATGGAGAAGCCGTAGCTATCGGGATGTTGATAGCATCAAGGATCTCTGAAAAGCTTGGTTTTATCAACCTGTCAAACATATCACGTCAAGAACAATTGCTGAAAAATCTCGGTTTTGAAACAAAGCCGCCTTCAATAGACCCTCTGGAGGTAACCAAGGTAATGCGTTATGACAAGAAAGTAAAGGATGGCCGCATAAGATTTGTGTTACCCACTGGAATAGGAAAGCCTCCTATTTTGAAGAGTATTCCGGAGAAGATGATTATTGAGGTCATTGAGGGAGAGTATACTTGAAAAAACCAAAGATCTGTGTCTCAATAAACGAGAAAAACTCTGTTAACGCATCAGAGAGGGTCAGGAAACTTGAAGACTTGAAACCTGACTTTTATGAGATTAGATTCGACCTCATGGAAGACACTAGAGAAATTGAGTTAATTAGAAACTCGACAGACGTCCCTCTGATAGCTACAAACAGATTAAAAACAGGTGGGGAATCCGATAGTGAGAAAAAAAGGATAGGCCTTCTATCTGATGCATGTGTTAAAGGGTACGAATATGTAGATTTTGATATAAACAACCGCGGAATAGTCAAGACATTAAACCTCTTCCGGGACCTCGGTGCAAAACTAATCCTCTCCAGCCATGATTTTAACATTACTCCGTGCCTAAGCGAGCTCAATAAAATAATGAACAAGCAAGTCGTCCTAGGGGCAGATATATGTAAAATAATTGGAACCGCTAAAAATGTTCAAGACAACCTAATTTACTTAAATTTTCTACAAACAAACCATACCACGAACCTGGTATCCTTTGGAATGGGCGGAGAAGGAACAATATCCCGGATACTCTCACCAGTTTTCGGCGGGGTTTTCACCTATGCTTCGGCAGAAGTTGGTCTTGAAGTAGCGGACGGACAGCCCACAATATCCGAATTGAAAAAGATCTACCAACTCATGAGGATTTAACATGAAACTATGTTACCTATTAGGATATCCTGTTGAACATTCAATGAGTGCTTTAATGCATAATGCTTCCTTCCAAAGTCTTAATCTACCTTACAGATATGAATTAAAGTCAATCCCCCCCTCTGGTTTGGTGCCCTTCATTGAAAATGAGTTAAGGCTTCCAGAAGTAAAGGGTGCAAACGTGACAATACCCCATAAACAGGAAGTTATCAAAGCTCTTGACGAAATCGATGAGACCTCCTCAGTAATCGGGGCTGTAAACACGATTGTCAATAAAAGGGGGCGCCTTTTGGGGTATAACACAGATATTACCGGAGTACACAGGGCTTTACGAGAATCCTTTGGCAGCCTTCATGATATCAAAGTAGCAATACTGGGGGCTGGAGGTGCTTCAAAAGCAGTATCCTACTTGTTCGCGAAAAAAGCCTCTGTAATCTCAATTTTTAATCGAACCCTAAAAAAAGCCGAGTCATTAGCCGTAACTCTTACGAGCCTGCCAGAATGCAAAGCAGAGATTCAAGCATTACCTCTGAAATATGAAGCCCTTGAAAATGCTGTTAAAGAGGCAGACATATTAGTGAACACCACTTCCGTGGGAATGTTTCCCAAATCAAACGAAACATTGGTATGTAAAACGCTACTTCACAGCGAACTCTTTGTCTTTGACTTGGTATACAATCCGCCCCAAACTAGACTTATGAGAGAGGCAGCGGAAATGGGCGCAAGGGTGATCGGGGGAACACCCATGCTGGTTTATCAAGGAGCAGAAGCCTTCAAACTTTGGACCGGGCGAGACCCTCCCTTAGAACTCATGTTTAGAACTCTTAAAGAAAGCCTTGGAGCTGGATAGTGAAAATGAATATTGCCTTATTCGGCTTTATGGGGGTTGGAAAAACCGTTGTAGGAAAAGCTGTTGCGAAAAAAATGGGGCTTGAGTTCAAAGATATTGATGAATTAATAGTGAAAAGGGCTCAGAAACCTATTTCAAAGATCTTCCAAGAAGAAGGGGAAAAGCGTTTTAGAAGAATTGAAAGCGACATAACAAAGGAAATAGCTTCAAGAGACAAACAAATAATCGCCCTGGGAGGAGGCACAATCTTGGATAAAAGCAACCTAGAGCAATTGAAGAAGAACTCAATCTTAATACTCCTGACGGCTGACCCAAACATAATTTTAAGTCGAACAACTTCAGACGGCTTGGTAAGGCCTCTACTTAATGTCGAAGATAAAATCGGGAGAATACAAGCATTACTATTCGAACGCCTCCCAAAATATCTAGCAGCCGCAGACTATGTAGTGGATACCTCTGAAGGGAGCCCAAACGAAATTGCAGGAGAAATAATTGAGGGCTTAGGAGGGGTTGAAAGCTGTTTGTAACAATATCACCATCAAGTGCACGGGGGATAATAACAACACCCTCCTCAAAAAGCGCTACCCATAGAGCACTTATCTGTGCCTCTCTCTCAGAAGGAGTTAGCAAAATCCGTTCACCACTAATATCAGATGACACATTAGCAACTACTAGGGTTCTTCAACAACTTGGGACCGAGATTAAAACCCACCCAGGACATTATGAAGTCTCAGGGGGGCACCTTGAGGCCTCAAAATCTAATCTTTTTTGCGAAGAGTCAGGAACAACCCTCAGACTTGTCACACCAATATGCGGCTTAGTGACAGGTGAAACCATTTTGACGGGCGGCCCCTCCCTATCAAAAAGACCTATGGCTCCTCTTTTAAGTGGGTTAAAACAGCTTGGAGTGAAATGCTTAAGCTCAGAGGGATACCCACCAATAAAGGTCAACGGTACGGGAAGCATTCTAGGCGGGGAGGCTCATATCAGGGGTGACATAAGTTCGCAATTCATATCAGGCCTGTTACTGATCTCTCCTTTAACAGAGGTTGAAACCACAATCAACTTGACAACTTCCTTACAATCAAAACCATATGTCAAAATGACCCTTGATGCCCTGAGAGCATTTAATGTAGAGGTTTCAAATAACGCTGACATGTCTTATTATGAAATTAAAAGACAAAAATACCAGTCAACCGATTACCAAGTTGAGGGAGATTGGTCTTCTGCTGCTTTCATGATCGCAGCTGGAGCAATAGCTGGAGATGTAACGATAAATAATTTAAGTAAACAGAGTCACCAGGCAGATAAAGCTATCCTAAAGATTCTTGAGGAAATGGGGGCCGATTTCAACACCTATCAGAACAGCGTGCAGGTAGTGAAATCCCAATTGTCCCCATTAAAATATGATTTAGAAAATTCACCCGACCTTTTCCCAATAGTTACTGCTCTATGCGCGTATGCTAACGGTGAGAGCAAGTTAACGGGGTTAAGCCGATTGAAGTATAAGGAATCCGACAGATTAACAGCCATGATCGAGGGGTTGAAAAAAATGAATATTAAGTTAAAACTAGAAGAAAACACCCTCACCATCCAAGGAGGCACACCACAAGGAGCCAGAGTAGACTCATACCAAGATCACAGAATCGCCATGGCTTTTGCTATCATAGCCCTTAACGCAGATGGAGAGACGTTAATCACAGACAGCGAATGCGTTTCAAAATCCTACCCAAGCTTCTGGAAACACTTGCAAGATTTAGGCACCTCCCTAAGGAGCGATAAAAATGAATAGTATTGGCTCAAGTATACGAATGACCAGCTTTGGTGAAAGCCATGGCAAATGTATAGGAGTCATTGTAGACGGCTTTCCCTCTGGTTTAAAGATAGGTAAACAAGACGTTCAGAAGGAGCTTGATAAAAGAAGACCTGGACAGAGCTCTTTAACCACTAGCAGGCAGGAAACTGACCAAGTAGAATTCCTTTCAGGGATATTCAAAGGATACACAACAGGAGCTCCCATCTGTATGCTGGTATGGAACCAGGATCGAGATTCAAGAGAGTATATCAAGCGCAGGTGGACCCCAAGACCCGGACACGCTGATTACCCCGCCCATATAAAATATGGTGGTTACAACGATTTCCGGGGAGGCGGCAGATTTTCCGGAAGAATAACCGCCAGCTATGTAATGGCAGGCGCGTTAACAAAGAAACTCCTAAAGAAGACTATGAACGTCGAGGTTATTGCACACACAAAACAGATTGGTCCAATAGTTGCTGAGACCCCTGAAACAGAAGATATATTGAGAAACAAGGAACAAAACCTAGTGCGAACTGGAGACCTCCGTGTTGCCCCAATTATGGTTGAAGCCATCGAAAACGCCTCGAAAGAGGGAGATAGCCTGGGTGGGGCCGTAGAATGCTTTATAAGGAATCTGCCAGCCGGCATCGGCGAACCCGTTTTTAACAGCTTTGAAGGAGTATTATCTAACGCTCTTTTTTCCATCCCCGCAGTAAAGTCTGTAGAGTTTGGCCTCGGTAAAAAACTGTCAATGATGAAAGGATCAGAAAGCAACGATTCTTATATAATAAGGGATGAGAAAATCACAGTTAAGACAAACAGGGGCGGAGGTATCCTAGGGGGAATAAGCATAGGCTCACTTGTGTTCTTCACGGTAAACTTCAAACCAACTCCCTCAATAAACAAAATACAAAACACCGTCGACCTTAATTCATTCGAGGAAACCACTATCAGGGTTTCAGGAAGACATGACCCGTGCATCGTTCCGAGAGCTGTTCCCGTTGTCGAGGCCATCACTTCGTTCCTAACGGCTGATCTGTCAGTTCAAAGCGGGCATATCCCCAGAACACTAAAGGAGAGTATGAGTAATGACTTATGAATCTGAAATAGAGTCTCTAAGAAAAGATATAAACCGTTTAAACATGGAGATATTTGAAAAATTAGCCGAGAGAGCTGAAACCGCAAGACGAATTGGAGAAGTTAAGAAGAAACATGGCATGCCCATAGTGGACAGGAGCCGTGAAGCCAAAGTGTACCAGCAAATCCGCGAACTTGCTGAAGATGAGAACCTAGATCCCAAAAAAGTTGAAAAGGTGTTTAAAGGAATAGTTGAGCTATGCACGGAGGTTCAGTCTGAATGAAAGTTGCTTTTCAAGGTGAAGCTGGGGCTTATAGTGAGGAGGCAGTGATCCAACACTGGGGAGAGAAAGCAAGCCCCGTGCCAAGACCCTATCTAAGAGACGTATTTAACTCAGTAGAGTCTGGAGAAGCGGATCTAGGCCTCGTACCCGTTGAAAACACTCTTGAAGGAAGCATAGTTCGTACTTATGACCTGTTATTAGAGAAGGACCTAAGGGTTACCGGTGAAGCGGTGCTGAGAGTTGTTCACTGTTTAATAGCAAATCCGAACGTAACCCTGCAGGAAGTGAAACGAGTATATTCACATCCACAAGCTCTTGGTCAGTGTCGTGCGTACCTGGAGGAGAACAACTATGAACCAGTAGCCGCTTATGATACCGCGGGCAGCGTAAAGATGATTAAAGAAAAGGGGTTAATGGATGCTGCTGCAATAGCTAGTGCACGAGCTGCAAAAGTGTACGAGATGTCAATATTAAGGCAGGGAATAGAAACCCATGAGGAAAACTTCACGAGGTTTCTAGTAATAGGGGGAGAAAACAATCCTCCTTCGCAACGAGATAAAACCAGCCTCGCTTTTAATGTAGAGCATAAACCAGGCACTTTATACAATGCTTTAAAAGTGTTTAAAGACAACGGAGTAAACCTAACAAAAATAGAGTCTAGACCACTACTCGGAAAACCATGGGAGTACGTTTTTTTCTTAGATTTCATGGGAAATGAAACAGAGCCCAAAGTTGCTGAAACCCTTGAACAGTTTTCCAGGGAAACTTCTTTTGTGAAGGTTTTTGGCTCTTATCCCAGCGCAAAGTCTCAAGTATGGCAGTAAGAGTAAAACCCTAACGCAGGAGCATATCTGCGTATTTAAACTACTTTTTGGTTGTTAATGTGTATAAACACCCAGTAGGCGTTAATGCTTCATCAATTTTTTTAATTAGGTCAATGACCTGCTCTGCGTTGGGTTCTTGAAACCATTCGAAAAAGAAGTCATAATCACCTAGTAGGTGTTTCGAGTCGCTGATTATATTGTTACAACGTTCAACACTTATTTCAACTCCTCTAGACTTGAAGTAACCCCCTACTCTTTGATAATAAGGTTCAACTCTTAGACCTTCTGTTGGGGTTCCCCCTATGTCATGCGCCAGAGACGAAGGTAGGTCTTTGATGAATGTGGTCTCCATTATACAAACTTCGGGCATTTGAACCGCGATTTTCTCAAGTTCCTTCAGGGCCTTTGAAGTAGGTGGGCCAAATAATTTAATGTAGGTTCTCATACACCCGATCAACAACGTTATAATATAAGTATTAAACGCTGTGCACGTTTCGATATACCTTTATCTGAGCTTAACGACATTTTCATGTATGCAAAATAATTCTAACCTTCTTGGCTTTGGAGGATTCCTACTGGGCTTAGGTATTGGCTGGCTAATATTCACAGCGTTAAATGTTTCCTTGAACCTCTTCGCATGGCTTCTGATAATAATAGGGGTTGCCACCGTTATTGGTGGCTTAGTGTCTTTTGCAGGTTTATCCCTACCAATTGGTAATGTGATAGGAAGTTTCTCAGGGGGTCTCATTCTAGCCCTTTTTTTAACTTCAGGTTTTCAGCTATTTTCCGACTTTGGAATATGGGATGGATCTGGAGATTATAAAGCTGAAGACATGCTAATTTTCACTGGAACCGCGCTTCAGGATAGAGTGTATTTTGAATGTGACAACTTTAACGGCCCCGTAACCGTGAATTCTTGGGAAAAAAACGAATACGATGTAAGTCTTAAGATAAAAGCAAAAGGAAGAACCGTCCAAGCAGCCGAGAATCTCATAGATGGCTTGGATATTGAATTGGATGAAAATCAGGTCTCAGGGCAACTCCGATTAATTTTAGCTTATGATATTCCAAGCACCCAAAGACCCCAGCTGTCCATAGAAGTAACAGTGAACCTCCCATCAGACGCTGATATTGGTTTGCAAGTGGAATCGAGCAATGGTGCAATACACTTATCAAACATTAACGGGTCGGGCATCTTCTTAGACACCAGCAACGGGGGTCTTAACCTTGTGAACGTTTTCGCGGAAAACATAGACGCCTCAACTAGCAACGGGCGTATCCAGGGCACTTTTGAAGCACCTGCTGCCTCACTCAGCACTAGCAATGGGGGAATAGATGTCAATATCCCAGGTAACATAGCTGCCACCTATATCTTTGAAACAAGTAATGGCGGCGTAGACGTTAAGTTGACCAGAACCACGGATATAGGCTTCGACCTAGAAGTTACCTCAAGCAACGGAGACATCGACATAAACTTACCAAACCTCGATTACAGCACTAACACTAAAAACAGGAAAGTCGCCAAAACAGAGGATTATGCATTAAAAAACGTTAAAATTAATCTGGAAATCAGCACAAGCAACGGAAACGTCGACGTATATTCGTGACATTATAGCTGTTCGAGAGCTCATTTCCCGAGTATTTATGTGCAATAAGTTTAAAAGCCGGGTAGCTCGATAAGGGTTAGCAATATCCCAATGGTTTAAAACATTATGAAGATTCAAGGACAAACCCTTGAGAAACAACGTTTTTAACTCGTTGGGTTAGAAAACTTTCGGAGAATCCTGCGTGTCAAGAGAATTCAACTACATCGTTCGAATCCATGGGACGAACCTAGATGGAAACAAAACCGTACCTTATGCTCTAACGGATATACGTGGAGTTGGTGTTAGGTTAGCTAGGACAGTGGTCAAAAACATTGGTATTGACCCAAGCATAAAGTTAGGATACCTTTCAGACGCAGATGTTAGAAAACTCGAAGCCGCGATAGAGAACCCAACAGACATAGGCGTTCCAACCTGGTTCATAAATCGACGCAAAGATCCACACACTGGACTGGATGAGCATCTTCTAACATCTGACCTGGACTTCCGGATAAAAGAGGACATAGACCTGATGAAGGAAACCCGTAGCTGGAAAGGAGTACGTCACCACCTAGGGTTAAAAACTCGTGGACAGAGAACCAAAACCACCGCCAGAAAAGGACGTAGCGTAGGTGTAAGCAGGAGACGCGTGCAAAGGTAGGGATAAAAATGGGAGATCCTAAGAAAAAACATAAAACATACACAACCCCCAAACGCCCGTACGATCCCGACACATTGTTAGATGAACTACGGCTTATTGGAATGTACGGTCTACGCAACAAAAGGGAACTCTGGAAGGCACGTACGCAATTATCAACAATCCGCCGAAGAGCCCGAGAGCTTCTAGGCTTATCCCCTGAAGAGCGGTCAGGCAGACAGAACGCTATGACCACAANNGGATGGGGCTGGTGCGGGAAAACGCATCCCTAGAGGAGGTATTAACCCTGACAATAGAAGACCTCCTTGAGAGAAGGCTGCAAACAATGGTTTGGCGAAGAGACATGGCCCATAGCCTGTTCCAGTCCAGACAAATGATAACCCATGGGCACGTATCTATTTACGGTCAGAAAATTAGAGCCCCTAGCTATCACGTGCACATAGAGGACGAATCAACGCTAGACTATTCACGAAACAGTCCCTTTGCGAACCCAGACCACCCTTTCAGGAAGGAAATGGCCATCGAAATGGCTATCGGAGGAGAAGAAGAAAATGAGTGAAAATGAGAGATGGGCCATCGTGCACATCTACAGCAGCTTCAACAACACTCTTATACACATGACAGATTTAACCGGGGCTGAAACAATTGGCATAGCCTCGGGGGGAATGTTTGTAAAAGCTGATAGGTTGAAGCCCAGCCCGTACGCTGCTATGAAAGCAGCTCAGCAAATAGCGGACGTGGCCAAGGATAAAGGGGTTAACGCTATACATATTAAAGTAAGAGCCCCTGGGGGCACAGGCTCCAAAACTCCGGGGCCCGGCGCCCAAGCTGCTATACGTATCCTAGCTAGAAGCGATTTCAGGATAGGTAGAATCGAAGAAAGCACTCCTATCCCCCATGATGGAACCCGGAAACCCGGAGGCAGAAGAGGCCGAAGGCCCTAAAACCCAAAAGGGATGCACTTGAATATTAACATTCTCAAAATCAAGGAAAACAGACTAACCTTTCTAATTAAAGGGGTGGACACCGCCTTTGTCAACTCCCTGAGAAGGGCAATTATCACAGAGGTCCCCACAATGGCTGTAGAAGACATCTTTTACTTCGACAATTCAAGCCTAGTACCCGACGAAGTTCTAGCCCTAAGGATGGGGTTAATCCCCTTAACAACGGATTTAGAAAACTACGTATTACCTGAGGACTGTGACTGCCAAGCAGAACTGGGATGCCCAAAATGCAGAGCCATACTTACTCTGGATGTAGAGGCTGAAGACGAGGTTCGAACAGTTTATAGCGGTGACCTAGTTCCGGTGGATCCTGAGATAAGGCCAGTCACCGACAGCATACCCCTCTCGAAACTAGCTCCAGGCCAGGCAATTAGGTTCGAAGCCTACGCACAGCTAGGAAGGGGAAAAGAACACACAAAGTGGAGCCCCGTCTCACAAGCCACCTACCAAAACACAGTGATACTAAAAGCAGATAAAGAAACCGCTAATGCTTGTGTTGAATCCTGCCCAGAAGGAGCCATACTCACTGAAGAGGGGCTTAAGGTACTAAATATCCAAACCTTCAGAAACTGTAGCCAATGTATCTCACTTTACCCTGAATCACCTGAAGAATTAAAGGAAGCAATTCAACCCGACGAGTTTGTCTTCACAATAGAAGGGCATGGAAGCCTACCCCCTGAACAGATATTAAAGGAAGCAGTAAACCAGTTAAACCAAAAGTTAACCCAGTTAACCGGTAAAATAGAACGTGACGAGATCCATGATGAGATAATCATCTACCAGACCCAGGAAGAGGAAGGAGGACGCCTCTACACAATCGGTTCAGGAGAGTACGAGGAAGAAGAGGGGGAAGAAGGGGAAGATGAAGCAGTCTACGACATTGAGCAACCCGAATCAGAGGAGATATGAAAATGGAGAATACAGAATTAATCCAAGAAATTAGAACATTGGAGAAAGAGTCAAGAAAAACAGGGAAAAAAATTTGGAAAACCCTGGCCAAGGAACTGGATAAAACAAAAAGACGCCGAGTAGCCGTGAACCTCAGCCGAATAAACAGATACACCCAAGGAGGAGAGGTTGTAGCCGTACCAGGAAAAGTTCTGGGCTCAGGCATGCTGGACCACCAGGTCACTGTAGCCGCCTTCCAGTTCAGCGAGATGGCACTAAGAAAAATAGAACTAGCCGACGGAAACGCTTTAACCTTAACAGAATTAATTGAAACAGGAACACCTGTTTCCCAGATTAAAATAATGAAGTAATCCAGGCTATAGAAGCAGTGAATTATTCAAGCCCCCATTGTTACTCAGGCTTACCTGTGAAAGACTTAAATCCGTTTCAACAGAAAAATAGGCGAAAAGGGTCTGTAGCTCAGCAAGGCAGAGCGGTGGCCTCTTAAGCCATTGGCCGAGGGTTCGAATCCCTCCGGACCCG
>JABAHP010000187.1_pt1 | contig 11348 bp, 11 predicted proteins | sample 7062081 | NCBI WGS metagenome assembly JABAHP01 (sample SAMN14534357, study PRJNA622989) | marine sediment metagenome | biome: marine biome [ENVO:00000428]; feature: marine pelagic biome [ENVO:01000023]; material: deep marine sediment [ENVO:00002113] | place: India: Gulf of Kutch | collected... | reverse complement strand
ATGCCTAAGTCATCACCCTGGCGCAATGAATACCGCTAGGCTATCAAGCAGTAACGCCGTTAATGGAGTAAAGTTTCACTATTATGGTAAAACAAGTCACGCAGCCGGTAACCCAGAACTGGGACGGAGCGCTCTGGACGCCATCGAATTAATGAATCTAGGGGTAAACTTTCTAAGGGAACATATCATCGATGACGCCCGAATACATTACGTGATTGAGGATGGTGGAGGTCAACCAAACGTTGTCCCTGATTATGCGCGCAGCTGGTACTATATAAGAGCACCAGAAAGGGAGCAGTTAGAACCTATCTATCAAAGAATCTTGAAAATCGCTAAAGGGGCTGCTTTAATGACTGAAACTGAACTTAAGGTAGAGTTTATCGATGGATTATGCAATAAAATTCCAAATACAAACTTGAGTGAATTAGTGGTAACCAACATGAGACAAATAGGTGCGCCAAAGTACACAGAAAAAGAACTCGACTTCGCCTCGAAAATCGCTGAAAGCATATCAAGACAAGACAAAATTGAGAGTCTACGTAGATCTAAGGTCCCTAATTTCACCAGATACATTGATATCAACTTGGTTTCCGACATTCTTGACCCTTGGGATGAAGGTGAAACAAGCCCTGGGTCGTCTGATGTAGGAGATGTATCATGGCTTACACCAACAATGGAGTTCAGCACAACAAGTTTCGTTCTGGGAGTTCCAGGTCATTCTTGGCAGAACACAGCGACAAGTGGCACAAGCATTGGCCATAAAAGTCTAATCTTCGCAGCAAAGACGATGGTAGGTGCGGCAATAGACCTGATAACGAAACCTGAAGTTTTGGTGAACGCAAAAAATGAATTAACTTCAAGATTAAAAGGTAAACAATACCAATGTCCAATCCCAAGTGAAGTTCAACCACCCCTTGAAATTGCTAGGATAGCTGCCGAGAGGCTTAATAAAGCAGTGTAAAGGAATCACGAAAGCAATCTTCAGACCATTAAACAACTAATCCGAGCTCATATTATCTCTTATGTTCCCCAGTAAAATCTTCAAGCCTGCTACAGGCTTCCTCAAGAACCTTAACTGGACGTACCAAGGCGAACCTTATATGGCCCTCCCCCATTTCACCGTACTGCGTTCCAGGCGCGCATCTAACTTTTTCTTTCTTGTATAGTTCAGCTACGAATTTTCTGGATGAAATACCTTGGCTGCTGATGTCAGGTAAAACATAGAAAGTTCCTTCAGGGTAAGGACAAAATATGCCTTCGATTTCATTTAGCCTCTTAACCATATAGTCAACTCTTTTTTTGTATTCTTGTCTCATCAAATCAACGAAGCCCCACCCCTCTTCTAAGGCTTTTACACCTGCTTTTTGGAACGGAACTGGCACACTGCATATACCTGTGGGAACTAAATTTATGATCTTCATAAGATCAGGCCCCGCAATCACGTATCCAGCCCTACAACCAGTCCATGCAAAAGTCTTGCTAAAACTCATTAAGACTAGGGTCCTGTCCATCATGCCCGGAATGTCGATTATTGTGCTGTGTTTATTATCATTCCACACAAATTCAGTGTATATTTCATCAGACATGACGATCAGGTCTTTTTCGATAGCTATATCCGCTAAAGTTTCCAACTCCTTCTTAGTCCAAACGCTTCCACACGGATTATCTGGATTACAAATAAGGATGGCTTTAGTATCTTTTGTTACGGCATTCTCGATACTTTCAAAGTTGGGTCGGAACAGCCCTTCTCTATCCTTCTTTTGTTTTGCCCTAACTAGTTTCGCCCCGAAATACTCGGCTGGTTGATTATAACCTTGGTAGGCAGGGTCCATAATAATGATCTCATCACCCGGATTAAGAAAAGCTGAAAAAGCCAAGAATATTCCTTGACTACCTCCACTTGTAATCGAAACCTGGGTCATGGGATCCACATCAACCCCATATTTTCTGTAGTATTTAGCAATGCTTTCTTTGAAATCAGGTTCACCGGTGAAAGAATAGTGCGTATAGCCGGCTTTCATTGCTTCATACACTGTTCTATTGATAAATTCAGGCTGATCAAAATCAGGGTCACCAGCGCTAAGGTTAATTAACCCTTCAACCGGTGAAACCCTCATACGTGTAAGCCCAAAGTCTTTATTCATGCTTATTATCTCCTTTTTCGCGAACCGTTCAGCCGATGACATTTTAATCACGTAACCTATCCTAATTACAGGTCATATAAAACCCCTTCATCTATGAACCTGGAAAAAACTGCAATTGTTGTGAATTGTTTACATAAATGGTGCTGAAAAATGCCAATCATCTAATGCGCGCGCGAGATATTTTCAGAAAAGTATTAAACCATTGATTTGAAATCTATTCTGCCCGCCACAACGACGCATCCGTGCAGACGGACCTAACGGAGGAAAACCGGTGATGTATGGGTTACCCAGACATGGAATAGGCGGGGAGGGAAGGCTTGACTAATCCTCGACTCTGAGAGAGCTCAACCGAGAAGGGCGTAGCCCAATCTATGAGGTTGTGTGTTTGTTTCGAGGGACACCAGGTCTACCCTTAAACCTTATATCAACTGGACTAATCTTAACAGAAGATAACATTGGACTCCGACACCCGCTATAGGATAGTCACCCGGAATCTACAGGAGATAATCACTCCAACTGAGCTTAAGACTGTTCTAGAGAATATTGACCGACCAAAGGGCTACGTAGGTTTTGAAACCAGTGGTCTGATGCATGCAGGTACAGGGTTAATTGTTGGAAAGAAAATGCTTGACTATGTTGAAGCAGGTTTCGAGTTCATAATATTTCTAGCAGACTGGCACGCATGGATAAACAATAAACTCGAAGGGGTAATGGAGAATATACGCATAGGCGGAGAGTACTTTAAAGACTGTTTCACAGCTCTTGGCTTGACTGAAAAAAAGGTTACCTATCTCTGGGCAAGTGAACTGGTGGATGACAAAAGTTATTGGGAAAAAGTGATCCAGGTGATGAAAAACACAACCATGAACAGGATATTGCGCGCAATGCCCATTATGGGGCGTTCAGCTGATTCAACAGATGTCGAGGCAGCGTGGACAATATATCCGGCCATGCAGACTAGCGATATTTTTCAAATGAATTTAGACTGTGCATGTTCTGGAATGGATCAGAGAAAGGTTCATATGCTTGCCAGGGAGGTGGCTCCTAAATTCAGTTTTAAACCCCCGGTTTGTTTGCACAGTCCACTTTTACCGGGTTTGCAGAAAACTAGTGTGGACGGCGTCTTTGATGAGGATGAATCAATTAACGTCTCTATAACCCAGAAAATGAGTAAAAGCATCGAAAGAGGTGCTATCTGGGTTAACGACTCCCCTAAGGAAATCAGAGAAAAATACAGAACAGCCTTTTGCCCGCCTAAAACCGTTTTGGGAAACCCTGTGCTTGATCATGCAAGAATGATAGTCTTCCCTCACCTTGGGGAATTGTCCATAGAGCGCCCAGCGAAATATGGGGGGGACTTGAAAATCCATAGTTTTGAGGAACTGGCTCGTATATACAGCAGTGGTGAACTTCACCCTTTGGACTTGAAGAACGGTGTAGCTGAGGCACTGGTAGAGTTATTGAACCCTGTCAGGCACTTCTTTAAAAGAAAACCAGAAAACTATGAACGTATGAAGAGTTTAACAATTACAAGATAAAATTTAATCGTATGCGGAAATCTTCTCCGATACATCTACCAACCTACAGCAATAGCCCCATTCGTTGTCGTACCATGCAACAATTTTTGCCAAGTCGTCAATAGTCATCGTAGATAACCCGTCAATTATTCCACTGTGGGGGTTGTGCACATAATCAGATGAGACCAAAGGTTCCTCAGTATAGTCCAGTATTCCCTTCATGGAAGTTTCTGATGCTTTCTTCAATGAGCTGTTAACCTCTTCCTTTGTTACGGATCTATTTAGGTTTGTCACCAAATCGATGATTGACACATCCGTCACGGGGATTCTGAAAGATATTCCATTNNCGTTTAACTCTGGAATCACAATCCCTGTAGCAACAGTAGCCCCTGTGGTCGTGGGAATTATATTAACGGCAGCTGCCCTTGCTCTTCGTAGGTCTCTATGACTCTTATCAAGTATGTTCTGATCCATTGTGTAAGCATGTGTCGTTGACATGAAGCCTTTTACAATGCCAAAATCGTCGTTCAGCACTTTAGCAATAGGGGCAATACAGTTTGTAGTACAGGAAGCATTTGAAATAATGTGATGCTCTTCATGGATATAGTCCCCATCGTTGACTCCTAAAACAATAGTAATATCGGGGTTTCTAGCGGGTGCAGAGATCAAAACTTTTTCAGCTCCTGCTTCTAAATGCTTCTCCGCATCAGCTCTATTTCTGAATCTTCCACTTGACTCTATCACTAGGTCAACGTTAAGCTCTTCCCAAGGAAGTTTCTCAGGATCAGACTCATAAAGTGTGAGAACTTTGTGATTCCCCACAATTAAATAATCATTCTCAACAGCTACTTCGAAAGGAGCTTTACCATGAACAGTATCATATTTTAAAAGATGAGCCATCATCTCTGAGGTACCCCTGTTCACAGCAACGAATTCAAGGTTTGACCCTTTCTCTAACGCAGCTCGCAAGGTGAGACGTCCCGTTCTGCCGAAACCATTAATCGCTACCCTATAAGGCAATCTAACATTCCCTCAATTAACGCTGTGAAAGCGATTATAAAAAACTGTATGCCAAGAAGGTTTTTATTGTAAGACTAAGCATAGTGTCATGGATAAGAAAAATCCAAATTCACTCTCACCGCAGGGACGATAAGCTGACATAAATGCTATTTCCCCTGCACTCACTTCGGGTTGACTCTGTCACCCCAAAAACCCTGAAACTGGGAAAGGAAAGGGGACCCTACGGATAGGGTGAAAAAGCATAGCAAACCGAAGGCATCAATGAATGGATAATCAGGAAAAATATTCTGGGGCCAAGTACGTAGTCGAAGCACGTTTTGCGGTAGATGGCGTCGTGGAGAAACACGATGTCATTGGAGCCATATTTGGTCAGACTGAAGGCTTGTTCCCAAAAGAATTTGAGCTTAGAGAATTACAGAAATCAGGTAAAATCGGAAGAATTGATATCGACCTTAAATCAGCAAAAGATAAAACAAATGGAAAAGTCGTTATGCCCTCAAGCCTTGACAGGGCTGAGACAGCAATAATTGCAGCTGCAATGGAGACTGTTGATAGAGTCGGTCCGTGTGATGCAAAGATTTCCATAGAAAAAATCGCAGATGTAAGAATCGAAAAAAGAGAACGCATTGTTGAAAGAGCAAAAGAACTGATGAGAGACTGGGTTGTAAAGGAAAATCAGGACATTGAGAAGATTCTAAAGGAAGTTTCAAGAGAGGATAAATTAATACAACCTGTTAATTACGGACGAGAGAGATTACCAGCAACACCCGACATTTCCAAACACAAAGAAATCATACTAGTTGAAGGTCGTGCAGATGTAATCAATCTGATAAAAAGTGGGATAACCGGTGTGATAGCAACTGAAGGAGTTAAAATACCCAACACGATCAAAAACTTGGTTAAACGAAAAGTAGTCACTGCTTTCCTTGATGGAGATAGAGGAGGAGACCTCATACTGAAGGAGTTAATACAGGTTGCAAAACCTGCCTATATTGCACGAGCCCCACAGGGAAAAGGGGTTGAGGAGTTAAGCCCTCAGGCTATCAAGGAAGCCTTAGCCTCAAAAATATCAGTGGATGAAATACTATTAGAGACCGAACTAGCAGGAATCGCTGAGGAGCTTCATGGAACCCTTGAGAGCGTAATGTTGAGCTCCGGGGGAGAAGAAAAGGGGCGTATACCAGTAAGCGAATTAGTAGAAAAGCTCCGTTCAACTGAGGAAGTAGAAATAATTGTTTTTGATGGAATCATAACTGGCAGACTACTTGATATTGCTAAAGAAAAGGGTGTCAAGACCATAATAGGTGCAAGAATCGCTGAAGGGGTAAGAGTTCCAAGAGATATCAATATTCAAAGCTTTAAACAACTAAACTAATTTTTTTTAATTTTTTTTTCTTAATCTTCTACGTATACCAGGGTATTCTTTTCGCAGCTCCTCCATTACTTGACCGAAGCTTTCATCGTATTCCAGCATTCTCTCAATAAATATTCCAGTTCTCCCGTATTCTTCTCTTCTCTCTAGAGTGCGTATCCTCTCTCTAACAATCCTAACGTCTATGTTCAGTTTTTTAGCTACTATGCCCTCCTGCCCCTTAATTTTAGACTCTACATGGCCCTTCTCAGCCGGTTCGATCAGCATTAACTCCTTGTTCACCCCTGGTACACGAATTTTCGATAGTAACTGAAATCTATCTATCTTGCCTGCAAAACCATAAAACTCGCTCTCGCTAGCCCTCATTTTCATTAAAGGGAAACTATAGCTTCTCAACTCATCGAGGTAAATGTAGCCTTTGACAGCGTAGTTGGGGGTGGCTTGAATTATCACTCTTTTAACTGTTGTAAAACCTTTGCGAAGTAAGGCTGATTCAATCAAGGTTGGGGAAGGAGGGTTGGAGATGAACACGTCAATATCACTATTTGGGCTTACATCACCCCTCGCAATACTTCCATAAACTAGAGGATCAATGTGCATCTCAGTTAAAGGCATAACCATTCTGGTTGTTTCCTTTCTCAACTTTTCCAACAAAGACCAGTGTTTAGCATCGTAGATTTTTTTAAACATCTCCCCCAAGAATGCTACCTATCAATTAGTATAAAGGCGACGGTCTTATATCTTAACCATAAATAGTTGAGAGTTAAGAAAAATGCAGCAGAACGCTATGCTAAACCTGGCAATTATCATCGTATCTTGGTTCATCTTCTACTTTGCCGCTGAACTACTTAACCTACGTGAAAGGGGTTGGGAGGTTAAACCATTATACGCTCTGGTAAGGTCCAAAAGACTTAACAACTTTATTGAATGGTTGGCTCATCTCAATCCCGAGTTGTGGAGGATCTTCGGAAACATAGCAGTAGTTGCCAGTGTTGGCCAGGTAGTGTTTCTCAGCAGCCTCCTATTCAGGAACATGCTGAATTTTATCTTTCGTCCGGAACAGGCTTCCCCCGTACAACCTTTGATTCCCGGGGTAACTATTGGTGGTGGTAGCCTACCCTGGTTCTTTGCCTCCACGGGACTAATTATTCTGATCCACGAGTTAAGCCACGGCATCCAATGCGTAGTGGAAGGTGTTCCCATTAAAAACTCGGCTCTTCTCCTTGCTGTGATAACCTTCGGAGGGGCTATTGAGCCGGATGAAGAATCAATAGATAAGGCTGGAATGATGTCCAAACTAAGGATATTCGCTTCTGGGTCATTTGCCAACCTTTTAACAGGTCTCCTCCTAGTACCTGTTTTTGTATTGTTTGGCAGATTCCTGCCAAGGGTTGTTTTAATCTTTCTAAACTGGGTTTACTTCATCTCCATAAACTTAGCCATGGTAAATATGCTTCCTATAGGTCCCCTTGACGGAAGCCTAATGTGGAGAGCATGGACGGAAAGGTTCAACAAAGCTCCTATAATGCGGAAAATTACCAACTATGGGTTTATTACCCTGATCGGTGGAAATATTATCTTAAGCTTCGCCCAGTTTGGCCTGATACCCCTGTAAACTCTTAGATTTTTGCATACGCTTGTTGAAGACACGCAACGCATTTATCTTAAACCAGTTCAGTTAAATAGTGCAGCGTCAGGTAGGACCGGGGAGCTAGTCCTGCCCTCTACCTCAAACGGGCTTCATGGAGGGGTCAGTAACTCCTAGGGGGAGTAGGGTAACGTTACGTAAGACGAGTGCCTTTCCGTAGATGTCCTGCCCCGTGGGGCTTACGGTTATCTCAAGCGCCCTCGTAGGGGGGTGGCTGAATACTTGATGGGCGAACCTGGCCAGGCCCGGGAGGGAGCAACCTAAGNNGATTCCGGGACGGAGGCGAAGTACACGCCCCTGCGCAACGCCAACCAGCGAACCCGGGGGGTCTGGCGCTGTATCTTATCTTTTTAGAAGCTGTTTCCTTCGATTATGAGTTTAATTATGGTATTCTTTTCGGCTTGTATTTTTTCTCTTTATATTTGCCAGTTAGTCGAACATGAGTTCCTTTTCTATATACTGCTGATTCAATGCTATCACTCATTTTTTTACAGTCGTTTTCCCAGTCGCATATATCGCAGTCCATCTCAGCACCATGGAGTCCGATACACGCTGGGCGTTTATCCTTGGGCATACTCAGGAAAAGAATCAGCTCAAGCTAAAAACCTTACCCGAGAAATGCAATATTTCATTAATCCAATACTCTGTATTCTAGTTAGGTGTAATACTTGACAAAAGCATTTCATGACGCCACCCACTGCTGGATGAACGGCAAAATAATCCCAACTGAGGATGCTCTTGTTTCTGCAATGGAGCCAATTTATCTTGGGATATTTGAAGGGATCAAAGCTTACGTCGAAGGGAATGTACGCTCCTCCGGAAAACTAAACATTTTCGCATGGAAACCCCACATTGACAGACTATGGAGGAGCGCCGCAGTAAATGGGATTACCATCCCGTACACAAAAGAGGAGCTTCTCCAAGGAACCATACAATCAATCAAAGCCAACGGTTTCAGTACAAACTGCTACATACAACCCAGAATCTGGCCCAAAGCGGGCACAGGAAGATACCTCGCCTCTGAGTTTCATGTGGTAATTCCAACATGGAAGTTTGACACTTTTCTAGGCGAAGAAAATCCACACTTCGATGATGAACGTCGTTATGTAATAAGTAGCTGGAGAAGAATATCCTCCGATGCATTGCCACCTCAAGCTAAATCCTGGGCAAACTATGCTAACTCAGGTTTGGCAATTAGAGAAGCGGCGAGACTAGGGTATGATGGAGCAATCTTCTTGGATAGGCGAGGATTCGTGTCAGAAGGAACAGGGGCGTGCATAATGTCAGTTAGAGCGGGAAAGGTAATCACCCCCCCTGTTACCGCATCAATTCTCGAGTCCGTGACGAGAGGGTTTTTCATAAAATTCATAGCAGAAGACTTGGATTTGCCTGTTGAAGTTAGAGATATGACTAGGGTTGAACTTTATGCCTCTGACGAAGTCTTTTTCTGCGGCACCGGAGCGGAGGTCACCCCCGTTAGCAGTGTCGATAACATGAAGATCGGTGAAGAATACCCTGGGCCAGTAACTAGGAAAATAGCTGAACACTATTCCCAGATATTGGCTGGAGGAATAGGAAAATATCAATACATGTTAGAACCCGTTGAATAATTATGTGACCTCGCCTAATCACTTTTTTTAACCCATTTACATAGATGTAACCAGAATGGACATCTATGAAGTTTTTAAAACTCGTCGTAGCATACGTTCATACCAATCTAGACCTGTGCCTGATGAGAGTTTAAACAAGATCTTGGAAAGCATAAGAATAGCGCCTTCAGGGAGCAACAGGCAACCATGGAAGTTTATAATTGTTATTGACGCTGAGTTAAAAAAGGAAGTAGCCAGGGCATGCAGTAATCAGCTCTGGATAGCAGACGCCCCAATAATCATCGTGGCCTGCGGTTGGAAAATAGATTATAGCCGGGGTGGATACATGGGTGACATGAGTTTCCTGGTGGACGTTTCAATTGCTTTCACCCAAATGATACTTGCAGCAAGAGCAGAGGAAATAGGCACATGCTGGATAGGAGCCTTCGATAATACTAAGGTAAAAAAACTGCTTGAGATCCCTGAAGATGTGGATGTTGTTGCCATAACTCCCCTGGGATTTCCAAAAAACGTTGAATTTACTCCTCCAGGTAAAAGAAAACAGATTGATGAAATCACATCAACAAACAAGTATTAACGCCCGAGTCAGCTTAACCTATAAGATACTTCCCCTCGTTTTCCTTCATCCTAGGAACCCCTTGCAATTCAAAGACATGAGAAACCGGGGCAACCATCGCATCAATTGTATGAATTCCCTTAGCTCTTTTGATCTCTTCCAATACCTCTTCTGTGTGCTTAACGGCTGCCCTGAAGGTCTGATTGGCGTAGATCACCATCTTTACCTTGCCAAGTTTCCTAATTTTTTCTTCAGTTAACTCAGGGTATGTAGTGGGAACCAGGACCAGAGGAGCAGGGGAATTCCAGTTAGAAACGAACTTTACAATCTCATCAGACGAACTGCTTTTCGAATGAATTAGTATACAGTCAGCACCAGCATCAACATAAGCCTCCGCTCTTTGCACTGCTTCCTCCTGCCCCCACCCCGCTATCAATGCCTCGACTCTAGCGATAACAATAAAATCTTCACTCTTCTGAGTATCTTTAGCTGCCTTGATCTTACCGCAGAATTCCTCCACTGGTGCAAGCTCTTGGCGTCCACCTGCCAGAAGGCTGTTATCCTTTGGAAACTTTTTATCCTCAATACTGATGGCAGCTATACCAGCCTCCTCAAACCGTTTAACCGCGTAGATAACGTTATTCGCGTTGCCGTAACCAGTGTCAGCATCAACCACCACGGGTATCGAGGTAACCTCATTCATAGATCTAGCAGACTCCAAGTACTGCTTCATCGAAATAAGACTTGCATCGGGAACGGCATAGGAAGCCGACACACCGAGACTGCTGGACCAGACGAAATCGAAGCCCATATTCTCAATTATCCTAGCATCCAGTGCGTCACGAGCACCAATCCCAATGATCAACTCCTCCCCCTTCATCATGTTTCTTAGTTTGCCTGCTTTCTCGTTTAACACGTTTTAAAACCACTTTCTTTACGATGACTTAACCAATTCTAGAATACTATCCTTCTTTATTTCTTTTTATGCGCAAATCACGAAAACCTTTTAGCCTATTTTCGTGATTTTGTTTTACACGAGGCCGCTGTGGTGTAATGGTAGCATACGGGACTGTGGATCCCTTGGCCGGGGTTCGATTCCCCGCTGCGGCCCTCAACAGGAGAAAACAAATCCCGGACCATGGCTAAAATAATACAGCGGAGGTTGCCAAGCCAGGTCAAAGGCGTAGCCCTGAGGCGGCTATTCCGAAGGGATTCGTGGGTTCGAATCCCACCCTCCGCACCATTCACATTCACACGGGTACAAATCCCAGTTAGTACGCGCGAGACCTCATCAGAAAGGAATACGGTGAAACTGATTTCTAACGTGTATTGATGTTACACGCACGAGCAATCATCCTTTCCCAGTTCCTCCTCTGGTCTGGGTGATCATCAAAGAATCTCTCTATAATCTCATCCGTTTTTTTCTGAGCTGTAACGAGGGCTTGCTGCATATTGAGGGTGACTAGGACTCTGTCTTGTTT
>JABAHP010001992.1_pt1 | contig 11353 bp, 10 predicted proteins | sample 7062081 | NCBI WGS metagenome assembly JABAHP01 (sample SAMN14534357, study PRJNA622989) | marine sediment metagenome | biome: marine biome [ENVO:00000428]; feature: marine pelagic biome [ENVO:01000023]; material: deep marine sediment [ENVO:00002113] | place: India: Gulf of Kutch | collected... | reverse complement strand
GTGCGCGAGCTTCTCGAGATCGGTATCCAGCCCGATGTGCTCTTGTGCCGGACCGACCGGTCCATGCCCCCTCCGGTCAAGAAAAAGATAGCCCTTTTCTGCAACATCGACGAAGAAGCGGTCATCTCAGCGATGGACGTTGACACCATTTACGAGGTGCCGCTTTCCCTGAACGAGGAGGGGCTTACAAAGGTCATCTGCCAGAAGTTCGGTTACGACACCTCCGAGCCCGACCTCTCGAAATGGGCTGCCATCGTTGAAAAGGTAACAAAACCCCGGCACGAGGTCACCATATCGATCGTAGGAAAATACATCGGCCTCAAAGATTCCTATAAGAGCCTTACCGAGGCACTTACCCACGGAGGCATCGCGAACGACTGCCGTGTGAACTTCAACTGGGTGGACTCCGAGGAGATAGAGGCCAACGGCCCGGAGCGTTACCTCTCGGAAAGCGACGGCATCCTGGTACCCGGCGGGTTCGGCCACCGGGGCATCGAGGGGAAGATACAGGCCATCCGTTACGCCAGGGAGAAAAGGATCCCCTATTTCGGCATCTGTCTGGGAATGCAGTGTGCGGTCATCGAGTTCGCACGTCACGCCTGCAACCTTCAGGGAGCCAACAGCGCCGAGTTCGACATGAACACCCCCTACCCGGTGATCTACCTCATGGAAAAATGGTATGACCACAAACGTGACCAGGTCGAGGAACGTACTGAGAGTTCCGAAAAGGGCGGCACCATGCGGCTGGGGGCCTATCCCTGCCAGGTGCAGAAAGAAACCAAGGCATGGGACGCATACAAGGAAGAGAACCTCTCTGAACGCCACCGCCACCGCTATGAGTTCAATAACNNTCCCTGGTTCCTGGGATGCCAGTTCCATCCCGAGTTCAAATCAAGACCGACAAACCCTCATCCGCTTTTCAGGGACTTCATTGGAGCCTCGCTCAGGGAAAAACGCTCACTTTTCCCATACGACGAAGAGCCCGCACAGGCCCCAAGCCCCCAGCCACAGGGTTCGGAATAATCTGCCATGACCAAGAAAGTGACCATAGGAAAGGCCCTGGCCGGAGGAGGAGGCCCACTGCTCGTTATCGCCGGCCCCTGCGCGCTTGAAAGCCTCGACCTGGCTCTGGAGGTCGCCCGCACGATGAAAAGTATCTGTGACCGGCTCGAACTTCCCTATGTGTTCAAAAGCTCTTATGACAAGGCCAACCGCACCTCCGTGACCTCCTTCCGGGGACCGGGGCTCAAGGACGGTCTTGCCATGCTGGCCGAGATACGCAAGCAGACTGACGTGCCGGTGATCTCAGACGTCCATGACGTAAGCGAGGTCGGTCCGGCCGCAGAGGTACTGGACGCCCTGCAGATACCCGCCTTTCTCTGCCGGCAGACAGACCTCATCGTAGAGGCCGCAGGAACAGGTAAGCCAGTGAACATCAAGAAGGGCCAGTTTATGGCCCCTTGGGAGGTAAGCAATATCATCGCCAAGTACAAATCGGTCGAAGGCGCCACCGGTCTTATGATAACCGAACGAGGAGTAAGCTTCGGCTATAACAATCTGGTCGTTGACTTCCGCTCTCTCCCCATCATGCGGGCCATGGGGCACCCGGTCATCTTCGACGTTACCCACAGCCTCCAGCTTCCCGGGGGAGCCGGGACATCCTCAGGCGGCCAGCGGGAGTTCGCAGCTTCGTTCATGCGGGCCGCTGCGGCAGTCGGGGTTGACGGGCTCTTTATGGAAGTGCATCCCAACCCTGACCAGGCATTGTGCGACGGACCGAACATGATACCCCTGTCCCAGATAGAGGAAATGCTGAAAACTGCTAAAGACATTTCTCAGATGATCACCTCCTAACAAAGTTTTCCCGTTACTCTATTAATCAATGCTCTCCCAAAGAATATGCAAATCCTTTCAGCTCCTGTTACTTTCAGCACTGCTACTGCTCGCGTATACCTTTTTGGAGCCTTATTTCCTTATCGTCAGCACGGAGCACTTCAGGCACCCTGACATCCCAAAAGCATTTGACGGAACGAAAATCGTCTTTATTTCAGATGTCCATCACGGACCTTTCTTTTCACTGAAGCGGGTCAGAAAAACCGTAGAGCGCATTAATGCCCTAAAGCCTGACATCATCCTGCTGGGTGGCGACTATGTACATAGAGAACCAAAATACATTGAGCCTTTCTTCAGAGAGGCCGCGAGCCTTAAAGCTCCACTTGGGGTATATGCCGTGCTGGGAAATCACGACCATTGGGAAGGAGCCCCGCTTACCCGCAAGAGCATGAAGAAGGCGCGGATCGTACTCATTGATAATCGGGGGGTCTGGCTGAAACAGGAGAAGGCGCGTATCCGACTGGGCGGTGTCGGTGACCTCTGGGAGGACAAACCGGCCCTGAAGCCAACTCTGAAGGATACAAAAGACTCTGATCTCGTGCTGCTTCTCTCTCACAATCCGGATGTTGCTGGACGATACGACACATCAGGCATCGACCTCATGCTTTCCGGCCATACTCACGGCGGACAGGTGACAGCCCTTGGCATGTGGGCCCCGCGCGTACCATCGTTCTACGGCCAGCGTTTCAGGACCGGAAGGATAGAGAAAAAAGAGACCACCATACTGGTCTCAAATGGCGTTGGAACTGTTACGCCTCCTGTGCGCTTCTTTGCCCCTCCAGAGATAAACCTGATCATTCTTGAATCACCGGGATGAATGAATCCTTGAATTCTACCCCGAAGGTTACTTCTCTTCGCCCTGAATGGTGTCCAGTGTGCTCTGGGTCCTCATACGTGAGGTTTCGGCCAGCCTTTCCAGTATTCCTGAGTTTGCATCGATAAGGCTGCTCATAAGTTCACGGTCGATCTCCATCACATGGGTGGGTTCGACAGCCGTGACCGTGGCGGTACGGGGCATGCCGCTGAGGAATCCTATCTCACCAAAGAAGTCACCTTCTCCAAGGATCGCAAGTTCATAGGTCTGACCAAGCATGGTCGTGGTCACCCTGGCTGAGCCGGACTTGATAATGAACACCGAATCACCGGGATCATTCTCTTTAATTATCGACTGCCCGTTGGAGAACTCATGATATACAGATTTCTCGCTCAGGTCCTTTATTTCATCAACGCTTAAAGCCGAGAAAACGGGGTGTTCCGCAAGAGCTTCCTTAATGCTTTTGCCCGGCTTTGCTTCCTTTGGTTTTGCAGGTGGCTCGGATCGCTGTGCTTCCGTGGGAACCATGCCCAGTTCGTGCATGATCTGGCGGGACTTCTCTAAAGCTTCCTCGTCGTCAGGATTCAGGCGCAAAATGAGCTTGTAGATGGCCAGGGCCTTCTGCATATTGATCATATCCACAAGGAACCGGGCTGCGGTATGGTACGCCTTGACGGCTCTGGGGTTGTCTCCTTTTCGCTGAAGTATCTCTGCCAGCTTTATATGGACCTGGGCATTCTGGGGCTCCAGCGACCGAAGCTTCTCCAGAAGGGAAAGGGCCTTGTCCCAGTCATACTTCAAGACGACCTTGAAGAATTGCTCCCATAGTTTTTTCGGGTCGTCCGTTTTCCCAAATAATGCCATGTTCCATTCTCCTTAAGTGTGATAAGCGCGTTATTATAATACAATACAAGCACTAAAGTTACTTTAATTCTTAATATATCAGTTACACTTTTCGTTGACAGCAGTCCACGGTATTTGTATATTTAGTGTAGAGTTTTTCAGGAACAGAGGGGAGTTTTTCATTACTATGTCAGACGCAACAGCAAATCTTGCCGCGGTGCTGGACGCTGGCCGTGAAATCGTCCGCATAAAGGACCTGGATGTCCTGCTTGAAAGGATTCTAACCGAGGCCCGCAAGTTTACAAATGCCGATGCAGGTTCAATATACCTTCGGGAAGGCACGACGTTAAAGTTCAGCTATACCCAGAACGAAACACTTCAGCGAAAGCTGGGTCCACGAAAAAAACTCATCTATTCAACATTCAGCATGCCCATAACCAACCGTTCAATAGCCGGTTATGTGGCCAGCACCGGAGAAACCCTGAACATCAGGGATGCATATGAGATTCCCGGGGGGTGTTCCTACTGCTTCGACAAATCATTCGNNTCATTCGACGCTGCCTCCGGTTACCGAACAAAAAGTATCCTTACTTTCCCCATAAAGGCCCACCGTGGAGACGCAGCGGGTGTGCTGCAGCTCATCAATGCAAAAGACAAGCAGGGGAACGTCGTTCCTTTCGGAGAGGAAGCAGAATCGCTTGCCTCGCATTTTGCTGAAACAGCGGCGGTTGCAATCGACCGTGCACAGATGACCCGGGCCATCATCATGCGCATGATCTCAATGTCCGCCCTCAGAGATCCCAAGGAGACAGGTGCCCATGTCAACAGAGTAGCCTCCTATGCTGTGGAGATCTATGAGCAGTGGGCCAGAATGCAGGAAATCCCAGATGATACGATCCAGACCAACCGCGACTCACTCAGAATGGGGGCAATGCTTCACGACGTGGGTAAAATAGCCATCGCCGACTCCATCCTGAAAAAACCCGCACGGCTTGATCCAGACGAAATAAAGATCATGCAGCGTCATACCTACCTTGGCGCACAGTTGTTCGAGGACCAGTTCTCCGATTTTGATGAGGCATCCTATGTTATTGCCCTCGAGCATCACGAGAAATGGGACGGGACCGGATACCCGGGACATATCGCCCCCCTGACCGGGAAACCATTGCCAGGATGCGCCCTTCCAGACCAAACCGCGCGTGGAAAGAAGGGAAACGAGATACATCCTTTTGGCCGTGTCGTTGCCATTGCTGATGTATACGACGCACTCAGCTCCAAGCGTTCCTACAAGGACGCATGGGACGAGGGGAAGGTGCTCGAAACCCTGAAAGAAGATGCGGGAACCCATTTCGATCCAATGATGATCGATGCTTTTTTCGAGAGTTTTGATGTGATCAAGTCAATAAGTGAGCGCTATCCCGGATAAGCTTGACTCAGAATCGTTTTTCATACTGTTGCCCTTACTCCCTCTAATCGCCTACAATTTACTAATGCGCATAGCACTTCTACAGATGGCCCCGGCGTGGGAAGAACCGGAACGTAATCATTCGGTCGCACGGTCACTCATTTCCGAGGCGGCCAGAAATAATAGCGATATTGCAGTCCTGCCTGAGATGTTCTCTACCGGCTTTTCGTTTGAGCTGCAAGGCCTTGAAAGACCAAACGAGAGCTCGACACATTCATTTCTGAGCAGTGTTGCAAAGGAGTTCGAGGTCAACCTGATTGCAGGATTCAAAGCGCTTTCTTCCGATAGTGAAAAGGGTCTGAACATAGCAAGGGCTTACAGCCGTAAAGGCAAGGTCCATTCAACTTATATCAAAGTCCACCCATTTACTTACGCAGGTGAACATGAGACATTTGAGCCTGGCCCCGGCCCTCTGGCATCAGAGCTGGAAGGAGTCCCCTCAAGCATGTTCATCTGTTATGACCTCCGGTTTCCCGAAGACTTCCGGATGGTGGCGAGACACGCATATGTTATTTATGTGCTTGCAAACTGGCCGGAGAGCCGGTCAACTCACTGGAGAGCGCTTCTCCAGGCGCGTGCCATAGAGAATCAATGCTTTGTTGCAGGAGTAAACCGTACCGGCACCGACGGCAATGGGATAAAATATTCCGGGGGCTCGGTAATCTTTAATCCTCTGGGGGAAATCGTTGTATCGGGAGGAAGCGGGGAAGAGATCATTTATGCTGANNACGTCCCCAGGATACGAGCCTTGTACCCATTTCTCGATGACATGATTCTTCCATAAATAAATCCCGCATAAAAAAACCCCCGCCCAAAAGAGCGGGGGCCTAAACCTTAAGCGCTAGTATCTCTTACGTTTTTTCATGCTCTTCAGCCTGCGTTTCTGTGCGTCGCGCTGTTTACGGCGAAGTTTTACAGAGGGCTTTTCATAAAAGCGCCGCTTTTTCAACTCTCCAAGCAGACCGCTTTTCTGGACCTGCCGCTTGAGAATCTTTAGCGCTTTTTCGACATCATTATCGCTTACCTTGATCTCCAAAGCTTTTCAGCTCACCGCCTCTCTGTAGGGACATAAAAAAACGAAAATCGTTTTATTAAGACTATTTAGAACATAAACTATGTCATATTATGACATAAAATGTCAACCCCTGAGGGTAAATCACAGGGGGCACTACGATTAAGAGGCTATAACGCCCAATGCCCTTTGAGTTAAAATGAAAAGGGCTCTTTTAAGAGCCCTTCCGGTTTTACCTCATCCCCAAGATGCTGCTTAAAAAGAGTTATACATCCCTCTTTTCGGGTCCAGGCTATTTGCGGACAATACTCTCGTGTATATGTATCCGCGATATTGCCCGCTCAAGTGATGCCTCGGCCCGGGCAAAATCAACATCTTCTTCCATTTTCATGCGTTCTTCGGCCCTGCGCCTTGCTTCCTGAGCGCGCTCAATATCGATCTCTTCCGCCCGCTCTGCGCTGTCAGCCAGAATGGAGACCTTTTCCGGTCCCACCTCAGCATATCCCCAGCTTACGAAAAAATGCATGGTCTCACTGCCGGATTTACACGTAAGGAGTCCCGCCCTCAGGGTTGTAATATACGGCGCATGACCGGGGAGAACACCGAACTCTCCCTCGGAACCCGGCGCGGTAACCTCATCGGCTTCTCCGGAGAAAACCGAGCCATGCGGTGTTACTATCTCTAGCTGAAGTTTCTCGCTCATTCAAGACCTCTATTTATTGATACCCAGTTCGCGGGCACGTTCGTCGACTTCCTCGATACCTCCGGCCATGTAGAAGGACTGTTCGGGGACGTCGTCGTATTTACCTTCAACAATGGACTTGAAGCCTTTGATCGTATCTTCCAGTTTCACATATTTGCCCGGACGGCCGGTGAAGGTCTCGGCGACGTGGAACGGCTGCGACAGGAAGCGCTGGATCTTGCGTGCACGGGACACGGTAAGTTTGTCGTCCTCGTTCAGCTCTTCCATACCAAGAATGGCAATGATGTCCTGAAGCTCCTTGTACCTCTGGAGGGTTATCTGTACGTTACGGGCAACCGAGTAGTGCTCTTCTCCAAGAACCTTGGGGTCAAGGATACGTGAGGTACTGTCAAGCGGGTCAACCGCAGGATAGATGCCTAGTTCGGTAATGGCGCGGGAGAGAACAACGGTACCGTCCAGGTGCGTAAATGCCGTGGCAACAGCAGGGTCGGTCAAGTCGTCAGCAGGAACATAAATGGCCTGCATGGAGGTAATAGCGCCCTTCTTTGTCGTGGTAATACGTTCCTGGAGTGCGCCCATGTCAGTACCAAGGTTCGGCTGATAACCAACAGCTGAAGGCATACGGCCAAGCAGGGCGGAAACCTCTGCACCGGCCAGAGTATAACGGAAGATATTATCAAGGAAGATAAGCACGTCCTGGCCTTCGTCACGGAAATGTTCGGCCTGGGCGATAGCGGTCAGGGCAACACGGAGACGGGCACCGGGAGGCTCGTTCATCTGACCGTAGATCAGGGCCGCTTTCTCAAGAACGCCGGACTCTTTCATCTCATGGTACAGGTCGTTGCCTTCACGGGTACGCTCACCAACACCGGCGAAGCAACTCACACCACCGTGCTTCATGGCGATGTTATGGATCATTTCCATGATAACAACGGTCTTGCCAACACCGGCACCGCCGAACATGCCCATCTTGCCGCCACGGACAAAAGGCACGAGAAGGTCGATGACCTTAACNNGCATCTGGTCAACGAACTCGGGAGCGGGCTTGTGGATAGGGGACCGCTTCTCACTCTTGACAGGACCCAGCTGGTCAATGGGATCGCCAACAACGTTCACGATACGGCCGAGTGCACCCTCGCCCACAGGAACCGTGATGGGCTGGCCAGTGTCCTTGGCCTCCATGCCGCGCACAAGACCATCCGTGGCGCCCATGGCGATGGTGCGGACCTTGTTATCACCAAGGTGTGATGCCACCTCAAGCGTCAGGTCGAAACCCGGGATACCTTTTTCCTTGTCCTCTGCCTGTTCTATCTTGACGGCGTTCAGGATCTCGGGCAGCGCCTCGCCAAACTCGACGTCTACCACCGCACCGATGACCTGGGCGACCTTTCCGATATTCTCTGCCATGATTCTGTTCCCTCCGTTTATCGTTGACAACTCTTTACGCATACGCCAAAAGGCGCAGACGTGTTTTTACCGAATCTATTCACTCTGCCTCAGGGCTTCCACACCACCGACAATATCCATAAGCTCAGCGGTAATGGTGGCCTGGCGGGCCTTGTTATACTGAAGCGTAAGGCCGTCTATCATGTCGGTAGCGGCCTTGGTAGCATTCTCCATTGAGGTCATGCGGGCAGCCTCCTCGGACGCCTGCGATTCAAGCAACGCCCTGTAAACCTGAACTTCAACGTTCTTGGGCAGCAGTCTGTCGAGGATCTCCTCCTCTGCTGGCTCATAAATGAAGTCAGCCCTTTCGCCCGTGGGAGCTTCTTCCTCCGCGTCCTCTTCGACGGGAAGAAGTTTCACCGCGCGAACATTCTGCTGCACAACGTTTACGAACTCGTTATACACCACATAGACTTCATCCATCTCTTCATTTATGAAGCCTTCAATGATATTATCGGCAACCTCCTGCGCATGGGCATAGTTAACAGCCCCGCCGGAAAGCCCGAGCCAGCTGTTGGTGAGTTCCACATTACGGCGTTTGTAGTGGTCGCGTGCCTTTCGACCAACGGAGCATATCTTGACATCAAGCTCATCGGCGCTTATGGCTTCGGGTTCTTCAGCATGCAGGTCCTCGACCAGCTTGTTCGCCGCTTTCAGCACATTGGTGTTGAACGCTCCGCACAGGCCCTTGTCACTCGTGACTACCAGAACCTGCACAACTTTCCGGGGTCTCACCGCAAGCAGCGGGTGGGCCTCCTGCTCAACTCCTGTCGCCAGGCTCTTCATGACATCATGGATCTTGTCAGCATAAGGACGCAGTTCCATCATTTTCTGCTGGGACCTGCGCAGCTTTGCCGCAGCGACCATTTTCATGGCCTTCGTGATCTGGCGGGTACTCTTTACCGCCCTGATTCTTCTTTGTATATCTCTTAACGTCGCCATTCAATCGCCGTCCTTTACCTATGCCTGGAAGGTCTTTTTGAAATCTTCAAGGGCCGACTGCATCCGGGCCTTGAGGTCGTCATCGAGCGCCTGTTTCTCCTTGATATCATTCAGGATGTCAGATTTCTGGTCACGTACATAACGAAGCACTTCTTCCTCGAACTTGCCTATGGACTCGACCGGAACATCGTCAATGAAACCCTGGGTGCCCGCAAAGAGGACAAATACCTGCTCTTCCATGGACATTGGAACGTACTGGCCCTGTTTCAGCAGTTCAACCATGCGCTTGCCTCGTTCGAGCTGGGCCATGGTGGCCTTGTCCAGGTCTGACCCGAACTGTGCGAAAGCAGCCAGCTCGCGGTACTGGGCAAGGTCGAGCCTCAGGGTACCGGCAACCTGCTTCATGGCCTTGGTCTGGGCGGCACCGCCAACGCGGCTGACCGAGATACCAACGTTAATGGCCGGGCGAACTCCTGCATAGAACAGTTCCGGTTCAAGGAATATCTGGCCGTCTGTAATAGAGATAACGTTTGTAGGAATGTAGCCAGAGACGTCACCGGCCTGTGTTTCGATGACCGGAAGCGCAGTGAGCGAGCCGCCGCCTTTTTCATCGGAAAGCTTTGCCGCGCGCTCCAGCAGACGGCTGTGGAGGTAGAAAACGTCGCCCGGGAATGCTTCACGACCGGGAGGACGCCTCAGCAGAAGCGAAAGCTGCCTGTACGCGGTAGCCTGTTTTGAAAGGTCATCATATACGATAAGGGCGTGCTTGCCGCTGTCACGGAAATATTCGCCCATGGTGCAGCCGGCGTAGGGAGCGATGTACTGCAAGGGCGCTGCCTCGGAAGCGGTGGAAACGACCACGATGGTGTGGTCCATGGCACCGTTCTCTTCAAGCACCTTGACGGTGTTGACGACACTGGAGCGTTTCTGGCCAATCGCAACATATATACATACAACGCCGGTATCTTTCTGGTTTATGATGGCATCGATCGCAATAGCGGTCTTACCGGTCTGGCGGTCACCGATGATAAGCTCACGCTGGCCACGGCCAATCGGAACCATGGCGTCAACGGCCTTGAGGCCGGTCTGCATGGGCTCATGGACCGATTTACGGTCAATGATGCCTGGGGCAACAACGTCGACGATGCGGGTTTCATCCGTCTGGATGGGGCCTTTGCCGTCAATGGGCTGTCCGATAGCGTTAACAACGCGGCCGACCATTGCCTGGCCCACGGGCACGGACATGATCCTTCCCGTACGCTTGACGATATCGCCCTCTTTGATGAATTTATCATCGCCGAAGAGGACGGCGCCCACGGAATCTTCTTCCAGGTTCAGGGCCATACCGAAAACATTGTTCGGGAACTCCAGCAGTTCCATGGCCATGCAGTTGTCCAGGCCGTAGATACGGGAGATACCGTCACCCACGCTGACAACCGAACCGACTTCGCTTACGTCTACTTTCTTCTCGAAATCGGTGATCTGTTTTTTCAGCAGTTCGCTAATCTCATCGACTTTTATTTCCATGTGCTCACCCCTTTATAAGCTCATCTTTGAGCAGCCTGAGTTGTCCTTGCAAGCTTCCGTCAAACATAGTGCTTCCAACCATTATCTTCATCCCTCCAAGAAGCGAGGGATCTGTCTCATACTCAACCTTCACGTCTCGCCCGGTAACCTTCCTGAGCGCCTCACTGATGCGGCCTTCGTATTCAGAGCCCATGGCTGCGGGAGAAACCACCGTGGCAGTCACCGTCCCCTGTTTTTCCGCCAGGATGGCCTCTGCCTTCCGCGCGATCTGGCCAAGTGCCCATCCGGCGCCCTCCGCCGCGATGAAGTCAAGGAACTTGACCGTATGTCCGGAAAAACCAGCACGTTCGCCTACGGCCTTGAGTGCCGCTGCACGTTCTTCACCAGAGAACATCGGGCTTGTCAGAAGACTGTAAAAGTCCTCACTGGCTTCGGCAAGAACCACTGCGGTATTCAACTCCTCCATGGCACCGGGTGCGGCATTGATATCAACCGCGTTCAGGAACATTGTCGCGTAACGTTTTGCGTGGCGGTATATTTTCATACTTTGCCCTCCAGCTTGCCCAGCGCTTCTTCAAAGAGCTTTTTCTGGTCGGCCTCGGAGAGCTTTTCCCGTATACTCTTTTCAGCCAGTTCCATAGCAAGATTCACAGCCTCCGCCTTGATTGCAGCGCGGGCCTGCTCCAGCTCGGTCTCGATATTCTTTTT
>JABAHP010000836.1_pt2 | contig 11374 bp, 10 predicted proteins | sample 7062081 | NCBI WGS metagenome assembly JABAHP01 (sample SAMN14534357, study PRJNA622989) | marine sediment metagenome | biome: marine biome [ENVO:00000428]; feature: marine pelagic biome [ENVO:01000023]; material: deep marine sediment [ENVO:00002113] | place: India: Gulf of Kutch | collected... | reverse complement strand
AAGTACCTGGCAGCTGGCTACTACAACCTGGGACTGGCCTGCCGACGGACGGGGCGGGAGGCCGAGGCCATCCGCCACTTCAACGAGGCGATCGACGTACTGCCCACTTCAATCTACGCCCACGGGGCCAGGCAGGCGCTGAAGAAGGGCAAGGATGACAAGACTTCGGAAGTCTGACGGGCTTCCGAAGTCTACGATATAAGTCAAGGAGGTGCACCCTTGCACGTCATCGAATCCGGCATCGGAGAGATGATCCAGCCCCCCGACCTGGACGATTTCCGCGAATGGAACCGGGAGAAGAAGTCGCGGGCACTCGTGGACAAGGTGATGACGGATGCGGAAGCGATCTCCCGCTTCGTCTACGATGGCTGCTACATCGGCACCGAACTGTATGGCACGGTCCGTTGCCCGATGACACTGGTGCGGGAGGTCGTCCGCCAGGGCAAGAAGGACCTGCGAGTGGCTGGCCAGGGCGTGACCGAACTGGATCTGTGGCTGGGAGCCGGGCTGGTCAAGACACTGGACCTCACCTACATCGGTCTGGAGGTCTTCGGCGTCTCCAATGCCCTGCGGCGGGCGGTGGAGAGCGGGCAGGTCGAAAAGGTCGTCGAGTGGTCCAACGGCGGCATCACGTGGCGCTTCAAGGCGACCTCTATGGGCATCCCCTTCATCCCCGTGCGGGCGATGCTGGGGAGCGACACCCTCAAATACAGCGCCGCCAAAGTGGTCGAGTGTCCCTTCACTGGCATGAAGGTCTGCCTGATCCCCGCCCTGATCCTCGACGTGGGCCTCATCCACGTCCATCGGGCCGACAAGTACGGAAACGCCCAGATCGACGGCATCTCGGGCTTCGCCTTCGAGATGTCGCGGGCCTGCAAGCGGCTCATCGTCAGCGCCGAGGAGATCGTGGACACAGAGGAGATTCGGCGCTATCCTGACCGCACCATGATCCCCTACTACCTGGTGGACGGGGTGGTTCACGCACCCTACGGCTCCCACCCCGGCGAGATGGTCTACTGCCACGCGCGGGACGAAGCCCAGTTGCGGGAGTGGGTGGAGGCCTCGAAGACCGAGGAGACCACCCAGGCGTATCTGGACAAGTACATCTACAGCCTGGCGGACCACCAGGAGTATCTGGAGCTGATCGGCCAGGAGCGACTGGAACTGCTGCGGGCCGACGAGGAGGGACGGCGATGAGCCGGTCATCGACCAAGCCAGAATACAACCCCACGGAACTCCTGATCTGCATCGCAGCGCGGCAGATGCCCGACAGTGTGACCGCTTTCATCGGCACCGGTATCCCCATGCTCGCCGCCAGCCTGGCGCAGAAAATGCACGCGCCCAACATCGTCCCCATCTTCGAGTTCGGAGGAACAGGTGCGCAGTTGATGCGGCTGCCTCGGGCGGTGGGGGAGAGCCGCACGTTCTATCGGGGCGTGGCCGCCTCTGGCATCTGCGACATCATGGAGACCGCCACGCGGGGCTTCATCGATTTCGGCTTCCTGGGTGGTGCGCAGATCGATCCCTACGGCAACCTGAACTCGACCATCATCGGCCCTGAGCACCATCCGCCCAAAGTGCGCCTGCCCGGCTCCGGCGGAGGCAACGACGTAGGCTCCCTGTGCTGGCGCACGATCATCATCATGCGGCACGACCTGCGCCGCTTCGTGCCGCAGGTGGATTTCATCACCACGCCCGGCTACCTGACCGGCCCGGGCGCGCGCGAGGAAGCCGGTCTTCCGCCTGGCACCGGCCCCCACCGCGTGGTGAGCACGCTGGCGCTCCTGGACTTCGAAGAGGAAACAGCGCCCACGCAGCGTGCGCGATGCATGCGGCTCCTGTCCACCCACCCCGGCGTGACGATCGAGCAGGTGGTGGAGAACACCGGGTTCGAACTGATCATCGCGGATGAGGTGGGCCAGAACGAACCACCGACGGCGGAGGAGCTACGCCTCCTGCGGGAGGAGATCGATCCGGAGGGATTCTACATCTGACACGTCGGCCGTTAGCTGCTGGCAGCCAGCCGCCAGCACGACTAGATTGACTCACGGGGGTTCTACAAGCACATGCCAAGATATAGACTCATCGTCAACCCGACCGCCGGCAGGGGGACCAGCGAACAAGCCATCCCCCGGATCGAGCGCCTGCTGAACGCACATGGCCTGGATTTCGATCTCGTGCGCACCGAGCGCCCCTGGCACGCCGCCGAGCTGGCCCAGCAGGCATCCAGCGCGGGGTACGACATCGTGGTCGCAGTGGGCGGCGACGGTACCGCCAACGAGGTGCTCAACGGCCTGGTGCAGGCCAAGCAGACGGACGGGCACACGTGTGCCATGGGCATCCTTTGCGTCGGCCGGGGCAACGACTTCGCGTACGGCATGGGTGTCCCCATCGACCTGGAAGCGGGTTGCCGGGCGCTGGCCCAGGCCCACCGGCGCAGCGTCGACGTCGGACGGGTGATCGGTGGCCTCTATCCGCAGGGCCGTTACTTCGGCAACGGTGTCGGCATTGGCTTCGACGCCGTCGTGGGCTTCGAAGCGGTCAAGATGACCTGGCTGACTGGCTTTCCATCCTACATCGTCGCCGTGCTCAAGACCGTCTTCCTGTACTACAAGGCCCCTCTCGCCAAAATCGAGTACGACGGGCAAACCCTCACGCAGCCCTCGCTGATGGTCTCGGTTATGAACGGGCAACGCATGGGCGGCGGGTTCTTCATGGCCCCGGAGGGCAAGCCCGACGATGGTCTGTTCGACCTGTGCATCGCCCACGAGGTGAGCCGCGCCCGCATCTTCGGCCTCATCCCCCACTTTCTGCGGGGCACGCAGGCCACCCAGGAGCCGATTCGGACCGGGCAGGCGACGCGCGTGGCCGTCACCGCCGTCGAAGGGGTGCTGCCCGCCCACGCCGACGGGGAGACGCTGTGCACTGAGGGGCAGCGGCTGGAGATGGAACTGCTGCCCAGTCAGATTGAGATCGTCTGCCCGCCACCGGAGACCGCCGAATGATCTCCATCCCTGGCCCTTTCCCCCGCGAGCGGGGAGGGAGACCAGCGACGCTCACGTACTGGGTAGTGACCTCGTCAATCAAGCGCCTGACACGCATCCTCTGCCGCATAGACGACGATCAGTTGGCCCACGTGCCAGAGCGAGGGCCGCTCATCATCGTCGCCAATCACACCAACTTCCTCGAAGCGCCACTCCTGTACACCCACCTGCAGCCGCGCCCGGTGACCGGCTTTGCCAAGGCCGAGACGTGGGATAATCCCGCACTGCGGCTGCTAGCCGACCTGTGGGGAGCCATCCCACTACAACGGGGAGAAGCCGATATGACCGCTTTCCGCCAGGCACTGCGAGCACTGGAAGCAGGTCAAATCCTGGCCGTGGCCCCCGAAGGTACTCGCAGTGGCCACGGGCGCTTGCAGCAGGGCCATCCGGGTGTCACATTCCTGGCGCTGCGCAGCGGCGCCCCCTTGCTGCCCCTGGTCTACTACGGCGGTGAGCTCTTCTGGGACAACCTGTCGCGCCTGCGCCGCACCGACTTCCACATCGTTGTGGGCCGGCCGTTCTACCTGGATGCTGGCGGGAGCAAGGTGACCCGGCAGATGCGCCGGCAGATGGCCGACGAGGTCATGTACCAGATGGCCCAGTTGCTGCCCCCAGCCTATCGGGGCGTCTACTCCGACCTGGCGGCGGCCACCGAGATGTATCTCCGCTTTCCCACCGACGTGGAGGGCAACCCCCGTCGCGCGTAGGCCTGAAAAAGGCTAGGATGGCACCGAGAGCACTCGTCACTGGGGCCACCGGCTGCGTCGGCGCAAATGTCGTGGCGGCATTGTTGGCGCGGGGCTACGACGTGCGGGCGATGCGGCGCGCCACGTCCTCGCTCGACGCGTTGGACGGCCTCCACCCTGAACTGGTGGTCGGGGACATCCTGGACCCGCCCTCGCTGGTGACAGCCTGCCGAGGCTGCGCGCTCGTTTTCCACGTCGCCGCTGTCTCCGACTATTGGCGCACTTCGGCCCGGCGCATCTACCGGGTCAACGTCGAGGGCACGCGCAACGTGCTGGCGGCCGCCCTGGAGGCTGGCGTCGAGCGGCTGGTCTATACCAGCTCCATCGGCGCACTGGGTGCGCCCCCGCAGGGTCATCTCCTCGACGAGTCGGCCGTTTTCGATCTTCCCCCGCATCGTTTCTGCTACGGCCATTCCAAACACCTGGCCGAACAGGCGGTGCGAGGGGCAGTCGCGCACGGGCTCGACGCAGTCATCGTCAACCCCACCGGCGTCATCGGTGCCCGCGACATCCACTTCATCGGCGGCAGCTTGCTCCGCGAGGTACGGCGCGGTCTTTCCTGGTGCGCGCCCCCCGGCGGGCTGAACTGGGTGGACGCTGAGGCCGTCGGCCTGGGACACGTCCTGGCGGCGGAACGCGGACGCACGGGCGAGCGGTACATCTTGGGCGGCGAGAACGTCAGCCATCGGGCGGCGATGGAGATCGTGGCCGAGACGGTGGGCGGCCGACGCCCGCTGATCACGCTGCCACACCCGGTCATGGGCAGTGTCGCGGTCCTGACCGACGGATTCAATGCCCTGTGGCCCGGCACGCCCCTATTCAGCGGCGAGCAGGCACGCCTGAGTGGGGCGGAGATCTACTGCGACTGCTCCAAGGCGCAGCGGGAACTACGGTTCCCCCACACCCCGTTTCGCGCCGCCGTGGAACGCGCCTACGCCTGGTATCGAGAGCAGGGCATCCTGTAGGAAACTTGACAAATCAGGCGATTTTCGGTATAGTAGCCGCAATTCACCCACGGTCCTCAGTGGGGAATGGAGGAGTAACCCTAGCCCAATGCGTTCCTGTCGCAAAGATATTTTTGCCACTCTATTGGCAGCGCTAGCGATTCTTGCGTTCGCTCGCCCTACCCTGGCACAGAGCGGGAGTCCACCGGACAGATCCGCCCTTTCTCCCTACTGGTGGCCTGCGATCAGTCAATGGGAATCGCTCATCCTCCCGGAGGCAGCGGAGCGTCGCCTGGACCCGGATCTCATCGCGTCTCTCATCTGGAAGGAATCCCTGGGCCGCGCCTACGAACGCGGGCCAGTCGGGGCCGTCGGGCTGATGGGGCTGATGCCGTTCGACTGGCGGCCTAGCGCCGAGGAGCTGGAGGACCCGTGGACGAACCTATTCTGGGGAGCGAGAGCGCTGGCTCACACCATCCGCGATGGCCAGGGCGACCTGTACTACTCGCTGGCCGCCTACAACGGTGGGTGGGGGCAGATCCACCTGCGTGTCACCCGCCGCTATGCGGCTGACGTTCTGGGTCACTACGCCCGCGCCGTCGCCGCGCGTTATGACTTACCTGCCGACGGCGAGTGGGTCGCTGTCTTCGCCGTCGAAGGAGCGCCAGGCCCCCGGACCACCATCGCGATCGGCCCACAGCGCCCGCTGGCTCGCTACACTGAACGGCCCTGGGTCCAGGCCGATGTCCCCGCTGTGCCTGTCGGTCTGCCCCCCCATACCACCGCTGCTGTCTTCATCGACGAGCACGGTGTGGAGTGCCGGGTGAACGTGTGGCTGATCTCAGCGGACGGCTCCCCCCTCGCATCCCCTGCGGTGCAGACAAACACCTCCTCCCACTATCTGGCCGCGGAAGCAGCCCGCGACGCAAGCAGCCCGTAGGAGACCCCAAACACCCACCCTCGTCCTCTTGACTGGGTCCAGCCTGCTTCCTGATTCCCGCCTCGCGGTGCCCTCTGTCGATCATTCCCGATAATTGCCCCCCCTCAGTCTTTGTGCTATCATGATTCCATGAAGGCTGACCTCCTCATCCACTCCGCCGCGCAACTGTGTGTCGTCCCCCCCCAGCACGGGGGGCCCCAGCGAGGACACGGCCTAGGCAACCTCGGGCTCATCGAGGACGGGGCCGTGGCCTGCGCCGCCGGGCGCATCGTCGCCGTCGGTCCCACGGCCGAGGTGCGCGCCGACTGGCAACCGATCGCTGAACTGGACGCCTCCGACAAGGTCGTCTGCCCCGGCTTCGTCGATCCCCACACCCACGTCGTTTGGGCCGGCGACCGAGCCGGCGAGTTCGAGCAGCGGGTGCGCGGCGCGGCGTACATGGAGATCATGGCCGCTGGCGGTGGCATCATGTCCAGCGTGCGCGCCACCCGCGCCGCCACCCTGGCGCAACTGGCGGCCGAGACCCGTCCGCGCCTGGATCGGATGCTGGCCCACGGCTCCACCACCGTCGAGGCCAAGACCGGCTACGGACTGACCACTACCGACGAACTGAGAACGCTGCACGCCATCGCCGCCCTGGACGCCGCTCACCCCGTCACCCTCGTCCCCACCTTCCTGGGCGCCCACGCCATCCCTGCCGAGTACAGCGACGACCCCGACGGCTACGTGGACGTAGTCGTGCAGGAGATGCTGCCGGCCGTCCGATCTCGGATTTCGGATTTCAGAGTCCGTGGCGCGTGGCCAATTGACACCTGTCACCCGTCATTCGATATCTTCTGCGACGTCTTCTGCGAGGAGGGGGCCTTTTCGCTGGCCCAGACCCGCCGCATCCTCGAGGCCGCCCGCGCGCTGGGGTTCGGCCTGAAGGTGCACGCCGACGAGTTCAAGCCGCTGGGCGGCACAGCGCTGGCGGTGGAACTGGGGGCCGTCTCGGCCGACCACCTGGTCTGCACGCCGCCGGTGGAGATCGAACGGCTGGGCCAGTCGGACACGGTCGCGGTGGCGCTACCGGCCACGCCCTTCGGACTGGCCCACCACGACTACACGCCCGCCCAGGCCATCCTGGACGCCGGGGGGATTCTCGCGCTGGCTACCGACTGCAACCCGGGCACCGCGTGGTGTGAATCGGTCCCCTTCATCATCGCGCTGGCCTGCCGCTACATGCGGCTCACACCCGCGCAGGCGCTCGTCGCCGCGACACTCAACAGCGCCCACGCCGTCGGGCTAGGGGACGAGGTAGGGAGCCTCACGGTGGGGCGCACCGCCGACATATTGGTGCTCGACCTGCCCGACCACCGCCACCTGGGCTACCGCTTCGGCACCAACCCGGTGGAGACGGTCGTCAAGCGTGGGCAGGTAGTGATTGGGCGAAGTGCGGGAGGCTAACGATCCCCGCTGCCCCCGCCAAACCGGTGGATAGCACACCGGAGGAAGCGCGCCCCCTATTGCGCGACGCTGGATCCGCGCTGGCGTACTACGGCCGGATACCGGAATCATGACTTTGCCCCACCGTCACTCTGGTGTACAATACCGCAACGGCCACAATCCAATCAAGAGGGTTAAGGAGGACCAAAGTGGAGCACACGGCCAACGGAAAACTGACGATCCAACCGGTACAGACACCCCAAGAGCGACTGGCATTCATCCATTTCCAATGGGAAGTCTACCAGGATGACCCCCTCTGGGTGCCACCCCTCATCTCCGAACGGGTGGAGTTCCTCGACAAGGAGCGCCACCCTTTCCACCAGCACTCGGAGGTCGAACTGTTCATGGCCCGCCGTGACGGCCAGCCGGTGGGCACAGTCGCCGCCATCCTGAACAACCGGCACAACGAATTTCAAGAGGAGCGCGTGGGCTTCTTCGGTCTGTTCGAGGTCTTGCCGGACCAGGAAGCGGCCGAGGCGCTGCTGAAGACCGCATGCGACTGGGTGCGGGAGCGCGGGATGACCGCCATTCGTGGCCCCGCCAATTTCTCCACCAACGAGGAGGTCGGCCTGTTAGTGGACGGCTGGGACGGCCCGCCGGTGATTATGATGACCTACAATCCGCGCTACTACGCCGACTTCATCGAGAGCGCCGGGTTCCACAAGGCGATGGACCTGGTAGCCTACGAGCTGGATCTGACTCGCCTGGGCTCTCGCGGAGAGAACCTGCCCCCCAAACTGCTCCGCGTGACCAAGAAGCTCGAGCAGCGCGGAGGCTTCGCCGTGCGCAAGATAGACATGCGTCGCTTCGACGAAGAGGTGGCCCGCTTCAAGCAGATCTACAACTCGGCCTGGGAGAAGAACTGGGGCTTCGTGCCGCTGACCGACCCCGAGATCGATCACATCGCCGCTGGGCTGAAACAGATCCTCGACCCCAGCATCGTCTGGTTTGCCGAGAAGGATGGCGAGACTATCGGCGCGATGCTCCCCATCCCCGACCTCAGCCAAGCGCTGATCCGGGCCTACCCTCGCCCCGGCGTGCCGGAGTGGTGGACGATGGTCAAGCTCCTGTGGTACTGGAAAGTGCGCCGCTGCGTGGATACCATGCGCGGTTTCGCGGGTGGGGTATTGGAACCATACCGCGGGCGCGGCGTAGAGGCGGTGCTCATCGTGAAAATGGCCCAGGAGGCGCTCCCCCGCTACCGGAAGGCCGAGATATCCTGGGTGCTGGAGAACAACATGATGATGCGCCGCACAGCCGAGATGCTGGGCGGGCAGGTGTATCGCACCTACCGCCTCTACGAGAAGGCGCTGTAACACATGTCGGAAGAACCGTCGAGGGACCCTTCCCTGGTCGGAGAATACCCAGGGGACCAGGGACTCCAGGCCACACTTCCAGGCGCTCGCCCGCCGAACCAGCAGCAGGCGCTGCGTGCGCTGCTCGGCAACCGGGACTTCAAACTGCTGTGGGCGGGACAGTTGCTCTCCCAGGTCGGCGATCAATGTCTGCTGATCGCAGCGATCACGCTCATCTCCAACCTCTCCGCGTCACCGCTGGCGATGCTCATCCCCGCCATCTCGATCGCTATCCCACAGATTGTGTTCGGGCTGGTGGGCGGGGTGATGGCCGACCGCTGGGACCGCAGACTGGTGATGATCTGGTCCGACGTGCTGCGCGGGCTCATCGTCCTCTCCATTCTCCTCGTCCACAGCGTCCAGCAACTGTGGATCCTGTACCTCGCGGCGGCCGGATTGGCCCTGGCGGGCGTCTTCTTCTACCCGGCACGCAACGCGGTCATCCCCAACATGGTACCGTGCGACCTCCTCCTGGCGGCCAACGGCCTGATCCAGGGCAGCTACATCATTGCCCTGATCCTCGGTCCGATCATCGCCGGCGCGGCGGTCGAGTTGTGGATGCCATCGGCCATCATCTTCGACAGCGCGACGTTCCTCGTCTCCGCGATGGTGATCGCCGTGATGAACATCCCCAAGACGATGCCGGAGCCGTCATGCGCGGCCGAGGACAGCAGTGTGTGGGAGGAAATGAAGGCCGGGCTCGACTTCGTCCGCCACAACCGGGCCCTGCGCCAGGTGTTGGCCATCACGGCCGTGGCTACCCTGGGAATCGGAGCGATCGTGCTGCTGGCTATCCCCCACCTGAAAGAGCAGTTGGAGGCCAGCGGCCTGCAGTACGGGATCGCGATGAGTATGCTTGGCCTGGGATCCATACTCGGCGGACTGATGGTCAGCCGACTCTCAAAGCGGCTTTCGACGAGCACCATCGTGGGCGGGATGCTGATCCTGGCGGGAGCGGCCATCGTCGCCTTTGCCTTCGCACCGAACTACGCCGTCGTACTGGTCAGCATCGCCGTCATCGGTATGTGCGTCGTGATGGCCCGGGGGGCGCTCGATACGATCTCCCAGGCGCTCTCACCCGACGCGGTGCGGGGGCGGGTGCAGTCGGCGGTCAATATGCTCGTCGTCGCCGCCATCGCCGTGGCCGAGGGACTGTCGGCCCTGCTCGGTTCCCTGATCGGGGTGCAGACGGTATTCGTGGCAGCCGGGGTCGTGACGGCGCTGACCGGTATCGCGGCGATCTTCGTCCTGCGGGGCGCAGCCCGGCTGGTGAGCCGGGGGCTGCTGATGGGAGAGGTGGCGTAGCGCCGCGCGCGCCAGCCTGGCACGTCCGAAGTGAACCTGCGGACACGAAACAGGAGGCCACGATGAGCCCCAGGTACATCATCGCCCACGACGTGGGCACGGGTGGCAACAAAGCGGTGCTGGTGGATACAGAGGGAGACATCCACGCCAGCGCATTCCAGCCCTACCCGGTCCACTACCCGCGCCCCGACTGGGCCGAGCAGGAGCCGGAGGACTGGTGGAGTGCCGTCGCCGCCACCACGCGACACGTATTGGAGCGATCCGGCATCGCGCCCCGGCACGTGCTGGCCATGGTCCATACCACCCAGATGCTGGGCATGGTACCCATGGGGGCCGACGGCCAGCCCATGCGCCCGGCCATCATCTGGCTGGACGGGCGCGCGCCCGAGCAGGCCGAGCGCCTCATGCGCAAGTTCCTGGGGCGCAGGATATTCGCGCTCGTCGCCGGCGCGGAGCTCTCCGGCAAGGACGGCATACCCAAGCTGCTCTGGCTCAAAGAGAACGAGCCGCAGATCTACCACGGGATGGCCTGCTTCCTCGACGTCAACGGTTACCTCACCTACCGGGCCACCGACCAGATGGTCTTCGAGTGGTCAAGTGCCTCCGCCTTTGGGCTCGACCTGAAGAAGAAGGACTGGCTGCGGCCCATCATCCGCTACATGGGACTGGACCTGGAGAAGTTCCCTCCGCTGGTGCGCTCGGTTGATCAAGTGGGAGGACTGACGGCGGAGGCAGCGCGAGATTGTGGGTTGCTGGAGGGAACCCCTGTCTTCGGCGGCGGGGGAGACGTCCCCGGGGCGGCGGTCGGCTCCGGCGCGGTCGGCGAGGGAGAGGGTCACATCTACCTGGGCACCTCCGGCTGGGTGGGCGTCGTCACCCGCAAAACCCCGACCGGACGGCACGGCGTCGTCACCATCCATTCCGCCGACCCCGACAGGGCGCTGCTGCTGGCGGAGATGGAGACGGCCGGGGCGTGCCTCAAATGGATCGCCGATGAGTTCTACCGCCACGAGCAGGCCGACCCGGACATCCCCAACGTCTACGCGCTGATGGACCAAGACGTCGACACGATCCCCCCTGGGTCCGACTTTCTGGTCTGCACGCCGTGGATGTACGGGGAGCGCTCGCCCGTCGCCGACACCTGGGTGCGCTCCACCTTCTTCAACATGAGCGCCGACCACAGCCGCGAGCACCTCCTGCGGGCGGTGTACGAGGGAGTGGCCTACAACCTGCGCTGGATGATCGAGATCGTCGAGACCCATTTCGGCTTCCCGCTGCCAACGCTGCGGATCGTCGGCGGAGGCGCACAGGGCGCGCCGTGGATGCAGATCATCGCCGACGTGACCGGCCGGCGCGTGGAGACCGTCGTCAACCCGCAGGAGGCCGGGGCAGTGGGCGCCGCGCTCACCGCCGCGGTCGGGCTGGGACTGTACCCGGATTTCGCGGCGCTCAAGGACGTCGTCCGCGTGGAGCGGGAGTTCGAGCCCCAGGCGCGCAACGCCGAGGTGTACGATTGCCTCTACCAGGCCTACCAGCGCATCTACGGCTGCCTGCG
>JABAHP010001250.1_pt3 | contig 11384 bp, 10 predicted proteins | sample 7062081 | NCBI WGS metagenome assembly JABAHP01 (sample SAMN14534357, study PRJNA622989) | marine sediment metagenome | biome: marine biome [ENVO:00000428]; feature: marine pelagic biome [ENVO:01000023]; material: deep marine sediment [ENVO:00002113] | place: India: Gulf of Kutch | collected... | reverse complement strand
CCTGGCCCAGATGGACGATCTGGCCCTGAGTGTCTTCCTCTGCCAGGGCACCATGCCCTTTCACCGCCACCTGGATCAGGACGAGCTGTTCATGGTCCACAGCGGCACCATCAGCGTCGAGAGCGATTGGGGCAACCAGGTCCTCCGGCCCGGCGAGCTGACCGTCGTGTCGAAAGGATTGAGCCATCGCTCCTCTTCCTTAGTCCGCTCCTTGGTGCTCCTTTTCCAACCGCGCCTGATCACCAACCGCCGCAACGGCGACCGCCGCCTGTTCGCCCTGAAGGGCGCGGGGCACTTGGAAAAGGTGAGCGTCCCGGCCATGGGCCGCCAGATCGTCAAGCCACACACGCCGGTGACCCTGGCCCACCTGGACACCTTTGCCCTCAACTTGCTACTCTGCGACGGAACCGGCCCCCGGCGGCAGTACGATCGCCAGAGCAGCTTGGTCCTCTGTTATGATGGGCAGGTGTTCCTGGATAGCGACCTGGGCCAGGCTTCCCTGCACCGGGGCGAGTTGGTGATCGTCCCCAAGAGCACGGCGTACCGCCTGTCTGGCGAGGATCGGGCCCTGGTCCTGGAACTGCAGCGCCACAAAGCACCCGGTCTGCCGATGCCGCATTGATAGCCGAGGGGGGAGCTTTGATTCCGTGTCACTACTGCGCCCAGATCCACCAAGTTGACGCCAGCTATCCTCTCCGCGAGGGTGCCTTCGACCAACAAAGCGACTGCCCCCGCTGCGCGCGCCACTGGCGCTACCTGTGCCAGCGCTGCGGCGCGGCCAATCACTTCCACGCCACCTTCTTCTGCCATAAGACAGATCAGTTCCTCTGCTACGGCTGCTCGCCGGACCGCTCCGAGACCGTCACCGAGTTCTGGGCCTGGGAGTACTACTACACCTATCAGTGCCCGCTGTGCGGCGGCGCCCATCCCGGCCTTGACTATGCCGAGTTCCTCGGCGAACACCCATACCAACAACGGCCCGAGTGGGAAGCCGCGCGGCTGCATCTCTGGCCCGAGCCCTTCCTTCCCCGGCGGTTGCCTCCTCCCCCCGCACTCACGCCTTCCGGCCGGCTCACCGACGAGGACGTAGCCGCTAGCTGGAATGACAAGGCCGACCTGTGGGACGCCATGTACGACCAGGAAGGCGACAGCAATCGCAAATACCAAAGCGACCAGGTCCTGTTCGACCTGCTGGGGGCGGTGGCCGGTCAGCGAGTCCTGGATGCGGGCTCAGGGCAGGGCTACCTATGCCGCATCCTGGCCCGGCGGGGCGCGAGCGTGGTCGGCGTGGAGAACTCGCACCGCTTCCACGAGCTGGCCCTGGCCTACCAGGCGGAGGAGCCGCTGGACATTGTCTACCATCGCGGCAGCATCAGCGACATGCCCTACCTGGAGGATGCCAGCTTTGACGCCGTCGCCAGCAACTATGTGCTGATGGACACCCGGGACTACCGGGGGGCCGTGAGCGAGTTCGCCCGTATCCTCAAGCCCGGGGGCGTGGCAGTGCTCATATTCATGCATCCCTGCTTCCACCCGCCGGGCAGCGGTTGGCTGCGCCAACCACCCGACTCGTTTCGGCGCGAGGACCGGGTCCGCTGGATGGTCGACCAGTACTTCCACCGGGGCATGGGGCAGTTGGTATGGCACCCCTTCGATACGCCCTTTATCCTCTTCCACCGCACGCTCAGCGACTACTTCGCCGCCTTCCAGGCCGCCGGCTTGCGCATCGCCGAGCTTAGGGAGCCATCAGTCACCGAGCGGGGGGAGCGGGAGCTGGCGCCCCACAACCTGCGCCACCTGAAGCGCATCCCCTATTCGGTGGCCTTCCGGCTGGTCAAGGAATAGGATGCGCTCCATCCGCGTCGCCCGTGGCTGCACCCGCTGCCCGGAGCTGGCTGCCAATCGAAGCCGCATCGTCCATGGTTATGGCGTAGCTGACGCCGGGGTCGTCTTTATCGGGGAAGCACCCGGCTACAAGGGCGGCGACCTCACCGGCATACCCTTCACCCGCGACCGCTCGGGCCTGCGCCTGCAACGGGTGCTCATCGAGCTGGGGCTTTCGGAAGAGACCGACCCCCGCCTGGAACAGCCTCGCCTGTGCTGTTTCATCACCAATGTGGTGCGCTGCAACCCGCCCGCCAACCGCACCCCGTCCCGCGCCGANNAAACCTGCAGGCCCCGCCCATCACCCGGGCCCACGCCCGGGTGTTCGCCCGCGATGGCCAGCAAGTCGTGCCCATGCGCCACCCGGCGCGGATTTCCAACGCCGACCTGGCGCGCTTCCGCGAGGTACTGGGGCGGCTACTGTGACGCTGTGACACGGTTATGCGTGCGCCATTTGTGGATTATGTTTATCTCGACGGAGAGGTGAAATCACCGATAGGATGAGGGAGGTGATGACACTGACGAGGAATGCTCCTCAGTGTGATCGCAGCAGTCAGTTCAGTGGTTCCCGGGGTGGGACCAGTGAGATAGAATCACTGAAAGCATCAGGGGAATGACGGGACTGAGAAGGAGTGCTCTTCAGTGTGATCATGGCAGTCAGTTCAGTGGTTCAGTGGTTCCCGGGGTGGTACGAGTGAAGGGAGTATGACCATGAGCAGGGAGCACCAACGCTACGTGGATGCCCAGTATCCCCTGTCGGCCGAGACGGCCCGGATCCTGGCGGCTGCCCGAAAAGTCCATCACCACCGTGGTCCCGGATTTCAAGAGGTGATCTATCAACGCCCCCTGGCCAAGGAACTGCCGGCTCACGGGCTGGAATACAGCCGCGAGGTCTCGATGGATGTGCTCTACAAGGGCGAGAAGGTAGGCCGCAAACGGGTCGATTTCGTAGTGGGGAGCGGTGCCGAATCGGTAATGGTCGAGATCAAGGCCAAGGCCAACCTGGAGGATGCGGACTTTGTACAAGCCCTGTCCTACCTGAAAGCCTCGGGATACCGCGTGGGCTTGCTCATCACCTTTGGGGCAAAGCGGCTCGGCATCAAACGGCTGGCGAACTGAGAAGCCGGAACCACTGAGGGAATGAAAGAATGATGACACTGAGGCGCGCACGCTTCAGTGGGTTCATCCCAATCAGCGCCTCAGTGGTTCAAGAAGTGGAAAGCCAGGGCGACCTGCCGGAAGGCATGTACGCGTTGGTCGAATTCTTTTGCCCGGATCCGACCTGCGACTGCCACCGGGTCATGCTCAACATAGCCTGCGAAGAGCAACTCGCGCGTGGCTACCTGGCTACGATTAGCTACGGTTTCGACCGGGACGAAGAGATGGCAGGTCCTTACCTCGATCCACTACACCCCCAGAGCGAATACTCGGAAGCGTTACTCGATCTGGTGACCTCGTCAGCCCTGAGCGAATGTGGCAGCCCGGTCCAGAGACTGAGGATCGTCAAGTGCGCTGGTTCAGATACGGGCTCAACTGAATACACCCTGGCTTGGGCAAAGACTAGGTTTCTGGCTTGTCGTCTGCAGTCAGCGCCACCCGAAACCCACCGTGCCGGTCCCGGTGGTTCGGATTGGACCGGTAGCGAACGGCGCAGCGCACATCCCGCTCATTGTAGATAAACGCCCCGCCACGAACCACCCGGCGGTCGTATGCCCTTGGGCCCTCCAGGCCGCCGTCTGGCCCAAGCTCCTCCCGGCCGTCGCCGGCCCGGTAGGGATAGGGCCGGTACTTGGTGCTGCACCACTCCCAAACGTTGCCGGCCATGTCGGCGCAGCCAAACGGGCTATCCCCTTGGGGTGAATAGCAACCCACAGGCGTGGTGTCGCCCACGTTGTTCTCAAAGTTGCACAGCGTCTCGTCGGGCGGACTGTCCCCCCAGGGATAGATCCACCCATCGATGCCCCGTGCCGCCTTCTCCCACTCGGCCTCGGTCGGCAGGCGAATCACCCGGCCGGTCTCCTCTCCCAACCAAACGCAGAACGCCAGCGCCTCTGTCCAAAGCACCGTGACCGCAGGATGGTTCTCCTTGCCCGCGGGCAAACTGCCATCAGCCCAGGACTCCGGTGCGGCCCTTCCGGTTGCCTCGACAAAAGCCGCATACTGCATGTTGGTGATCGGGTACCGGCCGATATGGAACTCCGGGAGGAAGACCCGGTGCTGGGGGAATTCGTCCTCCTGGGCTTGTCGGTCCCGCGCGGCGTCGCTGCCCATCAGGAATTCGCCGGCCGGGACGCGGAACAGGTCCAGCGCGATAGGGTCTCTGATCGTAAGGATCCCTGCCATTACTTGAACCATCCTCCGCACCCCGCAGCTCCCCCCCTCAAGGAGCCTGTCAACGCTACCTCGTCACACCTCCTGCGAACCCCAGCCGGGTGTAGGACGAGGCATCGGCGGGAGAGAAACTCACGTGCAGCTCGGGCTCTCCCGACAGTTTCATCACCGTCGAGGCAAAGGAATAGGTGCCGATGCCAGCAAAAAACTCGCGCTCGTCCCCGACGGAACAGATCGGGTCCTGGTCCGAATCGCGTGAGGCCAGCGTCTCCTTGAGGAATGCCAGCCGCGCGCCCCCCGGTGCTTGTTCCAACCGCCGATCCACCGCATGGAACCGGGCCCGGTTGTTCCGCAGAAGGGCATGCTCCTCCTCACTCTCTGCCGCTTCGCGGAACCATGGAGTCAGGTCATCATTGGCCAGCGGCATGTTCGCGTGCCAGACGGCATCCTCCGAGCCCTCGGGCTGATAGGCGACGACCTGGTTAGCCGAGCATTCCAGGTCAAACAACGCATCCGGCCCTCCGACGAGGTAGTTCTGCCCGCTGGCGTGAGGCACGCGCTGCAAAAAGTCGCGCGCCGCCCCTGCGCTGTCCCGGGCCAGCACACCGCGGACCATGCAGGCCACAGGCAGCCCCACCTGGCGGCTGTTGAGCGGCAGGAAATTGCAGCACAGGCCGACGCCCCTGTTGTTCATCCCGTTGAAGCCGATCAGGCCGGCGCTGGTCACGAAAACGGCCTCCAGATCCGAGTCGGGGTACTTGACGTGCAGCACCGTCTGAAAGCCGTGGCGGAAGGTCTCGACGTCTATCGTCTGGGCCACACAGGCCGGTTCCCCCGCACCGGCGCGCAGGCCGATGCTGGTGCAGTGTCCCCCGGCAATCGTTTCGTTGTAGGCCCACAGCTCGTCCAGGAACTGGAAGGCCAGTAGCGACTCGAACGACAGCCCCGAGCCATCGGCCATGCCGCGGACCTCATCGAGCAGGTCCGGCGTCCATCTCTCGATAGCGGGAAGAAAGTCTGTCCGCTGCAAAAAGGTCTGGATATGCTGGTCGGCATCGGTCCCGAACACGCCAGACAAGTCCGCTTTCCAGATCCCAATCAGGTCCTGAATCTGGCTTCGGAGCGTCTCGCCGTGGATCAGCCCTCGCTGATACGCGGTTCCCTCGAGCGTCAATGGCTGGATCTCTTCGCGGAGGGTCGATCTCATTGGCCTTCCTCCTTGGCTGCATGCGCCCTTCTCTGTGTCCAAGACCTCCAGGTCTTGTCACGTTATGTCTCGAGTAGGACCCGGGCCGCTAGCTCAGATTGACCGCGTGTCGCTTCTCCTGTCAACGCCGGTATTGTAGCACGCCACCAGGGAAAGGGCAAAATGAGATCGAAAACCTTCACCCATCCCCCCCTTTCGTCCACTGCTCTGACACACATTCAGTTTTTTCCTGCAGAACTACCCGGTACCTCGCTCCGCCGGGTACGCATTGTCAACCCCTATCCTCCTCCGCTCACCCAGTTTCCGACACTCAGAAATTCACCGAAATGCCTTGTAAAACCCACTAATCAACGAGATCCCGGCCCCCCGAAGATTAAAATTCCTCCCTCCATGCAACAGTAGCAAACATTTGTGCTATAATGGAAAGTGATTGTTCGCATCGGATCACGTGCAACCCACGGTTGCCATCCAATGCCTTGCTGGTAGATCTGACGATTCAGAAGGAGCAGGGTGCGGTATGAGAATAGAGGCACGCGCAGAACCGGTGCCATACCATCTGAGCACCGGCCTCTACCCACTACCTACTGGATCCCCGATATTGTTTCTCAGAAAAAGTTTGTCATCGGGATCGGGATCGGCCGGCAGATCTCCGATTCTTCCTCTCGGAGGCGGAAAAGGTTGAACTAGTTCAAAAAAACATGAATCNNGACTTGTGTTTTTCGCACCTTGTGGTAGACTGGGGCGCACCCGCACTTTGACCAGGAACCGGCCCCGACCCTGTGCCGACCGTGCAACAAACAGCCGTGAGGAGCGCGATGGTAGACGATTTTGACATCTATGCCCGCTTTTACGACCCGGACCTGGGCGATCTGGACGCTGACTTGCAGATGTACCGGCAGTTTGCGGCTCGCAGCGACTCGCCCATCCTCGAGCTGGGTTGCGGCACGGGCCGGGTGCTTGTACCCCTGGCCCGCCAGGGATACCGGATCACGGGCATCGATGCCTCGGCGGCCATGCTGGAAAAGGCACGCGACAAAGTGACCGCGGAGGCTCTCCACGAGCGGGTGACGCTCGTCGTACAGGAGATGGGTGAACTGGAGTTAGAGGAACGGTTCAACCTGGCCTTTGCCGCCCTCAACTCCTTTGCCCACCTGCACACCACGGATGACCAGTTGGCTGCCCTGGCCCGCATCCGGCGTCACCTGAATCCCGGGGGACTGCTGGTGCTGGACATGTTCAACCCGGACCTGGCCCGGCTGCTGGACGCCCGCGGGCAGGTAGCCCTGTCCAAGGTGATGGACGGGCCCGGCGCGGGCCGGCGCACCATGCGTTTCTTCACCGACGAGGTGGACCTGGAGCGGCAGCTCATCCACACCACCTATATCGTCGACGAGATCGACGCCAAAGGGCAGGTGAAGCGCACCCTGTTCCCCTTCTCGCTGCGCTACGTATTTCGCTACGAGCTGGAGCTGCTGCTGCGCCACGCCGGATTCCAAGTCGAGGCGATCTATGGCTCCTACGATCTGGACCGGTTCAGCGGCGACAGCGAAAAGCTGATCGCAGTGGCCCGCAGGCCACACTAGGGAGCGCCTCTTTCGATGACGACCCGGTCTGAACGCCGTCCCTTGAGCCGCCGTACCTTCCTACGCTTGGCGGGGCTGAGCACATTGGTGGCTGCCTGCGGCAACGAAACCGCCGCGCGGCTCGACCCGACCGTCGAACCAACGGCCACACCGGTGCCCACGCGCACGCCAACCAGCACGCCCACGCCTACCCACACCGCCACCCCCACACCCACGGCAACGCCTACCCACACCCCTACCCCAACTCCGACCCACACCGCCACGCCCACCAACACGGCGACACCCACGCCCACAAATACGCGTACCCCCACCCCAACACCCACGCGCGGGCCGCTAAAGGTGATCTCGCTCATCCACGGTCCGGGCCGCACCCTCGTCCTGGACCACGTGCTCAAGCGTTTCGACGTGGAATCAACAAGGGTGCGCGTGGACCTGGGCAAAAAAGTCCCCGATCTGCGAAAATTCGACGCCGTGTTCTTTGCCGGGGGCGAGTACCGGCCCAACCAGTTCGGCCTGTCCATCTTTCAGGCCGAGCGCAAGCGGATCATGCAGGCGCTGGACGCGGACGTGCCGATCCTGGGCATCTGCCTGGGGCACCAACTGCTAGCCCATTGGCTGGGCGGAAAAGTGAAACGGGGGCGCTGGGAGATCGGGTGGCTGCCGATCACGGTCCAGGAACCAGGCCTGTCCGATCCCCTGCTTGGCGGCTTGGGACCGGTGTTCCACGGCTTCCTGTGGCACGGGGACCAGATCACAAAGCTCCCCGAGGAGGCCGAGCTTCTGGCCTCCAGCGAGCTTTGCCGGGTGCAAGCCTACCGGCTACGAAACCGGCCGGTCTGGGGCATCCAGTTCAACCCCCAGTACACACCCAAGATCGCCGAGAACCTGGTGCGCAACAGCCCCTGGCTGGACAAGCATGGCTGGGATCGAGACCAGATCATCGCCACCGGACACCAGGAGTACGATGACCTGGCAGGCCGCATCTTTGGCAATTTCCTGGACGTGGTGGTGAAAGGCTAGGGCTCCATGCGACGCTCGGCGGTATCGTTGCTCCTGGTATCGCTCGCGGCTGCCTGGCTGCTGACCCGCTGCGGTGCAACCCCGGCCTCACCCGTGGCCCGGGCGACGGTCGCGGCCTCACACGTGACCGCGACGCCTGTCGCCAGTTCCCGGCCCAGCGCGACCCACACGCTGGCCCCTGATCCCAGCCCAAGCACCAGTCCCTCCCCGGCGCCCACCTCTACGCCTGCGCCCGCGGCGAGCGCGGAGCCCACGCGCACCCTGCCGCCCAACACCGCGATTCCCGACACCGCCACACCTACCGCCCCGCCGGTGCTTGACCCCGTCGCGGGCGATCCGCTGCCCATGGCCCTCGACTGGCGGCTGGATGCCAACGGGCACCTCACCTCGGGCCTGATCCTGGAGACCAACGGTCGATCGTTCTTTGTGCTCTCCTCCCTGGGGCGGACGGTGTACGCCCTCACCAAGGATGGCCATGTCGCCTGGCGGCAGCGAACCAGCGGCCCGGTGTACGCGCTGGCCCTGCTGGGAGGCGACCGGGTGGTCGCCGGCGACGATGCCGGGAACGTGATCGCGTACGACGCCAAGGGCAGGCAGCTCTGGCAGCATCGGCTGGACAGCCGCGTGACCGCTCTGCATGGAGACTGGCAGGGCGGCGTGCTGGCCGGCGGTTGGGACGAGCAATTGAGCTTCCTGGACAGAGAGGGAGAGTTGCGCTGGCAGGCTGGCCTCAATGGGCCGGTCAGCGGGATCGCGGCCCTGCCCGGCCTGGCCCTGGTAGCCACGCTGGACGGCACGGTGGCGGCATTTGATGCAACCGGTGCGGAGGTATGGAGCTTGCGGACCGGCGCCCCCGTCGCCTCTATTGGCACGGCGGGCGATGGGGCAGATCCCCGCGCAATCGTGGCGCTGCAGGATGGGCGACTGCTGGCCCTGTCGCCCGACGGAACGCGCCGCTGGCAGCAATCCCCGGACCCGGGCGGCCCCGGCGCGCCTGTCTGGCATGCAGCGGACCTGTTCGGAGATGCGGAATACAAAGTGATCGCCGGAACGGGGGGACCAGCGCCGGTCCTGGCCCTGATTTCGGCCGGCGGCGATCTGATATGGCGCCGGGCACTGCCCTCATCGGCAGGCGCGCTGGCCTCCCTGGACCTGGATGGAGACGGAACGCGCGAGATCCTGGCCGGACTGGCCAGCGGAGAGGTTCAGGCCTACGATGGGCAGGGGCATTTGCGCGGTTCGGTTCACGCCGGCTTGCAGGTATGGGGCCTGCATCCTGCCAGGGATGGCTCCGTACTCATCCGGGCCGATGTCGCCGCCTGGCAAGCTAGGGCCGGGGACGGCAGCGCGGGCGGGCCATGGCTGCGTCCCCCGGCAATGGTGCAATCCGTGTCCGCCCAGTTGCCCCCGGGTGCCGAGCGCCGGGATGGCGAGGTCATCCTGGTCTTTCTTGGCGACGTCTCGCCGGGCCGCACCATGGAGGCGCAACTGGTCCGCTTTGGCCCCTCCTATCCCTGGAGGGGCCTGGCGCCGCTGCTACAGGAGGCAGACCTGGCCGTAGCCAACCTGGAGAGCGCGCTGACCACCCGCGGGGAGCCCCTGGACAAGCCCTACCTGATCCGCGCCCACCCGGACACGGCCCAGACCCTAGTCGAGGCAGGCTTTGACCTGGTCAACCTGGCCACCAACCATGCACTCGACTATGATCCGGCCGGTTTAGACCAGACACTGTCCACCATCGAGGCTCTGGACATCATAACCGTGGGCGCCGGCGCGTCAGAGGAGATGGCCCGCCGCCCGGCGATCCTGGACCTGAACGGCGTGCGTGTGGCTATCCTGGGCTATGCCGCTGCTCGCTGGAACGGGTCGGAGGATGTGCCCGTCACAGATCGCGTCGCCTGGGCCTATCCGGACGCGGTGCAGGCCGACGTGCAAGCAGTTCGCGATGAGGTGGATCAGGTGATCGTGCAGCTTCACGCCGGTACCGAGTACGCCGCCGGCCCTTCGCCGGACCAGGTGCGCTTTGCTCGGGCCGCGATCGACGCAGGGGCCGATCTGGTGGTGGGCCACCATCCCCACGTCACCCAGACCGTGGAGCGATACCGGGATGGGCTGATCGTCTACAGCCTGGGGGATGCCCTGTTTGATATCCCGCGCCAGGCGACCAGGCGCGGCCACCTGCTGCGCATCCACGCCACGCGCGATGGCCTGGCCCAGGCGGAACTGTGGCCATTTTGGATAGCGGGCGCAATCCAGCCCACTCTGTTGGATGATGGAAACGGCGGGGTGCGAGCCAGGGTCATCTACCCCTAGCGCTTCAGTTTTCCAGCAGCCGCCGGACCCGCTGGATCAGTTCCTCCACCGCGAACGGTTTGGAGAGGAAGGCCATGCCCGGGGGCAACTTGCCGTGCCTCAGGATATTGCTGTCAGCATAGCCTGATATGTATAGCACTGGGGTCCCGGGCCTCTGGGAGCGAAACTTGTCCGAGAGCTGTCTGCCGTTCATGTGGGGCATCACCACATCGGTGAGCAAGAGATCGATCTGCCCATCGTACTGCTCGCTGAGCAGCAGGGCATCCGGCCCGCATCCGGCGTGCAACACATGGTAGCCGTGGGACTCGAGGACGCGCACCGCCAAATCGCGAACGGCCGGATCGTCCTCGACCACGAGCACCGTGCCCTCGCAGTCACCTGCCAGGGATGAATCAGGTTTGGAGGCTGCCCACGGCGTCTCTGCTTCCGTCTTGACATGACGGGGAAGGTAGATATAGAAGCAAGTGCCCTCTTGCAGGTTGCTCTCGACGCGGATATGCCCTCCGCTGATCCTGACGATGCCGAATACGGTAGACAGGCCGAGGCCGGTCCCCTGCCCCTGCCCCTTGGTGGTAAAAAAGGGCTCGAAGAGATGGGCCATGACCTCGTGATCCATACCCTGGCCGGTATCGCAGACGGTTAGCATCACATGTTCGCCAGGCTGGGAATCTACGTGGAACGCTGCATACTCTTCGTCCAGCGTCACGTTGGCCGTTTCGATGGTCAGGGTTCCGCCCCCAGGCATGGCGTCACGTGCATTCACTACCAGGTTCATGAGGACCTGTTCGATCTGCCCCGGGTCGGCCTTGATCGGCCACAGGTCTTCGGCCAGCAAGGTTACCAATTCAATATCCTCGCCAATGATTCGCTTCAGCATCCTGCTCAGATCTTCGACGNNTCACGCCGGCTGAAGCTGAGGAGCTGCCTGGTCAACCTCGCGGCACGGTCGCTGGCCTCCCGAATGTGCCCGACGTGATCCCAAAGGGGATCAGGGCGCCTCAGTCCTCTCTCCAGGAGGCGCGTGCTGAGATGGATGACGGTCAGCA
>JABAHP010005495.1_pt1 | contig 11395 bp, 10 predicted proteins | sample 7062081 | NCBI WGS metagenome assembly JABAHP01 (sample SAMN14534357, study PRJNA622989) | marine sediment metagenome | biome: marine biome [ENVO:00000428]; feature: marine pelagic biome [ENVO:01000023]; material: deep marine sediment [ENVO:00002113] | place: India: Gulf of Kutch | collected... | reverse complement strand
GGAAGGCTTCCTGGTATTGCTCAAGGGCACGGTCATATTGTCGCTGCTGGAAGGCCACGTTTCCGTGAAAAGCCAGGTTGACGGCTTCGTCGAGATAGGCGAGGCGGACAGGGTACTCGACGGTCTTGACGAAGCCGGCCTTGCGAGCTGTAGCAGCGGAGCCAAGGTTGCTGGCGTAGCAGTGCCAGCCTACGTGGGAAATGCCCTGCGACGGAGCATAGGCCAGTAGCGCGGAGGCCATGGCAGAAGCCAGGCCACGCCTGCGGTGGGGCTCAAAGGTTGCGATACCAACTTCGCAGCGATCAGGTGTGTTGTACTCGGAAAGGCACCAGCCGGCAACCTCGTCACCGTGTAGCAGGCAGAAGCCGAAACTCCTGTCGAGAAAGTCCTGTACCGATTGGCGTTCGGAGCAGAGTTCCTCGATCAGGTCATCCAAGTTTCCCAAGTGCTCTCGTGACAGGAGTTCTTCATCCACATAATGCAGGCTGAACCCCTCGGGCAGCGACATGCTTGCCCGCTGCTTACCATATCCCTCTGTCTGGATGGCATAGTATTCTCGCTGGGAGCGGATTGGGTTCCTTTCTCGCAACAGGGTGTCGAGAGTCTGCTCCCAGGCGTTCGCTGGCTCGTAGTACAGGATGAAGAGATCATCGTCGAACTTATCCTCATGGGAGGGTCTGGCCTCTACTAGGTGGAGTCGCAGAAAGTCGTTGAACTCCCGGTTCTCGGGCGACCCGGCAAGGTAGTAGCGATGTTTGTTCCAGGTCAAGGCGACCCGGGGCTGAGAAGGATCGTCGACATAGATCCTGGCCGGCACGCTGCCGTGAAGAATGGCCTGGACAGCAAGGTTGTAGTCCATGGCCTGAAACACGGGCCTGGCCCGGTCGTACTGCGATGGTTTGAGCAAATGCAACGCGTTCCTCCTGGGACGGATGGCAGGAGTCGCTTACGGCTTGATCAAGTACACCGTGCCGCCCGACCTTTCCAGCCACACGGCTTCCAGCTCATGGCGCAGGTAGGTACGCTGTACTAGCTCACCGTCTTCGGGGTCAGCCGCCGGGTCGTTGACAATAGGGTTGCCCTGCACATCGAAGCCGACCACCACCGACAGGTGCCCGCCGCTGCTGTTAACGGCGGCGCCCTCGAGTTGCCCCTTGCCCCAGGAAAAGCTGATGGCTACTGGCACACCCTGTGCCACCCACTCCTCGATCTCGTTCATGCTCTCAAAGCGCCGAACGCTACCCTGCAGCCCATAGGTTCTGGCGTAGGCTGTGTTGAAGGGCCAGTTGCCGGTGCCCCCATAGACCCAGTCGTAGATGCCATCGACTGCTGCGAGCACCGGATCTGCGCACGGACCCTCGTAGTTCTCCCAGTAGGACACGATCATGGCCGTGGAGGTCGGGCTACACCAGACGTTCCCGCCCTCATAGACCATTTGCGAACATTGAGGCACGTCCAACAGCGTCCTCCAATTCTTCCGGTCTCCGGTCGATGGCACGCTGTTCTTGCGCGGTTCAGTGGAGTAGGCTGCCGAGAGGTAGCTCACGCTGGGTGTCGCCTCGCCATCGACGCTGAACAGGCGCACCTTGAGCTGGTACGCACTGGCGAGGGCCTGGTTGTCGCTGATCTTGAGCGTATCCACAGCGACCCGCGCGTAATCATCGCGCTGGTCCCGTACTGAGTGGCGCTGGATCGTCTCCAGACCGCTGGCCCAGATGCCCAGGTTGTACCATTCGGTCCAGCGCCCATCCAGCTCGGCGCGCACGAGCACCTCAATCCAAGTACCGATGGGCGTCACCGCGTTCCAAGAGGGGATCAGCTCATCGAAGTCAAATCCGGTGGGGGTGGCAGGTCCGGTGGCCTCGCCCACCCAATAGGTACCGCCGGTGTAGTAGTTGCCCCCGTAATACTCCCCAGCAGGGTAGGGGTCTGTTTCCAGCACGGCCCCAGTGGGGTGGAGCACCAACTCGCCCGAGTGGGATAGCTGGGTGCCGCTTTGATACCATCCGGCGAAATCGTCGTCTGCTGACAGCCATTCGTTGAATCCCGTTTGGTAGACGGCCTTTTTCGCCAGGGCTGAACCCTGCAGAAGACTGACGGCGCAAAGCAGCGCCAGCACTAGGCTAGTCCATCGGAATGTAGCACGCATCGTTGCACGCATTATTGCCTCCTGTAGGTTGATGAGGTTCGCGTACGGTTAGAGTCACGCGAAGTATGCCGAATGACTTGGACTGGCTACAGTATAAGCGCAAATCTGGAGCTTGTCAACTGGAGCAATGCGAGCCAGGGGGTTCCTGATGCGAGTCGTGTTTCTAAGGTAGCTATTCGAAGCGGAATCGCCAGATGGCTGCGGCGAATGATGTGATGGCGAAGCCAAGTAGAATCGCCGCGGGAAGCAGGACAGAGTTGAGACCAAGCCCGCGGACGACGATGTTCTCAAAACCGTCGATAGCCCAGGCTGTGGGCAGGAGGTGGCCGACAGTTTGAAAGGTCTTGCCGGTGAACTCCAGGGGCATCCAGGCGCCGCCCAGACCCGACAATAGGAGCATCAGTACTATGGTGAAAACGGTGACCTGTTCCTCAGTGCGGGCAAAGATGCCTATGAGCAATCCGAGGCTGGCGGCCCAAAAGGCTGTGGTCAGAAGCATGAGCAGTGTCGCCAGGGGCACGCGAAAGTATCCAACTCCGAGGAATAGCTGTCCGAACAGGATGAGGACGACAAGCTGGGCCAGGATCATGGTGAGCATGGCGAGAAAGTGACCGAGGACGATCTGGATCCGGGTAACCGGCGTGGTGAGCAGCCGGAGCATTGTCCCGGTCTTGCGCTCGGCAACGATGATGGCGGCAGCGCCCATAAGGCCAGCCATGGCGAACTGGACCATAATGCCAGCGGAGGAATGAGCATAGTCGTTAGCCGGGGCAGGAGACCCTTCGTCCTCAGTAGCTACGGCGCCGGACTGGCTTGTTGTGACTGTCAGCGGCGGGTCCTCCCAAGCCTGGATGGCGCGGGCCAGGGTCCCGGTCAAGAACGCGTCATCTGCGGTGCCACCCTGGCTTTCGTACACTTGGGCGGCGAGTTTCGCTGCCTCGACCCCGCCGAGCAGACGGGTGAAGGTAGCCTGCAGGCCACTCTGAGCAGCCTGGCCTGCGGCGGAAGAGGAGTCGATGATGACGATGGGGTTGGGGACCTCGCTGCCGGTCATGGACAGCGCTTCGCGGCCATGGCCATGGCCAGGGGGGACGATGATGACGGCGGCCAACTCTTCGCCGGCGACCTGCTTATCTGCATCATGGCTGCCGGCAGCGTCAAGCACGACGGGCCGGATAGATTCCGAAGCATTCAGTAGGTTCAAGAGGTGGCTGCTCAGCGGGCTCTCGTCTTGATCGATTATTCCTACAGGCAGGCGGGGATCATCAGCCTCACTACCGCCACCGAAAACAAAGGCGAAGAGCAGCGTGAAGCCGATGGGCATGAGCAAGAGGAAGAGGGCTGTACGCCAGTCGGCGATCAACTGGCGAAGATCTTTCAGGGCGATGTCAACCAAACGCATGTCGAGGCTCCAAGATGCAGTGGGGCATCAGGCGTATCTCTTGCGGAATCTCAGGACGCCGATGACAAAGAAGACGGCTCCCGCGGCGAGCATGATGGAGACGGTGAGCAGCAGATCCCCGAGGCCGCCACCCTCAAGAAGAATTCGCCAGCCACGCACGCCCCAACCCTGGGGAACAACAAGAGAAACGGTTTCAAATGCCCTCGATCCAGTAGGCGTGGTGCCGGAGAATACGGTGAGCATGCCGATCATGCCCATCACGGTCATCACCCCGCCATAGATGATGCCACCCTGCCGGGTATTCCCAAGGAATGAAGTCACAAAGATGCCAAAGCTAGAGGCTACGACGACCAGGCCGATGGTGACCAGGGCCACCGGCAGAGGCTCACCCCAGTTGATGCCAAAGATCAGGGAGGTGATAAGTACCAGTACAACGACCTGGACGGTCAGAAGCAGGAAGGAACTCATGAACTTGCCGCCCAAGATCGAGGACTGGGAGGTTGGTGTGGTGAACAATCGAGGTAGAGTTCCGGCTTCCTCCTCCAGCAGTATGGACTGAGCCGCAGCTGCCCCGGTGAAAAACACGTAGAAGACCATCATGCCGGACACGATCAGGCCAAGAATTTCGGTAGTTCCCTCATTGCCCCGCTGCTGCCGACTTGACGGAGCCTGGATTGTGTAGAGTGGGTTATCGCCCGAATGCTGGCCCTCAGCAAGCGCGGCCGACCAGTCTGCGTACTGCATGGCGATCACTTGTATGGAGGCTGGGTCGACGGACATGCCCTGTGCGGACAGTTGGCCGCTAGCGGCGCTGGCGGCAATCCTGGCTCCAGCAAAGCCGTCGACTATGCGGCTGACGATGCCCCTCACAATGCTCGGTCCCACGGTCAGCGTGGGGTCCTGATAGATCTCTACAGATGCCTGGCCCTGCGCGTCGAGGATAGCTGTGGTGAAGCCTGCAGGGATGATGATGGCAACACCTGTTTCCTGCTTGTCCACGGCGGCGCGCGCGGCTGCGGGAGCGGATACTTCGCGCGCGTGGACAAGGTCAGGGACGGCGCCCTGCACAGCGGTCACCAGTAGCTCACCGGCTGAAAAGCCCGTCTGTCCTTGGTCGAGGTTCACGACCTGTACCTGAGTGGGTTCCAGATTCAACCCCCCATCGTCGGAGGCCAGGCCGCCAAAGGCAAAGTAGAAGAGCGCCCCAGTAGCCAAGGGCAGTACCAGACCGAATGCTATGAACATGGCATTGCGAAAGGAATGCCAGAGATCCTTCAGCGCGATGTCCAGGATCTTCATGGAGTACCTCGCATTGCTGTGATGACGGTGCCCCGGGTGTGCCGTTGGGCGCTAGTCGCGCAGGGCGCGGCCGGTGAGGTGGAGAAACACGGCTTCAAGGTTAGGTTCCTGGATCTCAATTGAAGTCACTCGCACACCGGCAGCGACGGCCGCTTCGAGAAGATGCGGTAGGATCAGGTTGCTGTCGTCGACCAGCAGGGTGAAGTGACCGTCGATGCTCTCGTCGTCCAAGTCGGCGGCCTTGGAGACCTGGTGTACGCCCGCGGTTTCCTGCCAAAGGTCAAGGAGCTCGTCAGAATCGGCGCTCAGGGTGAGGTTGATGCGGTCCAGTTCACCTACGACCTTGACCAGCTCATCGTGGGTGCCAGAAGCAATGATGTGGCCCTGATCCATGATGGCGATGTGATGGGAGAGTTCTTGTGCTTCCTCCATATAATGGGTGGTGTAGAGAACGGTCATGCCCTGGTGGTTCAGTTCCTTGACATTGTCCAGGATGTTGCGCCGGCTCTGGGGATCGATGCCAACTGTAGGTTCATCCATGATGATCACATCGGGCTTGTTTAGCAGCGCGATGCCGATGTTCAGACGTCGTTTCATGCCACCGGAGAACTTGCTCACCCGTCCCTTCTGCCGGCTGGCGAGACCGATCACGTCCAGTACCTCGTCGACACGTTCGGCGAGGCCCGATCCGCGCAACCCGTACATCTTGCCCCAAAAGGTGAGGTTGTCGCGGGCGGAGATGTCCTCGTACAGGGCTATCTCCTGAGGCACGACACCGATGGAAGCTTTGACATCCATCGGCTGGTGGAGGACCGAGTGACCCATCACAAAGGCGTCGCCTTGATTGGGCTGCAGAAGGCAGGAGAGCATGGATATGGTCGTGCTCTTTCCAGCGCCGTTGGGTCCAAGCAGGCTGTAAATCTCGCCAGCCTGGACGTCAAAGGTCACGCCCTGGACAGCGTGGATGTCCCCAAAGTTCTTGTGTAGGTCCTGCACCTGGATGGCCAGACCGTTGTTCATGCGTGCTCCTTGCATACCTTACCCCTGTGGCATGGCTTCGCCGGCCAGGCACACCCGCGTTGCCGCCTGGCGCGTGGCAGAGCGGGTGCCCTGCAGGAACTAGTATACCGCAGTAGTGCGCCGATCGCATCGGGCACCTGGACAGTTTCTTGCCTGGACAGGGGGCTAGTCTAGTCTAGGCCAGGTGGCCAACTTTGCGGCTATGCTTACCAGGCTTGCTATCGAGGTTTGTTGCGTGTGTCACGAACCGGTGGATTGCTGCTCACCTAACGGTTGGGGTGTGCTGAATCGCTGGAATACGCGACAGATCGCCAAGCTCACCCAGAGCATCGCCTCACGCTCTTTGGCCGATGGTTGAGCCCGCTTGGTCTGCTCGTATGAAGTCCTCCACAGGCCATCGTCCTGCTGATTGTCCACGAACCACCGGAGTGCTCGTTGCACGTCCATGTCATCAGGCCCGAACCCGAGCAGGGAGAGTGCATCGAGGCCCGTGAGCAGGTTGGTCCACCAGAAGGGATACTGGAATTTTAGCCAGTACCGGGGGGCTCTACGGTCGTTGTACTTGTCTGACTTGCGGAAACGGGACTTGAGAAGTTGCGCAGCAGAGGTCACAGCTTTTATCTGACGGTAGCTTGGATGGAGGGCGAAGGGGCGTAGACAAAGTCCCGGCCTGACTCACCGTCGGGAGCCTCGAACGACACGCAGAAGCCTTCAGCAAGGCTGTTGATGCCTGCAACGTAGGGCAATATGAGCAGCCACATGCCCCCGGCGGGCCCATCCGCTTCCGACCTTAATCCGTCTGACAGAGTCCAGGGGGAAGGAAACAGTCTCCCCTGTGGCGCCCTCGATGAAGGCGGTGAGATTCGCCATTTGCCAGAGACAGCCGGCGCCAGATCCGCCAACCGCGAGGTGCGTGAGAAGCAGGAAGAGGGCAACAATGAGTCCGCGCCAGTCCCAGAAGATGAGGGTGCCCAGGAGTGCCAGAACAATGAGGGTGAGGAGCACAGCCTGGACCGCGATCCACGACCTGTTGACAGATGGGCTCAGGCGCGGTCCGGTAATGCTGACAGTGTTGTTGCCGACCGCGATCTGCACCCGGCTGCCAAAGCGCGCGCTGACGCGGTGGGAGTAGGCTTCAAAGGTGGCATCACTCTCAGTCACGCTCATGTTCCTGCTCCGATATGGCGGTTTCTTGCCCGGCGAGGCCGGGCAGCCCCCCAGCCGGTGTTGCTGTCTGGACGGCACGGACGATCGCCTGGGCTGTGACCTCGGCGGCGAACGCGCCGACGAGGGTGGGAGCGGCCCGGCGCTTGCCGGTTGCCAAGGCAAAGATGGTGTCGCCGTCGAGCATGGTATGAGCGGGGCGAATGGTACGGGCCAGGCCGTCGTGGGCCATTTGGGCGACCTTGTTGATCTGTGCCTTGTCGAGCCGGGCGTTGGTGGCTACCACACCGATGACGGTATGCTGGCGCGCGGCAAGGCTTAGGGCAGTGCGGCCGACGGCGGTCTTTAGCACGTGGAGGGTATCGGCAAAGTAGCCCGGCGAGCCGATGCGGAGCGGGCCCACGTCGGCGGCTCTGGCACCGGCGAGGATGATGCCCGTGGTTGGGTCCACCACATCGCCGAAGGCGTTCACGGCACAGATGGCGCCTACGACCACGCCGCCCCCGATTTCGAGGCTGGCAGTGCCGATGCCGGATTTCATGGCCTGACCCGGCCCGAGAATCTTGCCGACGGTAGCGCCGGTGCCGGCACCCACGTTGCCCTCGGCCGGGCGGCCGTCAGTGGCATTCAGGCAGGCCCGGTATCCCATCGCTGAATCGGGGCGGACAGTAGCATCGCCGATGCCCAGGTCGAAAAGAATGGCGGAGGGGACGATGGGCACGCGGGCGACCCGTGCGTCAAAGCCGATGCCCCGGCCTTCGAGATAGCTCATGGCGCCGGATGCAGCAGAAAGACCGAATGCCGAACCGCCAGACAACATGACAGCGTGGACGCGCTCTACCCGGTGCATGGGGCGCAATAGGTCGGTTTCGCGAGTTCCGGGGGAACCCCCGCGCACATCGACGCCGCCCACAGCTCCGCCTTCACAAAGGATCACGGTGCAGCCGGTGAGGGCTTTGAGGTTCTGTGCATGCCCGACGCGGATCACGGCTACGTCGGTGATTGCATTCTGCAGTTTCATGGTTGAGCCTGCCTCCTTGTTTTGAATCCGCGCATCAGTCCAATAGCTTGACTACTCGATCAATCACGCGCTCGGCCACCGCTGTCTTGCTCATGAGAGGAAGGGGCTCTGAATCACCCCAGGCATCGAGGAGGATGACGCGGTTGGTATCTACCTCGAACCCGGCATCAGGCGCGCTTATATCGTTGGCAACGATCAGGTCGAGTGACTTGGCCTGGACCTTGGCCGCAGCATTATCGAGGAGATTCTCTGTCTCGGCCGCAAAGCCCACAACGACGGTGGGATGCCCGGTGTCCTGACGCTGCTCGGCGACTGCTGCCAGGATGTCTGTCGTGGCTTCTAGCTCCAGCGAATCAAGGCCGCCTTCCTTCTTGACTTTCTGCTTGGCCGTTCGAGCAGGCCGGAAGTCAGCGACCGCGGCGGCCATCAGGAGGGCGTCGGCATCCCTGGATGCGGCCAGCACAGCGTATGCCATCTCGGCTGCGGTACGTACCGGGATGTGATCGGCACCAACGGGGATAGGCAAGGAGACAGGCGCGGTGACCAGGGTAACCGCTGCGCCTGCATCCAGCGCAGCCTGGGCCAGCGCGAGCCCCTGTTTTCCAGAAGATCGGTTGGTTAGGAAGCGGACAGGGTCGAGTGGCTCCTGGGTACCTCCTGCGGTGACGGTGACCTTCCGGCCACACAGCGGGCCACCCTGCGCTAACGTGTGACGGATGTGACCCAGAATCTCCTGGGGTTCGGTCATTCGGCCGCGGGCAACCAGTCCAGAGGCGAGGTGACCTTCGTCCGGCCCGATGATGGCGGCCCCGCGTGCCTTCAATCGCGCGAGATTGGCCTGGGTGGCTGGGTGGGCAAACATGCCGGCATCCATGGCGGGCGCCAGGAGGAGCGGACAGGTCGCTGCCAGAGCCGCCAGACTGAGCAGGTTGTCGGCCAGGCCGTTGGCAAGCTTTGCCATGGTCTGGGCGGTGAGGGGAGCGACGATCAGGACGTCAGCCTGCTGAGCCAGGCCAACGTGCAGGACGTGTGCCTGGGCACCCCACAGGTCAGCGTCAGTGTACGCGGGATGGCCGGTCACCGATTGGAAGCTAAGCGGGGAGACAAACCGGGCGGCATCCGCGGTGAGGATGGTCTCCACGACAGCTCCGGCCTGAGCTAGTTTGCTCGCCAGGTCGACAGCCTTGTAGGCTGCGATGCTTCCGGTAACGCCCAGTAGGATGTGCTTTTCGCTTAGCAGAGAGATAGACATATGGGCTTCCCTCCTCTGTGGTCCCTCCTACGTGCGGTTCATCTCGTACACCATGCGCAGGCCGTCCAGGGTGAGCCAGGGGGCAAGGATCTGAAGCACCTCGGTTTCGCGGGCAATGATCTCGGCGAGCCCACCGGTGCCAATGACTCTGGTTTGCGCCCCGAGTTCCTTGCGGAAGCGGGCAACCATGCCCTCTACGAGGCTGACATAGCCGAAGAGGAGGCCTGATTGCATCGAATGGGCTGTGTTACGGCCAATGGCAGATGGTGGGCGTGCCAGTTCGACGCGGGGTAGCATGGCTGCGCGCTGAAAGAGCGCCTGGGCAGCGATGCCGATACCGGGCGCGATGGCCCCTCCCAAATAGTCACCTTCGGGGGAGATGGCGTCAAAGGTGGTAGCGGTGCCGAAATCGACGACGCAGGCGGGACCGCCATAGAGACGGAACGCAGCGACGGCGTCTACAATGCGGTCGGCTCCAACTACAGTTGGATCGTCGTAGAGGATGCGCACGCCAGTCTCGACGGTTCCGTCCACAACCAGGGGTTCGAGGCCAAGCCCCTTGCGGCATACTTCTACCCACCTGCCGGTTAGGGGTGGCACTACGGAGGCGATTGCTGCGCCAGTGACATCTGTGCGAGCGATGCCAGCGTGGGCGAGCAGGCCGAGGATCTGGAGGATGAACTCGTCGGGCATGCGCTCGTGATCGGTCGCCAGGCGCCAGCGCGGACCCAAGGTCTCGGCCTCGTAGATGCCCAGGGTGATGTTGGTGTTCCCTACATCAATACATAGAAGCATAAAGGCACTCTCCCGACATTGCAGGTTTGGAGGGCGCCCCGGCTGAGATTGGCTCTGATGCAGGTCGCTGTTGCCAACCGGTGACTGGTTTCCTCCCCTACTTGCCTGAGCCCTGTTGGTTGAAGGAGGGCAGTGCTGAGCCTACAGGTTGTCCACCACGCGTTTGAGCTTGGCCTGAATCTCGATCGCTACGCCCCCCAGTGCAAGATTGTCAACAGCCTGCATTGAGGCGATTGGATCGATGGCGGCGACTTCTACCGCGCCACCGGCTGTCTCTTGGACGATGACGTTGCAGGGCAGCATCGTGCCGATCTTGTCCTCGGCCTTGAGAGCCTGGTAGGCGAAAGGCGGGTTGCATGCGCCCAGGATGCGGTAGTTGCGAAAGTCGGCCCCCAGCTTTTTCTTGAGGGTTGCCTTGACGTCGATCTCGGTGAGGACGCCAAAGCCCTCCTTTTTCAGTTCCTCGACCACGCGTGAGATGGCCGCGTCGAATGGCAGATCCAGTGTCTTGCTAAAGTAGTAGCCCATCACGTTTCCTTTCCTGTTTGTCGGTGTTCCTGAGGGAGAGCAGGTGCCTAGACAGGCGCTCCCTGCTGATGCTCTACCCACTCGTCGCGCAAGATGCCCATGAAGATGCGATCGGTGCGGCGACCATCGCGCAGGACGGCGCCTCGCATGCAGCCCTCGTGCTGGAAGCCGAGCTTCTCGTAGGTGTGGATGGCACGGGGGTTGGTGGCGATGACGTCGAGGCCTATGCGGAAGAGGTTCAACTCCTGGAAAGCGTACCGGAGAATCAAATGCAAAGCATCAGTGCCGTAGCCTTTGCCCCGATATTGAGGCTCGCCGATTCCAATCGCCAGGAGCCCTGCGCCGTTGTTCCACTCGATGCTGTGCAGGGCCACAAAACCGATCAGGCGATCATCGGCCAATGTGCGGAAGTGGAATTCGACCTTGTTCGGATCGGCTTCTTCCGGATTGAGTCTCAGTGCAGCCTGCTCTGCCGAGAGAGGCCGTGCGTAGTCGCTATCCACTGCCCGCAGGTAGTCAGCATCCTCGGTCCAGCGTGCCAGCACCGGCGCGGCGCGCTCTGAAGGGGCTACGAGGCGGACTAGTTCTCCTTGAAAAATATTGTTTCTATCATTCATTGTCTTCTTCTTTCCACTTCGCGCGACCAGGATGCCCGTCTGCAGGCCCCTATTGTGAGCGGCGAGGGCAATCTGCGCCTCTGCAGGTGTGCAGTTGAGCAGAAGCTTGAACTCGGCATCGCGCTTGTCGGCATCCACCGTGGCAATG
>JABAHP010020486.1_pt2 | contig 11396 bp, 20 predicted proteins | sample 7062081 | NCBI WGS metagenome assembly JABAHP01 (sample SAMN14534357, study PRJNA622989) | marine sediment metagenome | biome: marine biome [ENVO:00000428]; feature: marine pelagic biome [ENVO:01000023]; material: deep marine sediment [ENVO:00002113] | place: India: Gulf of Kutch | collected... | reverse complement strand
TCCCTGTCCGTACCGGCGAAGACCGCCATCTGTACCTCCAGACCGTAATTGTCGCAGAACAGTACGTCGCATGCCCTTCTGATCCCGCCATCGGTGAGCAGGCCGAGCTTGTCGAGGGTGGACTTCACGTCGGTATGGCCGAATTCGAGACGCCCTGCAGAGTTGGCCCNNCAGCGTTGATCCCGGCACCGGACGGACGGGAATCCCATGACGTTGTCCGGAGGTTGTGCTCCAGTATCAATCTCTCGATCTCTCGGGGGCTGAGCAGCTGGTCCTCGTCACCTACCCTTGTGTAAGCACGTCCTGAGGCGAAGTAGGGGGGTTCATCGCCCTCGAAATCGACGCGAACACAGTCCTTGGTGCCCAACTTGATGGCTTCCACCGTTGGGAATATCCTGGGTTGNNTTGTATCTTGCCGGAGATCGCTTGTGAAATCGTCCTCAGGGTCCTATCGCTCACGTCCTGACCGATGGGGGTACCATCGTTCCGGACCCCGAAGAACACCACCCCCCTTCCGTGCTTGTTGAGAATAGCAGTGATGGATATAACGGCCTCCTTGAGCTCGGATGTCGACCGCTTGTACTCCAGCTTCTCGTTCTCCTTCATGGTCCATGTCACCGTTTTTGCCGAGGGTCCATCGGTCAGTGTCCATAGGTCTGGGTATATAAAAGGGCTCATCGGGGGGGCGAGGGTGAAAGTGAGATGCCAGGTCAATGGTCCTGTTTCGATGGACCCCTGTCCCGTACCCGCAATGGGCCAATTCTGGTACTCCACAATCTATAATATCGCACCCATAACGGACCCCCCTGGCTCCATCAAACCAGTACTCCACAATAATGCTTGTGCAGTACTGATTTTGGAAATATGGGACCCATAACGGACCCCCCTGGCTCCACTTGTTTGGTACGCCACAATAGGTATTGTGCAGTGCCGATTTTGGGAGCCAGTAGAATTGCGGAAGACATTGTTCCGTACTCAACAACATCCTAATTGGTCCCATTGAGATGGCCCGATCAACCCACCTCGTCCATGACCAGACTGGATCTCCCGGTGCACTCTGACGATGTCATCGTCCAGGTCCTTTGGTGGATCCTCCAGTAAAAGGTCCAGCTCCCGACGCTGTACCTCCTCGGGTGCCGGGAGGCCGCTGACCTTGAACTCCTCCCTGTACTTCTCGTACAGGTCGATCATGAACCTGGTCTTCTCGATGATGGGTCCCTTGAGGTCATCGATGGTGCAACCGAAGCGATGTTCGAGGACCCTGATGTCGAGGATGTCCCTGAGCTTGTAGACCCGCCTCGTCATCACCGCCCTGCACTTGTCGGTGAAGATCTCCTCAGGGGAGTAGCATTCGATGGTGACGGGTGCTGAGTAGGCGGTGTAATGTTCCTTGAAGAGGAACTCCAGCTCCGGGCTCTCGTACCCCGAAAGGAGGTTATCCAGAGCCCTTGACCGGAACGGGTAATGGGTCCTGTCGACGAAGTTCACCTCCACCTTGACCATGCTTGGGAGGTGCATCACCTGGGATTCGTAGCGTAGATAGAACCGGGCCATCCGGCCGCCGCTGCCGATGATAACCTCCTCGCGGTCCTTCTTGTCCCCCGCGAACTTCAGACCGACCCCCTTGGCGATGCCCTTGAGGCGCTCCTGGACCTTGTCCACCTCGGCTGAGCAGAGCCTACGGGCCTGCCTCGGGTTCCTGCCCTCCCATATCGAGGTGTCCTGCCAGGTGAAGTCGATGTCCTCGGAGAACCTGAAGTATCCAGCGTAGGCCTTCACAAGGCACGTGCCACCCTTGAAAGCCAACCGACCACCGAGGTACTCGTCCTCCGATATGGATTCGAGTAGCCTGTGGAGATGGAAGTCCTTCTCTATGATGTCGGGCCGCCTGGGGGTCAGCTCCCGGTTCAACCTCTGGAGGAATGCCCCGAGCTCGCTCACAACGGCCCCTCCATCCGTCGCCTGAAGCCTGGTGGGTAGTTCTGAAGGAGCTCCCTCAGCCGACCCACGTCGATGACTTCCCGGTGCTCGACCACGGGCGACATGAACACGGTGGGCTCCTTGGTCCTCAGGTACTCCCTGTACGCCAGGTCCAGCACGGTCCTCTCCGGGTCCGAGTACCTCAGGACGCCCTTCCTCAAGATGCCCCTTCGGAAGTGCCTGTCCCCCCGCTTGATGAACCTGAATGCCGTACCCATTATCCTTATCGTCTTGGTGGTCCGGTAAGAATCCGTTAGCACGTAGTCCACGACGAAGTGCTCGTGGGTCATAAGGTTGAGCTTGAGGGCGGTCTCGAGGCCGAAGTACCACCTCCTGACGCCCTTCATCTCCAGGGCCATTGCCACGATCTCGTAGAGGGAGCGCTCAAGCACTCCGCGTCCCCTCTCCTCGTGGCTCTTGACGTAGAATATCCCCCGGAGGACCCTCACGATGTAATCGTTGCTCTGCAGGTAGTCGATGACCTGGTCGGGGTCCTTCGACATCTCCTCGGCCAGCTCCCCGATCTCTTTGGAGGTGACCATCCTCCTGTCCTCGACAAGGAGTCTCTCCCATATCAGCGAGGCCTTCATTCGTGTCATAATCCTGTATTTTTTAATGGATTGTGACATAAATAAATGTTTTGATTCAAATCCCAGAACCGCCATGCCACCCACACCAATGCTAGACACAATCATCACTCCATTTTGGATTATCTCGAACAGGCCAACTAGTGGCTCCGTGCTTTATATACTCAGACCGGGGAGGGGATGGTGAATGTGCTACTGGATCTATGAGCTGGAGGATCCCCTTGGCATCTTGTCCTGTACTACACAATAGAGCTTGTGTCGTACGTCACAATCAGAGCCAGTGAGTCATTACTTCACCCTGCATCTGTATGATTCCTATATTTTTCCCTTTCCTTTATCGTGATGGAAATTACCTTCCGCTCATGCTCGTTGAACGTTGGACCCATCGCCCACAGAATCTCGTCCAGCACCTTGACCCACTGCTCGAGCCTGTGCTCCCAGGTATCCTCCTCGAGGGGGAATATGTCGATGTGGGGCGGGTACCCATCCTCCTCGGGTCCGTACTCCGAGGGGGTTGTCATCAATATCGCACCAGCTATATAATAAAGAGATAACTCTGGCGAGTATACGAGGTCCCTTCCCTTTCGAATAACTATGTCCCTGTTCTTCAGTTCCTTATCTTCCATATCATAATCCCTCCTTTGGACATAATCCTTGGCGCACGGTGAATATATACTACGAGGGGGGAGAGGGTAGGGTGAAAGTGGGATGGACAATGAGGTCGGGGTTCAAAGCTCCATGATGTCGGTCCCGTACTCCCTCGCGACCCCCAGCAGCCCATCACTCTCGAGCATCACTATGTCGGTGGTGTAGAAGGTCGAGCAGTCCGGGTCGATGCATGCCACGCCAAGGATGCTAGCGTCGTTGGGCTCGAGCCACGCCTCCGAACCATGGAGCCGGAGGACGCAGCGGTGGTAGGCGATCCCATGGTCCCTGGGCACTCCGACGATCTCGATGCGTCTGCTCCTGTGCAGCAGCTGCTCGAAGTGCCACATTGGGTCGATGTCGCGTCCTCGCCGGGCCTTTGCGATACCAGCGAAGGCCTCTCCCACTACGAGGTGACTCACCCTGAAGGGCGGGGCCATCCTCCTGTGCACCAGGGCCCTGGAGGACTCGCGGAGCCCCGGGTCATCGGATTCGTCGATGAGGGCGCGCAGGACCATGGTGTCGATGTGGGCCCTCAGACCAACCCCTTCCCCTCGAGGAAGGTCCAGGCGGAATCGTAGTGGTGTGCCAGCTTGGGCTTGAGCCTGCGGGCGACCCTGTAGACCAGCTCCCTGTCCGCCCCAGGCGAGTTGGTCTCATATATCGAGAGCAGAGTGACGACGGTCTCGAGGAAGGGATCTCCCATGTGAAGGGCCTCCTTGACGACACCCATCATACCGTCAGGGACCTGCACGTCCCTCGGTTCTGGTGTTGACTCGCTTATCGCGTAGTAGTCCTTCGACAGCGTCGTCGAGTAGGGTCCCTTGAGGTACATGCTGAACCGGTAGGATCGCGAGAACTCGTGGCCCTGGGCCTTGAGGAGGAAGACCGCCTTCTGGATCCTGAACCTTCCCGTGAAGGTCGCGGGGTTGAACTTCCTGCCGATCCCCTTCTCCAGCGTCTGGAGCAATCCGGCCAGTCTCTCGGTCCTCTTTTCCATCGTCATCTACCTGTGCCAGGTTCTTCCTGTCGCGGGAATCCTATGTGGGACCCTATATAAAAGGATTGGCGACGGGTGGGTGAAGGTGTGGAGGGAGGTTGCGTGTTTTTGACCCGTACCAGACAAGAGCCATTGTCGAGTACTTCACAACATGAAAAATAAGACTACTCTCAACACTACTGGCTCCACTTGTTTGGTACCACACAAGAGGTGTTGTGCCGTACTAGACAACTGGAGCCAGAGGGGTCGCTTATGGGTCCAATATTATACATTGTCTAGTACTCTACAACCACCCTTGTCGGGTACGCTGGAACCGGTACCGAATCATCGTAAACCGCATCGACGACTCACTCGTGCGACCGACTCAGCAGGTCCTCGACGAACTCCCGTGCATCCGCTAGGACCTTCAGGACGACGTCCTCGGTGGGGGTATCAACCGAGAACGGGTACCTCTCCAGGTAGTAGAATCCAGTGAGCCTCTCGCATAGGGGGTAATAACCCACCAATCCGTGTTCGTAGGTCGATGCGTCGTCTAGTAACCTCTGGAGGTCGTGGGTCCGGATCAACCTCCATCCCCTTGCCAATAACCAGCCCTTCAAATGTTTCTCGACACCCTGCTGCACGAGCGCGGCGGCGACCTGGGGGTCACCCTCGTTCTCGAGCAGGATCTCCGCAGCCGACAGGTCCGCCTCCCCTCGTCGGTGCCAATCATCGGGCTGCTGGGACTCTGCCGGTCCCATACAGCCACCTCCCCCTGGAGAGGACCTCGGTGATGAACTGGTCACCGGTGTCCAACCGCTGCTCGAGCTCGGCCGGGGTCAGGACGAAGGTGGACACCGACCAGCCTCGGCGGACCTCACGGATGAGCCCGCTCACCTCGGCGTAGCGCTCGTCGAAGGGCTTGTCGGTCTCCTTGATGATGAGCAGGTCGATGTCGCTGTCGTCCGACGGGGTCCCGTAGGCCCGGGAGCCGAACAGGATTATGCTCTCTGGCCGGTAGCGTTCCTCGAGGACGCTCACGATCCTCGAGAGGACCTCCTCGGTCTCCTGCCGGCCTTCCCTCGTCCTTTGACGACTCGATCCCTCGACCATCGAAGGATGCCATGTGACGGGGTGATAATATATTTTCGGCCCAGTGTCTGGTATGTTCATAATCTCTACCTTCCTGTTCATGCAGTGCTAGTATCTTGGTGAAGATGGTATAAATACCAGAAGAGGGGAGGGTGCGGTGAAGGTGCGGTATCGCTCACGAGAATGACATTTTCCCGTACCTCACAACCACTGTTGTCACGTACGTAATTCGAGAGCCAGAGCTTCGAGATACTAGTTTAGAATCATATTGTTGAGTACTACACAATTCCCAATCAATCACATATTTTTATTGCACTTTCAGCTACCCCTCCTCGATTTTCCTTTATATACTCCCACGGCCTCCCATCACCGTTGGAAGTGATGGGATGATTGGAAGCATAATCAATGGTGGAATCCCTCGTGAGCCAGTGCCAGAAAGTATTTATCGTTGTCCACTTCATGGTCTGGACGGCATGACCGATACCCATACTCCATCCGGGACAGAGTCTACTGACACGCGGTCCTCGGAGCTCGATAGGGACAACATCGACATGATCAAGTCTGTCGTGAATCCTATCCTCAAGGAACACGGGGTCAAGAGGGCTGGCCTCTTCGGTTCGTTCGTCAGGGACGAGGCAGGGGAGGGCAGCGATGTGGACCTCCTCGTCGAGCTTGACGATGACGTGAGCCTGCTGGACATAGCTCACATCAAAGGGGAGCTAGAGGAGGCCCTCGGACTCAAGGTGGACCTGGTGGAGTACTCCGCGATCGACCCTCGTTTGAGGGAACGGATCCTCGCGGAGGAGGTCGTCATCCTATGAGGAAGGATGTCAACATCTACATCCAGGACATCTGGAAGAGCGTCCTGATGATAGAATCCTATATCGAAGATCTCACCAGCCAAGAGTTCCTCGCCAACCGTCTAACCATGGATGCCGTCGAGAGGAGGCTGGAGATTATCGGAGAGGCCTCCAAGCAGGTGGACTACGAGACGAGGGAAAGGTATCCAGATATCCCATGGAGCGACATGGCGAGACTGCGTGACGTTATCTCCCATAAGTACAATCGGTTGAATCCCAGAAGGATCTGGGTCATTGCGACCACGGAGATTCCAGATCTCAAGGACCATCTACGTCCGGTCATCGAGATCATTGGTGATGGCCAGTAATGATAAGTGTACTCAACAACCCGTTTTGAAGTGAGCTCAACAATCTCCTGTTGCACACCGGCCACAGTACATTTCGGCACAGTTCACGGGTGGTCCTCGTCAATGGGTGAACCAGCTGACCCTGTACTCGGTCCCATCGGGTGCAGAGAGGCCTGGGTCCTCCACCCTCCATTCACCGGACAGGCCAGCCTCCCGGGCGGCCAGCTCCAGGTGGGCCATCGCGATGCCGATGTCGACGTCGTGAAGCCCCCTCTCGTGGTACCTCTTCTTGACCCTGTGCAGGTATAGATGGAAGGTTCCGTCGCCGTCCCGGACGACCCTCCAGGGCTGGCCGTTGCCCGCTGAGGGGGCTAGCCTGAGCATCTCCAGGGGCCCTGCCCACTCCCCTGCGGCCTCCCTTGAGAGGGGCCGCTCGAACGTGCCATCGAAGAACATGACGCTCCAGTCCTTGCGCTTGTCGGCCCTCACGGCCCTCCGGGTGAGCCTCTCGCCGAGCCTGGGCCTCTCGGGCACACCGACGACGGAGATGGCGGGGGTCACCCCGTCCCTCGCGAGCTCCGGGAAGTACTCTGGGTTGAAGTAACCCATCCAGCAAGTTCCCAGGCCCAGCTCCGTAGCCCGGAGGACCAGGTGCTCGAGCAGGTATCCGTAGCTCATTCGGGCGGTGGGCGAGGGGGTCACGGTCCCTATGATGAAGTACCGGGGGTTCCTCTGGAGGCCGTAGTCCCCCAGCTTCACGGGCTCGCCCCTCTTGAAGGGGCGCTCCACGACCTGGAACTCGGCCACCTCGCCGAAGGGGGCCGGTGGGTGGGAGGCGCAGGACTCCTCGAGACTCTGAAGCACGTCGGCAGGGATGGGGTCCGTGCTGTAGGTCCTCACCGACCGTCTTGCGATTATCGCCTGTGACGGTGGTCCTTCCAGTACCATGGACCATCCGAACATGGTCGAGGATAATACGGTTGCCCCTGAGAGGACCGGGTTAGGCGGGCCTGCGATCCTCAGTTCATCAAAGGGAATCAGATTGAAAGATGAGGGCACCATGTGAGGGCGACTAATCTCCCAGTAGCTGGCTTCACTTCAACGCCTTGGCGATGATGGCGTTGACCACGCCGCCGCCCATCTTGCGGCGGGTTATGATGCACTCCCTGAATCCGGCCTCCTTCGTCATCCCAACGATGTCGTCGCAGCCGTAGAGGGCGAAGCCCTTCTGCTTGGCCACCTTCGAGAAGTCCCGCTTGTCGTCCTTGTTGGCGGTGATGCCAATGACGAGTCTTCCCCCCGGCTTCAGCACCCTGTGGACCTCCTTCAGGCACGCCACAGGCTCCGGCCAGAAGAAGAAGGACTCGACCGTTCCCGCGGCGGAGAAGGAGCCGTCGGGCCACTCGAGGTCGCGAACGTCGCCCAGACGCAGGTCCGCCCGCCCCTGCTCCACCATCTGCCGGTTGAACCGATTGGCCATGTTCACCATGTCCTCGGATATGTCCACGCCCGCTGCCATCCTCACGTGCGATGCGTGCTTCTTGATGAACATCCCGGAGCCGTAGCCGATCTCGATGAACTCGTCCTCCTCCGTCAATGCCAGCTGCTCCGCCACGGCCTTGTACAGTTTCCCGTGGGCGAACCCCATGAACCTGGCCGTCAGTCTCCCCCTCAGCCCGACCGGCTTCTTGACGGCCGACATCTCCTCCTCGGCCATGCCATCTCCCTTCCAAGAAAGGTCTTCCGATGTTCTAATATCTTATGAGACCAGCGAAATTTCATGTGGTCGAGTTGGGCTGCACCCCGGCATCACACACGTGCTGCCTCAGTGCAATCGTTCTGGCTCAGTCCACGAGCTCGACGACCAACCTCTTCTTCCCCTCGGGATGGATCCTGATGTCGTCCCCCTTCTCCAAGTCCAGGAACTCGGCTATCTCCCTGGGGATCCTCACCATGAGCGAGTTCCCCGAGTAGGACACCTTCGACCTGGCCTCCAGGCCCCAAAGACCCAGCTCCTTGGCCTTCTTGTCTATCTCGTCGGATGCCTCTTCCGTGAAGAACGCCTCTCCGCACTTGTTGCAGATGTCGGCATCGTACTTCCCGAAGTGGATATCATGGTACGAGAAGTCCGTCCTCCCCTTGACGAGCTTGCCATCGCACATGGGACATTCCATCGACCTCACCTCCTGTACAGCGTGATGACATGGTAGTTGCACTTCCTTGGCCGGTACACGACCTCGATCCCTCGCAGTCTGGAGAGGACCTTCACGCCTCTCCTTAGCTTCGCTCCCCTGGCGATCGTCTCGATCACCTCGCTCCTCGAGATGCCACGCTCGATCATCCTGACCTTCGCATGGTGGGTCGGTCGGAAAGCACACGTCATCCTTTTCACATCCGTGTAAGTTATTGTAAGTTATAGTATATCTATATTGCGAGATATCCATCACTCAGACTCCTAGGTGGAATTCCCCCCTCTTGCGTCCCGTGCTCGACAAGAGTCCTTGTGCCGTACTTGACAATGTATAATATCGGACCCATATCGGACCCCCCTGGCTCCACTTGTATGGTACCCCACAACCAACGTTGTCTCGTACGTGATGATAGGAACCCATCTTAGGATTTTTCCACGATGGAACGTGAGATCTCGCCCACTGTCTTTCCCTGTTTCTGAGCTTCGAGGGCAAGTATCCTCCGAGCCATATGGACCTGTTGAAGCGCTGGATCATCAGGAAAATCTTCCATGACCTCCCTCCTGATCTCCTCGATTTCCGCTTCGTCTACCTCGGTCATTTCCCATCCTCCTTGGACACATCCCTCTGAATATTCCTAAGGAACCTTCTGGCATTTAATATATCCACGTTCTTGAATGTCCTCACTTCCAGCAGGTGGGAATCACCTGTGATGATCGCATCGGCATGGCCTACCAATGCCGTTTCTAGAACGATGTCATCATCTGGATCGAAATCGATGACAGATAGGTTCCCTGCCGGGATGACGATGTCTGACATAGTCACCAGCTCCGTGATGTACTGGGATACCTCGCCATCCGCTTCCTTGAACTTCTGGTTCAACACACGTTCCAATTCAGATAGAATGAAAGGTGAGGTGACCGATAGAAGATCACCTCTGCGACATAGACCCAGGACCACCCACTCGTTCCCTTTCCATAAGTGAGCTGAGACCAGGACGTTCGTGTCGAGGACGACTCTCATAGTGGATCGTAGTTACCCTTCCTGACCTCAGCTATCGCCCTGTCGACGTCATCGCGGGTGATCCCCTTCTCCTTCGCGAACTCTTGACCTGCTTTCATCATCCTCTCGAAGGATTCCTCGGAGGGTATCTCGATGCGCTTCAGCAGGATTGTATCACGTATGCTGAACATCGCGAAGACATCTCCCTCCTTGATGTCCATGAGCTCCCGTATCGCCTTGGGTATCACTATCTGACCCTTTGTGGACATCTTGGTCAACACCACATCTGTCATGGGCATCTCCGTATCGTAGTAAGATGGTCTTACTATTTCATCCTTTCCATATGCGTCGACTATACTATCACGCCCCGTCGGTGACTAGAACCACCTCATCGGTCGACGGGTCCTCATCGAAGATCTCAGCATCATCCTCCTCAGATTCCTGGTCCTCGACCTCCTTCTCCACGGCGCTCCAGTGGGCCTCTGAGATCTTGTCGAACCGCTCGTCCCTGATCCTCCCGTCCAGGTCCATGTAGCCCTGGGTGGTCTTGAGGTCTGAGTGGCCGGCCAGCTCCATCAGCGTCTCCAGGTCCTGGAGCGTCTTCCCGTGCCGGAGGAACCGGGTGCAGAAGGTGTGGCGGAAGCAGTGGGGGGTGTAGGCGGTCCCTATGTACCACCGGGTCAGCTTCTTCGCCACGTAGTTGGCGCTGTAGGCGGGCATGGGGNNCGCCGGTCGCCCCACTCCTCGATGCCCGGGATGTGGGCGACGGCCGTCCTGGGCCTCCCCTGCCCCGTCCTGCGCAGCCTCGCCATCACCTCGGTCGCCTTGGGGTCCATGAGGGCGAGCCGCTCCTTGCCGCCCTTGCCGCGCCACACGTGGACCGTCCGCTTCTCCAGGTCCAGGTCGCGCCACCGGAGGGACAGGGCCTCGCCGATGCGCAGGCCCGTCGCAAGGAGGAACAGCACGAGGGCGTGGTCCCGGATGGTGACGGGGTCTATCGAGGCCATGGCGACGCCGTGGCAACGGGACATCATCTCAACGTCCTCCTCCTCGCTGAGCGTCCGCTCCCTCCTCATGCGCTTCCTGTCCCTGCGGTCCCTCCTGGTGTTGAGGCCCGGGTGGCCCATGAGGTCGTGGCGGCGGGCCCACTTGAGGTAGCTCCTCACGCCCGCTATCGCCAGGTTCGCCGTGCTGGGCATGATGGGCTCCCCGGTGCGGTGAGAGGACCACGCGTCCACGCGCTCGCGGAACGCCCACAGGTGTTCGTCGTTCAGTTCCTCGGGGGGCACCGGCGCCACCGCCATCAGGTGGCGCAGCGCCCTTTCGTAGTTCTCCACCGTCGAGCCCGACCTGTCTGGGTCGGTGCGAATGGTTGCCAGGTACCTCCTGTGGGAGGTCTCCGCCTCGGCCCGGCCGGGCCCGCTGGTGGACCTGTCTTCCTTATCCATGAGGTCCACCGATCCTTCGTGTCGACCTGGTCTAGGCTTGCTGCCCTTATATATCGAAAGGGGGGAGGGGGTGGGGTGAAAGTGGGGTCCTTCCTGGAACCTCACAAGAATCCTTGTCGTGCTCCCATCAACTGGTCCTGCACGCATCTGGCCGAAACGGCCTCGGGATGGGAGGACCCTACCTGCGGTCCCGCCTCCTCATCATGGCAGCGATGGTCCCGATGGCGACGACCGCTCCCAGGAGACCCACCGAGGGCGAGTCCTCGGCCTTCCACCTCGTCTCGTCCTTCGGGTAGGCGTCCTTCTTCAGGCCCGTGGTGCTGTCGC
>JABAHP010010745.1_pt1 | contig 11406 bp, 9 predicted proteins | sample 7062081 | NCBI WGS metagenome assembly JABAHP01 (sample SAMN14534357, study PRJNA622989) | marine sediment metagenome | biome: marine biome [ENVO:00000428]; feature: marine pelagic biome [ENVO:01000023]; material: deep marine sediment [ENVO:00002113] | place: India: Gulf of Kutch | collected... | reverse complement strand
TTACTTCGCTGGGTCCATACGGGGAGGGTGAGGAGATGCGGTGTTCTACCGCCACGTCATCTCCCTATCCCACATTTGATGGGGGGCGTCAGTATTCCTACGCCTTCTCATTCCCTCGTCGTCAGTTCTATCAGGCCCAGTCGCTCCACGAATTGGAAGTACTCGACCAGTAGCGGGGTGGCTTCCAGGCCCGTCTCCAATGCAATCTGCCGGCTGATCTCCTGTATCGTGCGCTTGCCGTCGGACCAGTACTGGGCTAGCACCGGTACCGTCCGTGATGCCTCCTCTCCAATCCGCTGGTTGAGTTCCCACCACTCATCCCGCCCCGCCTCGTCCAGGCGACTCGTGTGGGCGCCAGCCCATAACGGCCCACGAAACAGACGCCGTGGGATCAGCCGTGCGGCGTCTTCGTTCCGGTCATTCTCCTCTACGGTATCCGGCCTCCGAGGGAGCAGATTGGCGGTGTGCGTGAACTCGGCTCCGGCGAAATCGGCGTCACTGGCTTGCCGGTTGCTCACGTCTATTGGGGCCAGCCGCGTCAGGGTTGCCAGCGCCTCTCGATGTCGGTCCACTTGATAATCGATTCGGCGGCTCATTGTGTCGCGATCTGGCCCGCCCTCTTCTTCGCCAGCGTCGGTCAATGCGCTCTGCGTCATTCGGATCACGCGTTGCCGGAAGCGGGCCGACATCTCCGACGCCAGCCAGCGGGCCTGTGTCTCCCTGGCCTGGGCCAGCCAGTAGATGTATGTGGCTGCCAGAACGCAGACCCTGTCCAGCATCGCGGGGTCCACCCTGTCGAGCGTGTCGGCCGTTGTGTGGTAGTATCTGTCCGGCCACTGGATGAGCATCGGCATCGGCACGGCTACGCTGGGGTCGGAGAAGATGTAATGGTCGGAGCCGCCGCTGAAAGGGATGAGGGCGTGGCGGAAAAGAGGATAGCCGCCCAGTTGGGTATGTGTCTTGACCTCGGGAAAGAGCCTCTCGCGCATCCGGGCCAGCAGATCGGCAGCGAAGCTGGGGAGCGCGTCTGGAGGGCGCTCCAGCAGGAAGGAACTGCCGCACTGTCCCTGGTCCTGGCCCACCATGTCCAGGTTGAGTCCGGCGACCATGCGGGGAATGTGAGATTCGTGGGCCGCTAGGAAGGCGTACGTGCCGGTCATCTCGGGGACCCACAGGAAGCGCAGTGTGCGGCCAGGGCGGGGCAGCGTGCCGGCACCGATGAGGCTTTGCAGTGCCCGCGCCACCTCCAGCACCGCTGCTGCCCCTGAAGCGTTGTCGTTGCACGAGGGCCGAGGGTGGCATAGATGGCCGACCAGCACAATTTCCTCGGCGCTCTTCCCGGGGATCGTTGCGCTGACGACCTCGAGTGTGCCGTCGTAAAGGCGGGCGTCCACGTGGGCTCGCACGCGCACTGGCCCCTTGCCATCTTCTTGCCGCTTCTGAATAAGTCGGCGCAGCCGCTCTCCCTCGCGCGGGCTCAGCGCAAAGCCAAAGCATTTGCGCTCTCCGTCGCGCCACCAAAAGGAGGTGTACTGGATGACGTCAGGCAGAGCCCACGCCGGGCGCACCGGTTCTATCTCTGCCATCCCGTCGAAGAGGACCCCTACCGCGCCGCGTCGCAGCACGGCCAGGTCGTAAACTCTCCCCACGTTGCCCCGGGCTAGCACGACCTTGTTGGCCAGGTCCAACCCCTCGTATTCGGATAGCCTCTCTCCCTTGTCGACCGCGACCACCTCCGCCTCGCCGTCGAAGGCCACGCTGCGCGGGATGAGCGAAAGCGGCACCTCGCGATAGTCGGCCAGTTTGCGCGCCTGATCCTGCGGTTCGATCAGGTGTAGTGTGCCGACGCAGGCGTCCCATTCCTGAAAGCTGCGTGCTCCCCAGAAGGCGGTATCCGTATTGGCTGGATAGTCCAATATCCTGGCCTGGACTCCTGCCTCGGCCAGACGCTCGTGCACGTACCCGGCCGCCTGGCGGAAGCCTGGGCTGGCTTGGATGCGATGGAAGCGGCTGATGTCAGCGATGGTCTGATAGGCCGCTGCACCGGAACATTCCTCCTGCAGCGTGCGCCACAGTGATTTGAACATACGCCTTCCCCTTCACCATGTTGGTGAGGCATAGAGACGCGATTGAGGGGGCTTGCCGCGGGATTTAGTGCGAATGCCCCAGCACCTGCTTCAGCGCCGTGCCCAACCTGTGGATTCCTTCGACGATGAGGTCGGGCTCACAGTAGGAGAAGTTGAGCCGCATCGCGTTGTGCCCCCCATCCTGATTGGGGTAGAAGTTCACGCCAGGTACGTAGGCGACCTTCTGCGCTACTGCATCCTTGAGAAACTCGACCGTATCCATAGATTCGGGCACCTTGGCCCAGAGGAACAACCCACCCTGAGGGCGGGTCCAACTGCAGCCGTCGGGCCAGAACTCGGCTAGCGCATCGAGCATCGTGTCTCGACGTTCTTTGTAAACCTGACGCAGCCGCCTGACGTGTGGTTTAAGCAGGCCCCGCTGGCAGACATCGTTGGCGATGTACTGCACGAAGGTGCCTGTGTGCAGATCGCTGCCCTGCTTGGCCTGCACGAAGCGTTCCATCAGAACCTCCGGGCAGACGATCCAGCCCAGGCGCAGTCCCGGGCTCAGGGTCTTGGAGAAAGTGCCTAGATAAATGGTGCGCTCAGGGATGAGGGTGCAGATAGGAGGAACGTCCTCACCCTCGTATCGCAGCTCGCCATAGGGGTCGTCCTCGACGACGGTGAGGTCCAGTTTCGTGGCGGTCTCGGCCAACTGCAGGCGTCGCTCCAGTGGCAGGGTCGTGCCCGCAGGGTTGTGGAAATTGGGGAGCACATAGATGAACTTGGGTGGCCTTCCGGAATCGGCCAGGACCTTCTCATATGCGTGCTCGATTTCGCTCACGACCAGACCATCGTCGTCGAGGTTCATCGTGTGATACCGTGCCTGATACGCATTCCACACCTGGATCGCCGCCAGGTAGGTGGGCCGGCCAGTGAGCACGTAGTCGTCGGGATCAATGAAGAGTTTGCCGACCAGGTCCAGGGCCTGCTGGGAGCCGTTGGTCGGCAGGACGTTGCACGGCATGGCCGGGACGCCGTACTTGTGCATTGAGGTCGCCAAGTACTCCTTGAGCGGCCCGTATCCCTCGGTAGCGCTGTATTGTAATGCCTGGGCGCCGTTTTCGCGGATGATGAAGCGGCAGGCTTCCTCGATCTCGCGCAGGGGAAAGAACTCCGGGGCTGGCAGACCGCCTGCGAAGGAGATAACATCCGGCTGCTGGGTCAGTTTGAGCAGTTCGCGGATGGCAGAACTCTGCATCCCCTCTGTGCGAGAGGCCAGGTGCGGAGTCCAGTCCAGTACCGGTACATTGCGGTTTAGGTCGAGATTCAGTTCCATGGTTTACCTCCTATGTGATTGTGTTTGGTCAACAAATAGCCCGCCACGGCCGACGGCACGGCGATTCCCTGCGCGGGAATGTCGCCGTCGGTCTTGGCGGGCCATAAGGGCGGATATTCGTGGATCAATCGCGTAATCAGTAGCCACGCTGGCCATGTGGCGGGGGTTGCGTGACGTCTCAACCCTGCTCGCGCCCTAATTGTACACCAGAAGGACAGGAGGTCAAATGTGCAATGAAGCGGCGGACGGGGCAGGGGAAATATGTCACCGTGCAAGCGCGACGAACGCCACTTGACTATCAGGCCACATTGGAGTATCCTTGAGCCGGCACGTGAACCTCGAAGTGTATGCCAGGCGAGTAGTTGGCATTCGGCGGTGTGTAGTTGTCTGCTAGAGACTGTCAACTGCAGTTCGGATTTCTCGTATTCGTTTGATACAACCAGGATAGGGAGGCTGATTGTGTACAAGATCCTGCACAAGGAGACGCTCAGCGATGTCAACAAGCTGATGGTCATCGCCGCGCCGGAGGTGGCGCGCAAGGCACAGGCAGGTCAGTTCGTCATTGTTCGCATTGACGAGCGTGGGGAGCGCATACCGCTCACCATCGCAGACTACGACCGCGAGGCCGGGACGGTGACCATCATCTTCCAGGAGGTCGGCAAGACGACGATGCACCTGGGAACGCTTGAGCCGGGCGATGAGTTAGCCACGTTCGTCGGACCATTGGGCCACCCGACCGAGATCGAGAGGGATGAGACGGTCGTGTGTGTGGGCGGGGGGGTCGGCATTGCCCCTATGTACCCCATCGCGCGGGCGCTCAAGGAGGCTGGCAACACCGTCATCTCGATCATCGGCGCGCGCAACAAGGACCTGCTCTTCTGGGAGGACAAGATGCGGGCGGTCAGCGACGAGTTGATCGTCTGCACCGACGACGGCTCGTACGGGCGCCAAGCCTTGGTCACCCAGCCGCTCAAGGAGTTGCTCGAACAGCGCGGTGGGGAGATCGCCCGCGTGTGGGCCATCGGGCCGGCGATCATGATGAAGTTCTGCGCAGCGACGACGGAGCCCTTCGACGTGCCCACCATCGTCAGCCTGAACACGATCATGGTGGATGGGACAGGTATGTGCGGTGGCTGCCGGGTACTGCTGGAGGAAGGTGCCCAGTTTGTCTGTGTGGATGGCCCGGAATTCGATGCCCACAAGGTCGACTGGGACAACCTGCTCTCGCGCCAGCAGTTCTACAAGGAGAAAGAGCATCTGGCGGTCGACCATTGGGAACACGAGTGTCGCTTAGAGGGTGCGTTGAAGGACGGAGGTGCCTAGGTGTCTGAGCTCACGCAACGGGAACGACTGGAGATTCTGCGGCAGGACATGCCCGCGCAAGACCCGATGGCGCGTCGGGGCAACTTCGATGAGGTCGCTTTGGGCTTCACGGAGGAGACTGCCCGGAAGGAGGCGGAGCGGTGCCTGCAGTGTGCCCGGCCCGACTGTGTCGCGGGCTGCCCGGTGGAGGTTCTCATCCCCGAGTTTATCCAAGCCCTGCGGGAGGGGGACATGGTGGGAGCGGTGGAGGTGATGAAGGTCAAGAACAGCCTCCCAGCCATCTGCGGTCGGGTCTGCCCTCAAGAGGTTCAATGCGAGATTCGCTGTGTCCTGGCCAAGAAGGGAGAACCGGTCGCGATCGGGCGGCTGGAGCGCTTCGTGGGAGACTACGAACTGGCCCGGCGGACCTGTCCCCTGGAGCGTGCTGAGGAAACGGGCAAGCGGGTTGCCGTCGTCGGCTCTGGCCCGGCCGGGTTGACGTGCGCGGTGGACTTGGGACGGGAAGGGCACAAGGTCACCATCTTCGAATCGCTGCACAGTCCCGGTGGTGTGTTGGTCTACGGCATCCCTGAGTTTCGTCTGCCCAAGAGCGTGGTCCACGCTGAGATTGACTACGCGGCGGAGTGCTTGGGAATCGACATCCGCCCAGACTACGTCATCGGCCGTATCCTCACGCTGAAAGAGCTGCTGGAGGAGTACGATGCGATCTTCCTGGGCACCGGCGCGGGGTTGCCCTCCTTCCTGCGCATCCCCGGTATCAACTACAACGGCGTCATGTCGGCCAACGAGTTCCTCACCCGGGTCAACTTGATGAAGGGTTACCGCTTCCCGGAGTACGACACCCCGGTCAAGGTGGGAAAGAGGGTAGCTGTGATTGGTGCGGGAAATGTGGCGATGGATGCTGCCCGTTGCAGCCTGCGACTGCAGACCCTTCAAGCCCAAGGGGCTGATGAGGGGCCTGGTGAGGTGCACATTGTCTATCGCCGCTCTCGCCAGGAGGTTCCGGCACGGGCTGAGGAGTTCCATCACGCCGAGGAGGAGGGAGTCATCCTCAACTTCCTGACCAACCCGGTGGAGATTTTCGGCGACGAGAATGGCAATGTGCGAGGCATGCGCTGCATTCGAATGGAACTCGGGGAGCCGGACGAATCCGGCCGGCGGCGGCCCATCCCCATTGAGGGCTCCGAGTTTGAGATTGAGATGGACACGGTCATCATGGCTCTGGGGACCAGGCCCAATCCGTTGGTCTTCGTGGACGCCGAGGGTTTGGAGCGCACGAAGTGGGGCACGGTGGTGGCTGACGCGGAGGTAGGGCGGACGACGATGCCTCGGATATGGGCCGGTGGGGACGTGGTCACCGGCGCAGCGACGGTCGTCAGCGCGATGGGGGCCGGCAAGCAGGCCGCCGTCGACATAGACCGTTTTCTGCGCGGGGAGATCAATCCCTGGTAGACGACGGGTAAGCAGCAATTTCAGCGCCGCTCATTCGAGCGGCGCTGTGCCTTCTACCGATTCCTCAGGGACCTGGAGTAGGAGTAGGGCTGGGAGTGTGCGTCGGCGTCGGGGTGGGTATCAGCCACGTGAAAGCGCGCACCTCACTGGGGTCGCCAGCCTCCTCGTAGGTCAGTTCACCGCTCCTGTTCTGTGCCTCCCGCACAACCTGCACTCGCCACAGGAACTGGCGCATGTGGGCATCTAAGACCCGCGGTAGGTCAAGAGGTACGCGCCATGCAGTGGCACGGGTGTAGGTTGTCGCGGATACCACACCGCCCGGTGGCTGGAAGAGGGTGAGTTCATACCACTCATCATCGTGCAGCACGCTCACCGAAGCCCACTGCAGAAGGATGGGTTCGTCACTCGCCACGATGGTTGCGCCGTCTGGCGGGCTGAGTAGCGGTGGTGCAGGGTAGGGCGGGACAGGGGTCGGTGTCGCGTTGACGTCCACCGTCGGCGTGGGGCTGGGCACCGGCGTGCCCATCGGGATTACGAGCGATTGGTTGACGCGAATGGTGTCGTCGTCCGGAGGCAGGTCGTTGGCCGCCCGGATGAGCATCACTGAGACATCGTATTCCTCGGCGATCGTGATGAGCGTATCACCCGGTGCGACGACGTGAACGATGTAGTCGGTCGGCGTCGGTGTAGGAACACCAGGCTCCGGTGTGCTGGTGGGGCCGGGGGTGGGCGGTGCAGCTGGAATAAGCAGCACCTGTCCTACGTTGATCAGTTCCCGCTCCACATTCGGGTTCAGGGCCAGGATTGCCTCGACCGTGGTATCATATGAGACGGCGATGTCAATGAGCGTTTCCCCTTCCTGCACCTGGTGGACAAGCGGTGGGATGGGGGTGGGAGTAGCGGTAGGGGTAGGGGTCTGAGTGGGCGTGGACGTAGGCGTGGCAGTGGGTGTACGGGTCGAAGTGGCAGTGGGTGTCACGTTCTCGGGATCAGGTTCAGCGTTCAGCAGCGTGTAGAGCGCGAAGCTGCCCGCCGATAGGATCACCAGTGCCAACGCGACGACGATCACGACTCTGGCCCACGTGGGCAGTCCCTGTTGGACTGTCGCGTCCGGCGGGGCTTCCTCTTCAACGAGCGAAGCCCCGCACATCAGGCAGGTCGTCGCCAGGGCGGCCACCCGCGAGCCGCAGGCTGGACAGGAGCGGGGTTCCTCTGAAAGGGGGGCTTCAGGTTCTTGGGCCATCGTGATCCACCAGACAACGGCGCGCATGATAGCACAGAAGTCGGAAATGACAAACAGTATCCCAAAAGGTCAATGGCCTGCCATATGTCATGGATGGGATCGGGCAGATCGGTCCCTGGTAAATTGCGAAATCTGAACTGTACCCCGGCCAGCGAGTTGCTTGACGACTTGATCCCTTGCCGGTAGAATATCGACCTATGGAACCGACACCCATTGTCACGCTCACGACCGACTTCGGCACCGCTGATGGCTACGTGGGGACGATGAAGGGCGTCATCCTCGGCGTGGTTCCCGGCGCCCAATTGGTGGACATCTCCCACGCGATCGGCCCGCAGGACGTCCGCCAGGCTGCCTACGTGCTATACACCGCCTATCCGTTTTTCCCGCCCCACGCCGTGCACCTGGTGGTGGTCGACCCGGGCGTGGGCAGTTCGCGGCGACCTGTTGCCCTGCGCACGCCGTCTGGAACCTTCGTCGGGCCCGACAACGGCGTCTTCAGCTACGTGATGGCCCGCGAACCGGTGGAGGCGCTGGTCGAACTCGCCGACCTGCGCTACCGCTTGTCCCAGGTCAGCCACACCTTCCATGGGCGCGATATCTTCGCTCCCGCCGCCGCGCATCTGGCATCCGGCGTCCCCATTGGTGCTCTCGGCCCTCGGGTGTCCGATCCGGTCGCTTTCTCCCCTCCACGCCTGGAGATCAGCCCTGTCGGCGTCGTTGGAGAGGTGTTGCACGCCGACCACTTCGGCAACGTGATCACCAGCATCGGGTTGCTTACGTGGAGCGACGACGAGCTCTTGCTCGAGCCGGCCTTTGGCGGGGTAGGGGGTGGAGAGCGCGTGCACTTCAGAGCCGGTGGGGCGGTGGTTGTAGCGGCCGGGCGTGAGATCGCCGGCGTGCATCGCACCTACGCCGAGGTCGCGACGGGCGAAACCCTGGCGTTGGTGGGTAGTGAAGGGCATCTGGAGGTCGCGGTTCGTGAGGGAAGCGCTGCCCACAGTCTGGGCCTGCGGCCGGGCGACGAGGTGGTCTTGCGGCTTCGGTGAGAGTTTGGAAGGCAGCACCCCAACCCTGTGCCAATATTGTGACTGAAGGAAATGCGGAGTAAACCACATGGAGAAATTCGTCATTGAGGGTGGCCATCCTCTGTCCGGCGTCGTGACCCCGAGTGGGAACAAGAATGCAGCGTTCCCACTGCTGGCCGCCTGCCTGCTGACCGACGAGCCCGTCACGCTGCGCAGGGTACCGTCCATCGGGGATGTTGCGACGATGGGAGAACTCCTGTCTGACGTCGGGGTCTCTATCGAGGAACTGGATCCCCATACCTGGCGGGTGCATGCCCGCGATATTCGAACGTCTGCGTTGAATCCGGAGCTCTTCGGACGCATCCGGGGCTCCATCACGCTGGCCGGGCCGATGCTTGCCCGGACCGGCATGGTGCATTTGCCTCGGCCCGGTGGTGACGTCATCGGGCGCAGGCGGGTGGATACGCACTTCCTGGCGTTGGGCGCATTGGGTGCGGAAGTGGATACAGACGGCACCTTTCGTCTGCAGAGTGAGCATCTGCATGGGGCCGATATCCTGTTGGATGAGGCCAGCGTCACCGGCACGGAGAATGCGGTCATGGCCGCGACGCTCGCCAGGGGTACGACGATCATCCGCAACGCGGCATGTGAGCCCCACGTCCAGGATCTGTGCCGCCTGTTGTGTCGGCTCGGAGCACAGATCGAGGGCATCGGTTCCAACACGCTCACCATCCATGGGGTGGAGCGGCTGGGTGGTGGGGACTACACCATCGGCCCCGACTACATGGAGGTGGGAAGTTACATTGCCCTGGCTGCGGTGACCGGCAGTGAGTTGCTCATCAAAGACGCTGCCCCGGAGCATCTGCGCATGGTTGGCCTGGTGTTCGCCCGGCTGGGGGTGAACTTCGAGATCCGGGGCAACGATGTCTTCGTGCCTGCCGATCAGCCCCTCAGCATTGTCTCCGATATCGGCGGGGCCATCCCGACGATTGCCGATGCTCCGTGGCCGGCCTTTCCCGCTGATCTGATAAGCATTGCCATCGTCCTGGCTTCCCAGTCCAGAGGGACCGTGTTGGTCCACGAGAAGATGTTTGAGAGCCGCCTCTACTTCGTGGACCAACTGATCGCCATGGGAGCGCGCATCATCCTGTGCGATCCGCACCGGTGTGTGGTGCAAGGCCCATCGGCGTTGAGCGGCAACGAGGTGAGCAGTCCCGATATCCGCGCCGGTATGGCGCTCCTCATCGCAGCCTTCTGCGCCGAGGGGCAGAGCATTATCCGCAACATTCGTCAGATCGATCGGGGCTACGAGCGGGTGGAGGACAAGCTACGCTCGTTGGGGGCCAGGATCGAGCGGGTCTGTGGCTGAATTCGCGGGGGAACCGAGCGCTGCGTCGGGCTACGGCACGACGTAGGTGTCCACTACGTGCCCCGCGGCGTCGCGGAGTGTGATCAGCGTACCCCCGGCCCAGGCCGGGGCTGCGCGCCCCCAGTATAGATCCCTGGGCGTGGAACTCCCTGCAGTCGAGTGGACGCGCACCTGTGCGTCAGTATAGAGGGTCAGCGTGGGAAAGGTGAAGGCATTGCCCTCTGCGTCAGACAACGTCCACTTCTCCAGGCTAGTTCCGCCGCCCCGGTTGCGCAGGACTACCACCTCGGCCGCCAGGTCGCCAGAGCCCAGCACCTGGGCAATCTCGATCAATGGCGGGCCAACTGGGGTGAGGGTAGCCAGAGGAGTGGGGAGGGAAACCGCCGTGGGGGCCGGCTCAGCGGCCGTATCAGCAGGTGGGGCGGCGGCTGGGGTGGACGACAGAGCGCCAGGGATGATGAGTGTCTGGCCGACGCGGAGCACGTTGGGGTCAACGATACCGTTGGCAGACATCAGATCCTCAAGGCGGACCCCATAGTCGAGGGCGATGGCTCCCAGCGTGTCGCCTTCCTGGACAGTGTATGACAGTGGCTCCGGCGAGGCTTCACTTTGAACGTTCGGCCCGGCGGTAGGGGAAGCCATGGACAACGCAGTGGGAGAGTCTATTGTTTCCGCTGGGGCCGAGGAATCAGGTGTGGGCGTGGGGTTGGCGGGGGCGGAGGTGCGGGTGCGCTCCCAGATGAACAGGGCCGTCAGCACGACCGCCGCTGAGACAATGACGTTGACCGCGATAAACACAGCCCGGGTACGTGCGCGCATGCCTCGGACGACCTCCTTCGTGGATCCTTGGTTCCTGCGTGAAGTGCTGCTATTCTATCACAGAAGCTGGTAAATTGGTAAACTGGTGAACTGGTACGCCGGGACCAGTCTGCCAATTTCCCAATCCACCAATGTTGTGCTACACTCCAGCCAAACTCAGACAGGAGTACACGCGATGTCAACATTGCTGGTGAAGCACGCCGACCTGCTGGTGACGATGGACGACGATCACCGGCGCATCCCCGATGGTGGTCTGTTCGTGCGGGACAACGTCGTCGAGCAGGTCGGGCCAACCGCCGAACTGCTGATGGAGGCCGATCGCGTCATCGACGCCCGAGGGATGATCGTCCTACCGGGACTGATCAACACCCACCATCATCTTTACCAAACGCTGACGCGGGCGGTGCCAGCGGCGCAGGATGCCACCCTCTTCGGTTGGCTCAAGACCCTCTACCCCATCTGGGCCGGACTGACCGCGGAGGCTGTCTACACCAGCGCGTTGGTGGGNNGCTCTCCGGCTGCACCACCGCCTCCGACCATCTCTACATCTACCCCAACGACTGTCGCATCGACGACGAGATTCGCGCGGCGCGGGAGATCGGGGTCCGCTTCCACGCCTGCCGGGGCTCGATGAGCCTGGGGGAGAGCGAGGGCGGGCTTCCGCCGGATCGCGTCGTCGAGGACGAGGATTTCATCCTCAAGGACTCGCAGCGGGCCATCGAGACCTATCACGACCCCACGCCCCGCGCGATGCTTCGCATAGTCATTGC
>JABAHP010009004.1_pt2 | contig 11407 bp, 12 predicted proteins | sample 7062081 | NCBI WGS metagenome assembly JABAHP01 (sample SAMN14534357, study PRJNA622989) | marine sediment metagenome | biome: marine biome [ENVO:00000428]; feature: marine pelagic biome [ENVO:01000023]; material: deep marine sediment [ENVO:00002113] | place: India: Gulf of Kutch | collected... | reverse complement strand
AGGTTGGCCAGCTCGCCATCGTCGGTGAGCAGAACGAGGCCCTCACTGTCCGCGTCAAGGCGGCCGACCGGGTAAAGGCGCACGGGTGCCGACACGAGGTCGCCCAGGGAGCTCCGGCCCCGATCATCCTCCATGGTGGAGAGGACGCCTCTGGGCTTGTTCAGTATTATGTACACTCTGCGGGCCCCGGTCTGGATGCGCTCGCCATCCACGCGGATCTCGTCGCGATCGGGATCCACCTTGGTGCCGAGCCGGGTGACAACCTTGCGGTTGACGGTCACCCTTCCCTGCAGGATGATCTCCTCCGACTTGCGGCGGGATGCCACTCCGGCTGAGGCCAGGACCTTTTGCAGACGTTCTGATGGATTTCTTGACATGACTACGAGTATTCCTCCTGGAGACGGTTGGAGTGTAGCATAGATTGGGGGTAGCGTCAATTCGCCTGTCCCCAGACATCCTCAGGATGCTGCTCAAGTTAGAAAGTGAGCTCCGATTCACGAGTGACAAGGGAGGCGTCAGTGGTTCCCTGTGCAAACAGTAGGGCTCGTCCAAAGTCAGGTAGGATAGAATTCCGATTTCTTGCTTTTTCTGATCCGGGGCGCTGAGTGGCGCGGAACTGCCCATCGGAGGAACCTGGCTCTCAAAAAATAGAAATAGGAATTATCTGTCAAGAATCAGTGAAAAAGCGCTGATGCAAACAGAGATCTCTCGTCGCTGCGCTCCTCGAGATGACAGNNAGATGACAGGTCGTAGCGGCGCTCCTTGAGATGACAGGAGGGGAAGGACGAGAAGGCTAGTCCAGATGCTGGTCGCACTGTTGCCGATAGCCGCAGCCGCGGCACCGGGCCGCCTGGTCGTGGTTGCGGGCCACGTCCCGAGCGTGCAGGTCATGGCGGATGTCATCGACGGTTTCGAGCAACTGGGCGCGGAGACCAGGGGTATAGTCCACCTCGAAGGCCCGATCGGCGTATTTGAGGATGCCGTGGGCGGGCGCCCTACCCTCCTGCTCCTCGACCAACAGGCAGTAGGCAGCCAGTTGCAGGACATGGGCCGGATAGGGCTGGGAAGGTGCAGCGCCCGATTTGACCTCTACAGGGATGAGACCCTTGCGGGTCCGGACCAGGTAGTCGGGCCGGCCGGTGAGGCGATGGCGGTGCGAAAAGAGAGGTCGATCACAGCGATCCCAGGCCCCGGTGTCAACGTAGGTCACGCGACCCTCGGGCAGACCCGTCTCCCGGCGAGTCGCAGTGGCGCGGAGCAGTACCCAGAGGCCCAAGCCGCCCAGTACGAGGGCCGCAAGCAGCAACCAGCCCATAGGATCAGGTCCCCAGGCTAAGTAGCAGCCAGACCGCGATTAGGACCGCGGCAAGGGAGAGCAGGGCCAAGGCGAGCCAGCGCAGGCGATGGTAGCCCACGACGGCGCGCCCGTGGGCGCGATGTCGCGCCTCACCCTGGCGCATGGCGGCCAGGTTAGAAGAGCGATAGCCCCGCACCCGGCCCAGCCACCAGGCCCGAGCGCAGAAGGCATATTGGGAGATCTCGCTGGCGCGGATGATGGGGTCTTCTTGGCCCATGGTTCTCCTTGGGTGCGGCGACCGCGCCCCTACTGACTCCGGGCGTCCATGCCGATGCGCTCTTCAAACTCGACGAGCGCCTGGCGCATCATCTCCTGGCGGAGGGCGGTGGTCAGGTCGCCGCGGGTGCGGTGGACGACGCCGCGAAGCATGTCGGTGGTGCGGCGCAGGCCGGCCGTGATGGCGTCGGGAAAGTCGACGGTCATCAACTGGCTGTAGACCTCGTCCATGATGGCCAGCATCTCTTCGGCCCGGTCGAGGCGGTTCTGGCGCATCAGGTCCAGGGAATGGCGGCGCAGCTCGCTGGCGGCTTCGGCGAGGCCCTTGAGATAGGCCGGCGGCTGGACCCCCAGCTCCTCCGGGGTGGGCAGGCTGCCATCCCGGAGAAAGGTATGGACCATCTGCGCCTCCACATACTCTTTGAGGGCATCCTGGGTGTACCCGGCGTAGTAGAGATCAGGATAGGATTCGAGATCGGCCACCAGCTCAAGAGCGGCGGACCTGGCTGTAGCCAGGAGTGCTTCCCCTTCGTCCCAGTCGCCGCGATGGGCGGCGCGGATGGCGTTGGCGCAGTAGCGAATGAGGGTGCGGGAGCGCTGCAAGGCAGTGTCGCGCACGGCGCTCTTGGCCTCAAATTCGGAACGGATCTGTTCGACGATGTTCTCCAGTTTTTCCATGTTGACTCCCTGAAGATTGGATGGTTGGATTATAGCACAGGTGGGGCGGGTCCGCACGCTGGTGGACGGGGCTGACAAGTATGCTCCTTGTCAGGACGGTCGGGCGAGGGGACAGTGGCGCGTGAGGTCAGTTCGCCGGTTCACAATCCTGATCTTCATCGGAACTGCCCGGGGGCAGCTTGAACTTGAGCCACATGACGGGGAGCAGAAGCAGGGTCGCCACCAGCGGGATGTAGAAGGGAAGCTGGGGCGTGAAGCGCTCCCAGAGCAGGGCGCCGAGGTAGGGGGCCGGCAGGGAGATGATGCCGATGCTGGTAGAAAAGAGGCCAAAGGCAGTGCCGCGCAGTTTGAGGGGTACGGCCTTGGAGATGAGCGAGTTGTAGGCTGGGTTGGTAAGGGCGTTGCCCACACCAAAGAGGACCCATACCAGGACAAAGCCCGCAAAGGACTGACTGCGCAGGAAGAGGGCCACGGCGGCGGCAACCAGGGCGAATCCCCCCACAATGCCGATTCGCTCCCCCCGCTTATCGGAAAGCCAGCCGGCCGGCGTCAGAACGAGCATGGTTGCCACGCTGTGGATGGACGAGAGCCAGCCGATCTGGACATTGGACAGACCCATCACATTCTGCATGTACAGCGGCAGCAATTGGAATGCCATGCCAAAGGTCACGTCGCGCACCCCGTCGGAGATAAAGATCCAGGTGACGATGCCGCCCGCCAGCACGAGGCCGATCATGGCCCCAAAGTCGGCCCTCAACTTGGCAAAGGAAGGTCGCTCACGAGGAGTGTCCTGCTCGCGGCTGGCACCACGGGCCATCCACAAACGGACCACGGTGGCCAACGTATACAAGATCCCGGAGACAACAAAGAGCGCGCGAAACCCAAGGTATTGGGACAGGTAGCCACCAATGGGCGGCCCAACAATACCGACGATCTGAAAGAGGGTGCTGGACAGCCCATAGACACGTCCCCGGGTCTCTTCGGTGGACTCTTCTGCGATGAAGGCCATGTAGCTGGGTGCCACAAAGGAGGAGGCCATAGCCCCGGTAGCCGTGGCGATCAATAGCCAGTGCCACGAGGGGGCCAGGATATATACCGCATAGCCCACGACCCCGGCCAAACTGCCAATGGCGATGGCCTGCAGGCGGCCAATGGCGTCGGAAAGCCACCCACCAAAGACCTGGAAGAGCAGGGGGGCGATCGCGCCCAGCGTGAAAAAGAGACCGACCTGGCCCACATCGGCCCCCAGCTCTTGCAGGTAGAGCGGCAGCAGCGGCCGCCACATGTTCCCGGCGACATTGGCCAGGATCATGGTAGCCATGAACAGTTTCAGGCGGTTGGTCAGCAGCGGTTTCTTTTCGTCACCCATGCCCGCTCACCGATTCGACCCTCAAGAACCTGGTGTTCTGAGCAGGATCTTCCAACATGGCTGCTCCCCAATGGACGGCGCGCAGTTGTAAACAGCGCGCTGTTATAGACAGCGGCTGTTCGATGGACAGCGTGGCCGAAATGCGCTATACTACGGGCGCTACTAGCTATCAACTGCCAGCACGAGGGACCAGGACAATGAAACGGATCGGACTGTTGCACCACCCCAAGCTCCCGGCTACCCAGCCGACGGCGGAGCGCATGGCGCGCGCGGCGGAGGCCCACGGTTTGACTGCCTGGATCGGCTCCACCTGGGACCCGGCAGCGGTGGCTGCCCAGGTGGCCGATCTGGATCTGCTGGTCACGCTTGGCGGCGACGGCTCGATCCTGCGGGCGGCGCGCATGGCCTGCAAGCAGGACGTGCCGGTGCTGGGCATCATGATGGGCCGCCTGGGCTTCCTCACCGAACTGGACCCGGACGAGTGGGACGCGGCCCTGCCCCGGTTGGTGGCGGGCGACTATTGGCTGGAAGAGCGGATGATGCTCAATGCCGAGTACCAGCCGGGCGACGAGTGCCGCGCCTACGAGGCCCTGAACGACGTGGTGGTCAGTCGCGGGAGCCTGGCCCGCATCGTGCGCCTGGAGACCTTTATCGACGGCAGCTACCTGACCACCTACGCGGCGGACGGCCTGATCGTCTCGACGGCAACCGGGTCCACGGCGTACGCGCTCGCGGCGGGTGGTCCGATCCTGCCCCCTCAATTGCGGAATATCATCCTGATCCCGATCTCGGCGCACCTGAGCATGAACCGGGCCATCGTCCTGGGCGAGGGAGACAGGGTCGAGGTGCGGGTCCACACCGACCACCAGGCCATCCTCACGGTAGATGGGCAGTTCGAATACGACCTGCGGGACGGCGACACGGTGTCGGTGCAGGCCAGCCCCCACACCAGCCGTCTCGTCCGGCTGCAGGATCGCACCTACTTTTACCGGACGCTGATGGACCGGCTGCGGTGAGATAGCCCTCGGGGCCGGTCCTATTCCTCCCGTTCGATCTGGATCTCGGCGCCCCCGGGTACGCCATCAAAGGCCCGCGGGTCCCCCTCCAATTGCCCAAAGACGTTGACCGGACTGTAGGCCCGGATCTCGCCGGAGCGGCTGGCGGGCGTGGGCCCCCAGAAGATGCAGAAGGCCTGGCCTACCGGCCAGTAGCCCAGCTCGCCGGCTTCCAGCACGTCTCGGGCATCCTCCGCCCCGGACAGATGAACGGGGATCTCGAAATAGATCTCTTCCCCCCAGCGATTGCCCCGTGCCGTAATGGGCAGCGCTGCCCAGATGGCATCGGCGGTGGCATTGTCGTGCAGTGTGGCTATGGCAGTCACGCCGCCAGAACTGATCCGTATTTTGCGCACTGAGTTCCTCCTGTCTGAATTCCCCTAATGATTGGCCGCCAGCACCCGGCCCAGTCCGATGGCCTGGACTGGTCAGCCGGGAAGCGTCATCCTGGAGAGCAAATAGGCCGCGCCCAAGCCGAGCGCGTTGGTGGAGACGTGCATAAGCACGGCGGGCCAGATCGATCCGCTGCGCTGGTATAGATAGGCAAAGATGTACCCCAGAATAAAGATGGGCGCTATGGCCAGGGGCTGCAGGTGGACCAGGGCAAAAAGAGCCGAGCTGATCAGGGCCGCTTTGCGCCACGAATAGCGCTGCGCCAGACCGGCGAACACAAATCCCCGGAAGAAGAGTTCCTCCACGATGGGGGCCACCACGATGCCCGCGAGCAGGAGCCACCAGGGCGAAGACAACTCGGCAAAGACCGGAACCAGATCCACCTGCATTCGCAGGCCAAAGACGGCGAGGAACGCGCTGTAGGTTGCGTTGAACAGCACGGAGATGATCATGAGCCCACAGCCGACACCCAGGGTCCCTAGGTCGAACTCTCGCAGGCCCAGCGAGTCCCAGCCAACACCGTATTTGCGCACTGCCAGCCACCAGATAGGCACCAGCAGCGCCAACTCGGCCAGCCCAATGAACAGGCCCGGATCGAGGTCGACCGAGTAGACCCGGACCAAGTACGATGCAGCCGCGTAGCCGACCATCCACAATCCAAGCAGGATCGCGCCGATCCAAACGTCTCGGGTGGTCCATGGTACTGAACGCGTGCTGGGTTCATGCGTTTCCACAGGCAACTCCTATTCGCGCAGAGTGATTGGGAGATAGACCCACCAGTAGCCATGCTCGTGCGCGCCGATGTCGACGCCGCCGCCCTGGGGCCGCGCGATGCCCTCAAAGTCCGCCGCGGGAGCGTTGGCGGCCGTACCCGCGTCGATGCAGGGGGAACCGAACTCAAGGTGAAAGTCACCGGCCGCAGGGTCACGCAGGAGCGGGTCGGCCGCGATGTCGGTGATCCCAGGCGTGCAGCCAGAATAGTCGCCAGAGGCATTTTCCCAGAGGTCGTTGTGGGAACACAAAGGACCCTCGGTAAGACAGACCAGCCCATAACCAACATTGGCCGACACGATATTGTTGATCAGGCGAACCAGCAGGGCTGATTTGTTGAATGCCAGTCCGTTCCCGCCATTCTCGTGGACGGTGTTGTTCACGATATAGAGATCGGTCGAGTGATGGTAGGCGTCACTCTGGATCCCGGCGTCGAGATTCCCGTAGATCAGGTTGTTCTCAATGGGCGGGCGGACGGGGCCATCGCCGTCCAGGTGCACACCGTGCCCGGCGTTGCCAGAGATGACATTGGCCTCGATCTTGATCCACACATCTCCGAGGCTGTACCGCTCCAGATCCGATAGCAGATGAATACCCGGATCCTGGTTATCCCGGATTGTGCTGCCGGATACTGCTCCACCGATGCCGCCAGTGGCGGGGTTTGGATGGCAGTCCTGGTCCCTGTCACCATGCCCGTAGCCATAGATGCCACATCCGCCGTTGTGCTCAATCGTGCAGCGGGCGATGGTGGGCTGGGCCAACGCCTCATCACAACCGCGGGCGAATCCTTCGATCTGAATCCCATCGAGGGAGTTTTCGCGCACCGCGCAATCAGAGAACTCCGGGCTGACCGTCTCCCCCGGACTGGCGAGGACGTGCACACCGACAGTGCCATGCTCGACGACACACCAGGCCAGGCGACTGTCAGAGCTGCCCGCGACGAAGTGGAGGCCGTTCCAGTCGCCGGGCGCCGGCGACTCGGCTCCAGAGGTGAAGGTGATGGGCTGGGATGGCAGGCCAAGGGCGCGCAGCGTCCCCGATATGGTAAGGCTGACGCCGGCGGTGAACCGGACCTCGACACCCGGCTCGATCCCCAAGGTGACCCCGGAGAGCACTGAGGCGTCGCAGGTGATGGTAACGGGACTATCTTCAGTGGTCCAGGTATCGTCGTCCGAGATGGGCCCGCAGATATCCATCTGCCGGTTGGACGGCAGTTCGCCACGGGCCGATGCCGCTGATACACCTGCGGTCAGCGCGATACCCAAGCAGAGGGCAACCAGAGCCAGGCTGAGGAAGATCCCCACGCGACGCCCGGCGTGGTGGTGAGGATTCCGGCCCCGTTTGCCAAATTCCGATGAATATCCGGCCATCGGTAGCAAAACCGACTCCTCGCGGTGAAACACCGCACCTATCGAAAGGCAAAGAGCATTAGCAGATCGTTGACGTTGGTGCCGGTCGGCCCGGTGCGGATCAGGTCGCCCAGGGCATCAAAGAAGGTGTAGGCGTCATTGTCCCCCAAATGGGCAAGGGGATCGAGCCCCAGGGCTGCCGCCCGGGCAACGGTCTCGCCGGTGGCCACAGCGCCAGCCGCATCGGTGGGCCCGTCGGTGCCATCGGTGCCGAGGGCGAGCAAGAGAACGTTGGACAGATCCTGCATGGCCAACGCCGCGGCCAGGGCCAGTTCCTGGTTGCGCCCGCCCTTGCCCTGGCCCCGCACGGTAACGGTGGTCTCTCCTCCCCAGACCAGGCAGACCGGCCGGGGCATGGGCCGGTCGTAGTAGACCAGTTCCTTGGCCAGGGCGGCGGCCACCTGGGCGACCTCGCGGGCCTCACCTTCGACAAAGGTGGATAGCAGCAGAGCGTTGAGGCCGCGGGACCGGGCCTCTTCCACAGCTCCCAGGGCAGCGAGGCGGTTGCTGCCCACAATCACATTGCGCACCCGGGCAAAGAGGGCGGCCCCCGCCTTGGGCGTTTCGGGCAGTTGGCCACGCAGGCCCGATTCCAGATGCCGGCGGACTGCCCGGGGCACCCTGTCAGCAAGCTCGTAGCGCTCCAGTATGCTAATCGCCCCGGCAAAGGTGGTGGGATCGGGCACTGTGGGACCGGAGGCGATCACGTCCAGGGGATCGCCCACCACATCAGATAGTATGAGGCTGGCGACGCGCGCACCACCGGCCATCCGGGCCAGGCCGCCCCCCTTGATCTGGGACAGATGCTTGCGCACGGTATTCAGCTCGACGATGGTGGCCCCGGCGCGCAAGAGCAGGCCGGTGGTCGCCTGAAGATCGGCAAGCTCGAGTCCGGAAGAGGGAAAGGTCAGCAACGCCGAGCCACCGCCGGAGATGACGGCCAGCACCAAGTCACGCTCGGTGGCGGAGGCCAACAAGGCGGCCATGCGCGTGGCGCCTTCAACCCCCGCGGCATCGGGCAGTGGATGTCCCGCTTCGACGACGGCCACAGGCCCGGTATCCAGAGCCGGATCGGTGTGGTCGTACTTGGTCACCACCAGGCCGCCATGCAGGCGGGAGCCCAGGATCTCGTACAGGGCGGCGACCATGGCCGTGGCGGCCTTGCCACCGCCGACAACCCAGATCCGCTCGATGCCGGCGAGATCATAGTCCTGATCGCCTATGCCCAGCCAGTCGTCACGGTATCGCACATGCCGGTGAATCGCCACGCCGGGATCGACGGCGGCCAACGCGGCCATCTGGACCGCCTGTACGATATTCCCATGCGCCGAGTGCCGGAGGGAATAGGGTTCCATGGATCAAGCCTCCACTGGCAAGATACGGTCCGAGTGCAAATGCACGGGGCGGGCCCCGAAGCCAGCAGGAAAGAGATGCCAATGCGCCCGGTGGCGGAGATCTATCCCCCATCTGAGATGGAGGGCAGATCGCGGCCCCGCAGCTTCAGATATGCCTCCACGCCCGCGAGAAACTGGTCCACATACTCCTGGGATGCAGCCTTGCCGATGTGGGCGACCCGGAAAACCTTGCCCCGCAACTCGCTTAGCCCCCCAGAAACCATGACCTGCCGCTCCTCGAGCAGATAGCGCCGCAGATCTTCTACGTCCAGACCGGGAATCCCGCGGACAGCCGTGAGGAGGGGAGATGCATAGGCATCAGGTGTGAACATCTCAAAGCCCATACGCCGCAAGCCCGTACGTACGCTCTGCGCCGCGTGCAGGTGATGCTGGTATCGAATCTCCAATCCCTCCTCCATGATGCGCCTGAGGCTGACCAGTAGCGCACAAATGACGTTAGTAGGCAGTGTAGTGGGGGTGGGATGCCAGGAGCCCCACTTTGTTGCGAACTCTTTCCAGGTTTCCAGGTTGAGGTACCAACCGTGGCCCCGATCCGGCTTGCGCCGCATCTGGTCCCAGGCCCGCTGGCTGATGGAAACGGGAGCCACGCCTGCCGGGGAGGCCAGGCACTTGTTGGGGACGGTGACACAGATGTCAATACCCCACTCATCGACGGGCAGCGGCACTCCGCCCATGGACGACACAGCGTCGACAATGACCGGCACCTCAAAGTCGCGGGCGGCGGCAGCGATACCTTGAACGGGATTGAGGACTGCCGTGGAGGTCTCCAGGTGCACGACGGCAACGGCTTGGACGTCGGCCCCGGCAGAGAGAGCCCGACGTACTGCCGATGGCTCCACAGGCTGCCCAAGGGGTGCTGTGACCTGCCTGACCTCAAGGCCAAAGGCGCGAGCCATGGAAGCGAGCCGGTCGCCAAAGAACCCGTTCTGCACTACCAGCACCTTGTCGCCGGTCCGGAGGAGGCTTCCCAGGGCGGCATTGAGCGCCGCGGATCCCGGCCCAGCCATCAGGTACAGATCGTTTCGGGTACCAAACACCTGTTTGAGGTGCTCGACGGCCTCGTCGTAGATCGCCAACCAATCACCCCCGTAGTGAGGATGAACCGGCTCGGCCATTGCGGCCAGGACATCGCCGTCCACGTCCACCGGCCCGGGAATCATCAACCTCGCGCGCCCGGTTGTCACAATCAGCCTCCTTGCTAAGGGTACCGAAATACCGCGAATTGAGTGCGGTGCGCTGGGAGGCGCAGGCTCCCAAACTCTACGAGCCCGCGAGCCTCAACCGGCGCCGGGGGGACGGCCTGCTGAGCCCCAGAGCCCATGTGGCGTACCCCTTGCGGGAATCCTTTCTCCTGGCAGATCGCCTCTTCCGCTGCGGCGCTCCGTCCTGAGACTGACGTGCTGCCTGATGCGCCTCCTCAGCGCGGCCTGGCACCTGGGAAGTCTTCTCTCGCCCGTCCGGCTCCTCGCCGGGTATCTGAACCGCACCCAGTGCTTCGTCCTTCACCCAGGCGAACTTGCGCCTCAGCGCCTTGGGATAGTACTTTTCCAGGACGTCATAGTCAATCTGCCGCCCCCACTCGTGGTAGACGCGGGGGTCGATATACGACTTGAGGCTCGTGCCCAGGTTCCAGGTGCGCTTTTTGAAGGCGATGGAATACTGGGCCTTGATCTTGTCACGGGAGAGCCTGGCCCTGTGGAGCATGCCCCGGGTCCGTTCCACCCTGCGCTCCGCCGCCCCGATCCGCTTCTGGTAGCGCGCTTTCACCTGCTGTTTCTTGGCCTCCGGGGCAGCCTGTCGCTTCTCGCGGGCCTCCTTGCGCAGTGCAGACAAGGCTTCTCGCTGCGTTTTAAGACGTTCCTGGTAGATCCTCACCCGATCCGCGGCCTTCTCCCGTCGCTCCCGATATCGCTGGCGGCTGCGCGGCCAGCTTTTGGGCGCCATCTTGGTATGGTTGCAGAGAACGGCCGCTTCCAGGTTTGCCAGGTTGGCCGTCTCCCATTTGAGAAACTCGGGATCGTCGGCCTGAATGTCCGAGCCTTCCAAGGAATCGCGTACGGCCATGGTCGCATGGTGGGTGCGGAACACCTTGGCCGTCAGCACCGGCAGAATGCCGGAAAGGTAGGCGTTGACGTCGCGACTGCTGATGTCAGGGAAAAGCTGGGGCCTGTCGCGAGTGGGATGGCTCCTATCGCTGTTCGCGCTACTGGCGGATGGCCGGGCATTGGAGACCAGCTCGTCGAGGTTGGCCTGCACCTGTGCGGGAAGCTCCAACGTCTTGTGCCACAGTACCGAGTCCTTGCCCAGGAACCGGAACTCGGCGGTCCCCTCGTCGGGGTACAAGGTAACGTGCTCGGGACGCAGGGTCGTTGCCCCCACCGTATCCGCTTCGTCGGGATCCTTCTCGTCACCGACACGCAAGCAAAGGGCGTCGATCAGGTAGCAGGCGGTAGCGATCATGCGCTCCTTGGCGTCAGGATGGGACAGATCGCGTTCGATCTGCTCCCGAACTGTGTCGAGGTGGGCGTGCAACTCGTGAACCCTATCGAACTTGGCGGCCTCGCGTGCCTGTTTGATCGGCGCCGTATCGCTCAGCCACACATACTTGAGCTTGCCCGAGAGTTTGTCCTTCCAGCGGGCCACCCACAGCGACTCGGGCTGCCACACGATCTCGGCCCACTCGCCAGGGGGGTGCGGGGCATCGGGGCTGAGATTGAGCGTGATATCCTCGCGGCCAGCCCCTT
>JABAHP010001130.1_pt9 | contig 11408 bp, 8 predicted proteins | sample 7062081 | NCBI WGS metagenome assembly JABAHP01 (sample SAMN14534357, study PRJNA622989) | marine sediment metagenome | biome: marine biome [ENVO:00000428]; feature: marine pelagic biome [ENVO:01000023]; material: deep marine sediment [ENVO:00002113] | place: India: Gulf of Kutch | collected... | reverse complement strand
TAAAATGTTACAAAGGAGCGTTGAACCACTCCTTGGTAATCCAGCAATTAAGTGTAATTTCTTCATAATAATAAAACTACTCTAAAAAAGTATTTTGTAAATATTACCCAATAACTTCTTTAATCTTGTTTAGTAAATCTACTTCAGAATCACCAACGTGGTCATCAGCAACATCTTTGTCCCATATAACGATTGGTCCGTGTTGTCTAACCATTGCAACAATTCCTCTTGGTCCTCTTCTGATAACCATTACTTTTGCCTTAGTTTCACCATCATTTAGGGTAATTTCTTTACCCCTTTCACCATTAGGTTCTGGTTTTCTGTAGTTAAATAATTTTTCTATTTTCATAATTTATTTGTTTTTTATTTTATTATAAATATCATAGTTTTATAAAACAGTTGCGGATGTTGCGTACCAATCAGTACCATCAGATATAAGTGTTATTGTACTATATAATGTTGTTGGTAATACCTTAATACCCAAACCATTAATTAACGCACCTAACAACCCACTTACATTTGCGGATAATATACCACCTGTACGAATCAATATTATTTCTCTACCTGCAACCGCTGCTGGGAGTGTTATTGTACCACCAGCCAATCCAGTTGTATAAAACACAATGTGGTCATTATCATTCAATGTAGGGTCACCACCACTATCAACGGTTCTAGTGTTCCTAGTAACTGAACCTTCTGTTATAATATTATTTTTAACGTTAAGTGTACCATTAATAATTGAATTACCGTTAACATCTAATCGTTCTTGTGGGGTTTCATTATTTAAACCAACAAAACCTCTAGTTGCACCACTACCTTGTATATGAATATCAGGTGTTGTCCCATTTGCGTCTTGTCCCGCATAGAATCTAATGTAATCTTCTGTTCCTGATGGGTTTTCTTTGTTTATAATATTTAATCCGTTAGCCCTTGCAGATGTGTAAATATATGTGTCACCACTAACACCCCTTTCGGGTACAATGCCTGATACAACTGCAGATTCTCCAATTATACCCATACTAAAACTACCGTATCCCCCTAAAGATGGATAATTAGTTGACGCAAAAAACTCTGTGAGACCTGTAGATGTTGTCGATACTGCACCGATTCTTTTTATTGTTGGTGTGAGGTCAAATCTAACACTAGTTGTTAAATCATCATTAAATACCTCAACATTATAATTAGGTAGTAAAGTATTTATACCAAGCCTTTTATTAATCACATCTATAGTTACACCACTTGTTGATCCAAAATAAACATTTCCTTCATCTAAAGGATTAATATTTAATGGTGAACAAGAATGGATGTTTGAAACAAATAAATCTGTTATACAATCTCCTGATGTATTTCCTGAGAATGCTCCTGCGATTGATTGTGCAGACCTAAAACTAACTGTCCCATCAGTATCTCTAACTAATATATTATTTAATGATTCGTTATTACCAATAGTACCAATATTTAACCCCTCAACATGAGTAGTGTTTGCTGCAATAGATGTGATGTTTGAACCGATGATATGTGCGTTTGTGTGGTTAACTGTATTTAATCCACCAATGGCAGAACCATAATCATTGTTGATTGTATTCCCATAACCAGCAGTTACACCAGCGTAAACACCAGCGTTAATGGTATTATACCCACCGCCCATAATGGTTGATGAGGTTATGTTAGTTGCACCGTCAATTGTATTACCAATACCACCACCAATAAAGTTAGCAAAACCTTTTTTAAGTGTATTTGAAAATCCCCCTACAATTGATGAGTGGGTTGCCCCACTAATTGTACTATCCTGCCCATTACCAATGAAGTTACCTCTTGAATGGTTAATATAGTTATTCCAACCACCTACAATGGAACTAAAGAAGTTATTAGATACACCATCACCTTGAATTTTATTTCCTTGACCACCAACAATCTCGGCAGAATATGTTGAGGATAGTGTATTTCCTTGACCACCAACAATAGTATTTCTCCTAGTGTTATTGAATATTGGGTCTTCAATTAAGTTACTATCACCACCACCAATGAATGACCATTTAGAATTACGTATTGTGTTATTATCACCACCAACAATTACCGATTCATTAGATGATGCACTTATCTCATTAAGATGTCCACCGCCAATGAATGACCAATTACAATTAGAAATCACTTGATTACTTTCACCACCAACAATCACTGAATCTGGTGAATTAGTATTAATTAAGTTACTATCACCACCAACAATTACTGAATTGGTTGAGTCTCTAAGTATGTTACCAATACCTGCACCAATAATCGAATTCCTTGGTTCATTAATTTTAACAGTAAAATCAATAGTGTTATTTTGACCACCAACTATAGAATTGTGTGCACCTGCACTAATATTGTTAATTTCCCCACCAACGATAGATGAGTTAGTAACCCCACTAATTGTATTAGATTGACCATTACCAATAAATGATCGTCTTGACCCATCAGCGATTGTGTTATAATCTCCACCTGCGATAGTAGAATATGTATTTGTACCTGTTTGGATTTTATTGTATCTACCACCAAGAACTGATGCGTAATAAGAACTATTTACATCATTATCACGACCACCAACTACTGATGAACCATATGCACCACTAACAGTGTTATTATAACCNNATAGATGATTTTGTACCACCAGTTATACTGTTACCATAACCTGCATTAATATTTCCTTTTATTTCCATTATCCTATAATAATTACTCTAAATGTTTCTGTTGACGATACTTCTATATCAACAGTGTTATTTGTATAGTTATCTACCACATTAGGTATTACCAATGTTCCTGTAGAATCTTTTAATTGTACAATCACATCTGTATCATTTAAATTGTGTGTAACAGTTTGTGATGTTGCTGCGGTAAATGGTATACTTGCCGCATATTTCTGTTGTGTAAATGAGCTTAATGCCGTTTCTACAGGTTGGTTATTAGAATCCCCAACCCATATGTAATTCTCTGTTAAGTTTGGTAGTCCTGCCGTACGAGCGGTGTTGAATACCAATAGTTGCCCATCATTATCACTAACTTTTAATACCTTAGCAATTCTTTGTATTTGTGTTGCCGCCCCCGTTGGTCTAAATTTGGTTAACCCACCTGTGGTTGTTGACACATATAAGTCATCATTAATATTCCAAATCTCATTATTAGGGTTAATTGTGCTACCCGTTGTAGTATCTACACCTTGTAATTTACCAAATGTCATAATGTGTTTTGAATTCACATTATCCATTGTTTCCGCAACCAAACCAATACATGGCATCGTTGTTGCGGTTGTTGCGTTTGCCGCCTCAACCGTATGTAAATCACTATCAAAACCTATTAGATACACTGGTGTACCTATTTGTAGTGTACCTGCGGTAGATTTCTTACCATTAATAACTGATGTTCCGTGTGTTACAGTATCATTAACAATCCATTGTTCAGTATCTTTTTCATAGAATAATAACTTACCATCATCAGCTTGTGTTGTTCCTGAATAAGGTAATATATCTATTGTTACATCACTTAAGTCATTTAATTGTTCTACAACTCCTGCAGCTGACAATAAACTACTAATAGGTGATGTATTCACCATACCATTAGATTCTCTAACAAACACATCTGTTGATGAAGAACCTGTTGTCACAGTTCCGACATTAAGTCTCTCTACGTGAGTTGTGTTTGCTGATATTGATGTTATGTTTGAACCAATAATATGTGAGTTACTATGGTTAACTGTATTAGATTGTCCACCTATTATAGATGAGTAATTACTAGTACCACTAATAGCATTATTTTTACCGTTAACTATTGTTGATAGAGTTGAGTGGATACTATTCTGATACCCATTACCGATTAAAGTATAACTAGACCCATCACAGTAATTTAACCTACCATTAATTATAGTTTGATTAACCGTATTAGTGGTTGAGTATATTTTATTAAATTGACCACTACCGATTAACGCATTATTTGGTCCGTTTAAACCAATTCCACCACCATTAATCTCATTACTTCGCCCATTTAATATTGTATTATTTGAAGATGGGCTGATCATCTTATTGGATTCTCCGTTAAGTATTGTTGAATTACGACTTGTATCCGATATATTAGTACCACCACTAATAATATTACCATCACCACCAACAATACTTGAAGTTGCACTAGTTTTATTGTTTGTACCATTTAAAATAACTGACCTGTCATGAGAAATTTCATTATTAAAACCACCAACAATTGTTGAACCATTGTTATTAGTTATTGTAAACCCAGTATTCCAATGGGTAATAATTTTGTTATTTCTACCACCGACAATAGCACTACTTCCTAAACCATCCCCATTAATGTAGTTATTCTCACCACCTCCGATGAATGTATTTGATTTACTTATACTATTCCCTTTACCACCAATGATTGTTGAACCAGTTGTTTCAATCAATGAGTTTCCATCACCTGCAACAATTGTTGACTTATCGGACACAAATAATGAATGACTATTACCATTAATAACAGTTGACATAGTAGAGGCACTGATATTATTAGATTGACCACCAATGATTGTTGAATTACTTGAACCAGTTATAACATTGGTGATACCTTGTACAATAGTGTTATCATCAAAACCGAAAGTGCTATATATTTTATTTTGGTTTCCGTTTATAATGGTTTGTCGAAAACCACGAGTAATTTTATTTTTGTACCCACCCCCAATAAATGATAAACTAGAGTAATAATGTTCGTTAGAATTACCACCGATTATTGATGATAGATTAGAATCAAATCCAACCTTATTATAAAAACCACCACCAACGAATGTATATTCACCAGCGGATATGTTTCTACCACCCGCCCCAATGAATGCACCAATACCATTACCAAGACCTATATCCTCAGTACTATTGTCATAACCACCAACGATAGTATTATATCCGAAACCTTTTAAAGTATTACCTCTACCACCACCAATGAACCCATTATTACCACTTACATAGTTATTTTCACCACCAATGATTGACGACTTAGTACTCCCTGTTGCGTTATTATTATAACCACCAACAATTTTACCATCATTGACGTATAGGTTCGAATTTATATTATAATTTTTACTAGCCATTTATCTATTTATTTTATCCTATAATCACTATTTTTATTGATGCGTAATTTTGTGATAAAGTTAAATCCAACGCATTTGTTTGGTAGTTATCTATTACCGAACCAATTCTCTCATTATTTGTTGTATCTATCACATCAACAACCACCTCATCACCCGTTCCTAAGTTGTGTGTAATTGTTTGTGTTACGTTTGCGGTATATCCTGTAATCAATTCAACATACTTACCATTTAATCCACCTGTAACTGTTGAGAATGGTGTTGTATTAACCATTCCATTTGTTTCTCTAACAAGAACCTCTGTCGATGTTGAACCAGTATCAACAGTTCCGACATTAAACCTCTCTACGTGTGTTGTGTTAGCCGATATAGCGGTGATGTTTGAACCTATGATAAATGTATCCGTTAACCCTGTAGGTACAGTGTTATTTCTACCACCAACGATATTACCGTATTGTGAATAAACTGTGTTACTAACCCCACCACCTATGAAAGAATAGTAAGAACCAACTATTTTATTACCCGTACCACCGACAACAGTACCGAAGTATGAGTTTGACGTAATTTCGTTATTCTGACCACCACCGATAAATCCGTAAGCAGCACTACCAGCGTTATCTCTAATATAGTTAAACCTACCACTACCAATAAACGAGTAACTTGAATTGTCTATAATATTTCTTTCACCACCACCAATGAATGAATGTGTTGTACCCGTAGATATAGTATTACCTTGTCCACCTACGATCGATGAATCATTAGCATCGTTAATTGTATTACTTCTACCACCACCGATGGAGTTGAATGCTCTTATCGAAGGACCTATTGATGTGATTTCGTTATTCTGACCACCAACAATATTTGAATACGATACGGAATTTAAACTGTTTCCACCACCACCACCGATGAAACTAACCCAATTTGTACCTGGTACGTTACTAGTCATGTAGTTACCGAACCCACCAACGATTGATGACCAACCAGCGTCATCAACTATGTTACCAGCACCACCACCTATTGTTGTGTATAATGAGTAACTATAATTTTCTTTACCCCCACCTAAAAATGTATGAGTGGCACCATTAAACACGTTGTTTGCTTCACCACCACCAATTATAGAGTGGGTTGAGGCAGTTATTGTGTTATTCTGACCACCAATAATGGATGAATAACTACTTAAATAACCAAAAGTATTACCTAATATTTTGTTTTCTCTACCACCTCCGATAAATTGGTCGTTGGTTGCGAATCCAGGTGAATTAATCTCATTATCTCTACCACCAACAATGGCACAATAATAAGAATCATTTACATAGTTTCTCGCCCCACCAACAATTAATGATTGTTGTCCCGTCTCAATTTTGTTATCAATACCACCAACCAATACTGAATATCTTGATTTGGTGAATACCCCATTCCTAAAACCACCGCCAATAAAGGTTCTATTTGAACTATCTATATAGTTATCTCTACCACCAACAATCGTTGATTCTCTACTGGTTGCATCGAATTGAGGGAAAAACCCAGTTCTACCATATATGTTATTATCATGACCACCACCAATAAACTGACCAGTACCCCATCTATTATAGTCTAATGTACCATAAGCATCATATGTGTAGGTTGAATTTAGTCGACCACCAACAATGGATGTATTTATATCCCGTGAACTAATATAATTACTTGTACCACCAACAACGGAGTTAAATGAACCATAAACTCTATTAGATATACCACCACCTATAAATGAACCATACTCATTTCTTGTTGGGTCTGGTAGACGAATCGCTATAGAAAACCTATATCCATTTACACCTAAATAGTTTGCGGCACCTCCACCAACAAAACCCCAAACCCCTAAAGACGAGTTTTGTCTACCACCAACAATTGTGTTAAAAGAAAAACTAGTTAATCCTGTTGTGGAAATGTGGTTATTTCTACCATTTATTATAGTGTTATAATTATCACCAAAACTTAATTGTCCCGATATGTTATTTAAATAACCAGCACCTATTAAAGTACTAAAATTATTACCACCACTTTGTATATTACCCTTACCCCCAATGATTGATGACCAGTTATTATCGGTTGTGTTATTTTGACCACCTATCACAGAAGAATAATTACTATAAACCTTATTATCCTTACCCCCAGTTATAATAGAACTTGTTGCGCCAGTCATTATGTTAGATTGGCCACCACCGATAAATCCTCTATTTGAACCATCAACTATATGATCTCTACCACCCACGATAGATGAATATACACTATCAGTTAATATATTAGAATCCCCACCAACAATGGAGTTTGCGTATGTATTTCCAGTAATTTGGTTTTGACCACCATTACCTATGAAGTTAGCTGACCCATTTGGTGTATCAATTCTGTTAGCATAACCACCCACAATTGAGTTAATCCATTGTTGACCTCTAATGTAGTTACCATAACCACCTAAAATTTCTGATGCATAACCATTTCTAATGGTGTTATTAATCCCACCACCAATTGTGTTTGCTTGATATTGAGCACTACCTGATAGTAAGATGCTATTATTATAACCACCAACGATTGAACTAAATGATGATTTACTAAGACTATTTATTGGTGTGGACCCACTTATTTGGTTACCTCTACCACCACCTATAAATGAATAACCAGTTCTAGTTACATTGTTATATCTACCACCAACAATCGATGAGTATTTAACATCATTTACGCTAGTACCTGTTGGTCCGATAATTCTGTTTTGTGCACCATTACCTATGAAGTTACCAAAACCATTATATGATAGTATGTAGTTTTCCCAACCACCTACAATTGAGTTAATCCAATTATCACCCTCAATTTTGTTAGCATAACCACCAACAATTTCCGAAGTATAACCATTATTTATATAGTTACGTATACCACCCCCGATGACATTACCATTACCATAAATGTTGTTATACGCACCGCCACCTATGTTAGATAACCATCCATTAGCGTCTAAAGTGTTATACCATCCACCTACAATGGTAGATGAATAACCATTTAATAGCGTATTATTAGAACCACCTAGTATTGATGATGTATGGTAATTATTATAAGGTCCAGTAACTCTCAACACATTATTTCTACCACCATTAATGTTTGATTCTGTGTGGTTAGTAATCGTATTACCCGAATATCTTGTTGTGATACTATTTGTAGAACCTGTATCTGTTGTGAAAATATATGGTGTCTGAGCAGTAAACGCAACACCATCGATTGTTAAATCACAGAATCCTGGATCAACATGCCAACAACCATTTTCATCAACAGTTATTGTAGAAGGGGTACCAGCACCTTGTGCCTCCAACACAGTCATACCACCACCATTAGCAGATGCGGTAGTACCACTATAATTTAAAACAATGTTATTGTCTTCTGCTTGAATAATTTCTGTATTAATTGTAGTTGCTGATCCGTTAATTACAACGTTACCATTAACAGTTAAGTCTGACCAAACAGTTAAATCACCACTACAATTATAAATGTCATCTGTATATATACCAGAACAAGTTGCACCTGTTAAATCGATATCGATAATCTGATTATCAACAGTCGTAAATGTTAAATTATTACCTGAAAGTGTAATGTCTTCAATTAAACCACCTTTAAGTGTTAGGAAGTTACCATCTACATCTTCCCATTTTAATACCGCATTACGTATAGTATCACCATAAGGGCTAGTCCCTGATCTTAGTATAAGTCTGTTGATATTGAATAAACTCATATTGTTTTTCTAATAAATATTATCTAATTATATTAATTACAATTAATCTGATTCAAACCCAAAGAATTTTGTGCCTGATTCCAACTATATTGTATTGTTGTCACGTCTAAACTACATCCAAAAAACTTAAAACTACTAAGACAACCTATAAATGTTCCTGCAAAATTTTCTTCTATTTTTAATGATTCATCTAATGGATCAGGACCACCAACTGTATTAGTTTCCAATAAACCTTGTGATCCACCACCTAAAGAATAGTTAAATGGAACACCTTGTTGTTTTTCTCTGTGTTCATCTAATTCTTTAAAAATAAATTCATCAAAATCATCAAAGGTATGTCTAAGATACCCATTTATATAAATATCTAATCTACCTTTTCTTCTATCACCCACAACTAAATCACAAGTTGTGTCATATATTCCGTAAGGTCTAAATCTAATAACCAATTGTTGCCATTCACCATTAGTTATCAAACCATCCTCACTATAATCTTCAATTACCGCACATTCTGTTGTATATGAATCACCACTACAAACACCTGTGGATGTTATTAATCTATATCCTACCGCACCTTCAGGTGTTATCCTAAATCCTAAAGCGTTATCGATTATATCTAATTCCCAATCTTTATTTGTTGTTGTAACTTCTGTAATACCTGTAAATGTGCAGGCAGTAGTTAAGTTACTACCATTATAAACTAAGAATGGGTTATCGTTTAACACTTCTTCAGTTATGGTTGGAGGTGGTAATGGGAATCCTGATGAGGTTGTATATCCTGTCTCACCACTAAATAAATCCCAATACTTATTCTCCGCCCTTGTACCCATATAAAATATGAATCCTGTATTACCTGTATATACTTCGTTTAATGTTGTTCCTGTAACACCACTACAAATGGTATCATCAGGGTTTATAATAAACTCCGCAGTCCAACCATTTTCTTGTCTTGTTGGTAATATTTGGTAATTATATGGAATAGGTTTATCTTGATTATAACATTCATAGGCTAAGTGTGGGTTTAATGTTGTACAAGTTGTTCCTGTGTCACCTGTTAAACAATCAGGTGGGCAAGTAAACCAAGACAACGGCCAAACAAACATATTGTCACTAACCTCTTCAAAATCAGTTTTATCAGAAAGTTTAAAGAATCCTTGATAGAATCCGCCACATAACTTAAGATATCTACCCACAGTTGCACCACTATCAAAATCAACAGGGTAATCGTAAGTACAACCCGTAACTCTTGTCATGCAGAATGTCGTATCTGCTGAAGATATAAACATTGACGATCCTGTGTATATATTTAAAAATGTTGATCCTGTCGTGTCTGCAGAACAAGGGTATTCGATAAATCCATTATCAATACCTGTTAAANNTTCCACTACCATTAATAGTTGCACCATCCCAATTAACTAAACTACAGATACTATCACCTGAGATAGATAGGTTATTATTTATATCTATGTCTATTAATAAACAATCACCTGATAGAACTAAACTATGATCTAATCCGTTATTTCTACAATCAAATGCAAGAAACATATCCCAGTAATCACTATTACTTAATCTTAGGTCACATTTGTTAAAGTTATGTTGATATATATTACCCATTTATTTTAAAATGATTCTAAAGATGTTCTTTTCCATCCATTATTAGTTTTAATGTAAATGTAATCATCATCTACTGTTACGTTACCTACACTACCATAAGTATCCCCTGATGATGTTGGAGTATAATTAGGTATTTTAGGGTTATTGTAAATGTCTTTAATAGATTCAACGATTAAGGGGGTGAAACAATCACTNNTCACTTTTTAACCCCATGTAACCATCTACATTATTTGTTATTGTAAGATTAGTATCTATCTCATCTACTCTTTGTGCGATAAATCCGTATCTAGTGTCATCACCACCACTATTCCTATCTTTCCAATTATATGAAACACCACTTAGTTGTAGTATGGTGTCTAATGATCCACTTAATGATTGAATATTTTCTTTTAACCTTTCATCAGAGGTGTTTGTTGTTAATATCCCATTTGCATCTATCCTTATATCCTGAGCAAAAGCGGTTGAACCCACTGATCCAAATGAAGCATTCCCATCTACGGACAAATATTCCTTTACAAATACTATTTTTGAATTTGAAACCCCTGAAAAAGGACCCAATTTAGTTGTTGATTGATCACCAAACATGTAACAAACATCACTTAATGTTGCACCTGACCCAACTCTAAAGGCTAAATCCCCCTCTTCTGCGGTATTTGCAATAAAAAACGACCCAGTGGGTGCACCAATATTGGCCGCTATGGATGAAAATGTAGTAAACTGACCAAAATCTGAGGTTCTATTGGCAGCAGACCCATTTTTGAGATTTATTTTTGACCCGGTAGCAGACGATTCTACCCTTACATTACCTTCTGGTGCGCTAGAGGTGATATCAAATTTTATGTCATTCTGATTACCTATTGTAAAAATAGATGTAGGGTCATCGTTGTTAATACCAACAAATCCTCTAGTTGCACCACTACCTTGTATATGAATATCAGG
>JABAHP010004974.1_pt3 | contig 11424 bp, 15 predicted proteins | sample 7062081 | NCBI WGS metagenome assembly JABAHP01 (sample SAMN14534357, study PRJNA622989) | marine sediment metagenome | biome: marine biome [ENVO:00000428]; feature: marine pelagic biome [ENVO:01000023]; material: deep marine sediment [ENVO:00002113] | place: India: Gulf of Kutch | collected... | reverse complement strand
CCAGTCCATGAATTGGTTGACTTTTTCCGCGTCCGTGGCAAAGGCAAACGCACGACGACCCGGCGTGGTCATTTGAAGCGTTGTAACAAGTGCTAACTCAGGATCACGTAGACCGAATACATCCTCAACGACGATAGCCCGTCGAATCACGCCTCGCAGTTCTCGAAACCGCTTCTTTAGATCTCGAGCAAAAGCATTTCTAAGTGTCAGAGTGTACGTGGGATCTGTTCTTGAATAAAATGCCAATCGTTGAGAAGTTTTAGCCAAATGTTGAGAAGTTTTAGCCACTCCGCACTATGTTGAGCGTTCGTTGACCCGATCTTGAGCGTTTCTTGACATTATGTTGAGCGTTCATTGACCCGATCTTGAGCGTTTCTTCGTCGTTCGTTGAGAATATCGTGAGAATATCTTGAGCGTTACTCCTCTATATCGTCGAAATCCGCGTCTTCCTCAAGTTGTGCCGCTTCCATCATCTCCGTTATCCGAGTCACCTGGTCCTCATCAAAGCCCAAGAAGTACTGCAGAAAGGCCTCAGGTGTCACAACGCTTTGAATCGACGGATCCTTGGCATAGTTCGCAAGAGCCTCAGACCGTGTCTTACCGATTCCGGCCTTTTCTTCCTCACTCGGTGCATACAGATCCGGCCACTCAACAGAATAGCCTGTTGCGCCTGGTTCGGGTAAAACCCCAAGCTCAACGCACCGATCAACAAACGGCCGAATAATTGACGGCTCAGCATACTGTTCCCGCCGAGTTTGCAACTTATCGAACCAGTTGCCACGATCTTCCGTGCTCGCTAACTCTCCTCGTTCGGATCCGGTAAGAATACGCTTCGGAATTCCTGTCACTGCACTAATCATCTGAATCTGCACATCGACATGCGTACTTGGATCGGATATTTGAGGAGTCAGCGCCTTTAACTCAACACCCTCCAACATCAAGATGCGTCGCAGATTGTTCTCGTACTCGTCCAGTTGATCTTGTAGATCGTCTTCTGTGTCCGTATCCAACTGATAATCGGTGTTGATCATTCCCTGATATCCCGGCCGTGCACCGCGCCAGAACATCTCTGCCGAACCACCGACCAGCTTCTCCAGATCAAAAAGCCGATTATAGACCACCTGAAGCTGCGGTGTACCATCGGCCTCGTCCTCAAGCAATTCTTGAGTGATATGGATCACGCGGGAATGATGAACGAGTACTGTTTGAACTCGATCTGATCCAGGAACGCGAATGGAAATCTCATACATCGTCGGCAAGCCGTATCGAGGATCCTTCGGGCTTGTCTCCCAGTTCTTGATTGTTGCACTCTGTTCGCTAAATGGTTTCAAATAGAGAAGCTTCCGCTCGCCTTGATTCACCGGAGCCTTGAACTGATCCGAGGTCTGCACGTCGTCTAGACCAAAAAAGAGAACCCCGTATTTTCCAAGAGAAGTGAGCTTATCCACCCGATGAAATCGCGACGAAACACCAAAAGTCTTTTCAAGCTTCGCCCAGGCTGCTTCAAAAGGAGTTTCCTCCTTGTCTTCAGGCTCACTAATCACAAACCCATTGCGCCAAGTCCCATCCACCGGACGATCGATCACAGCCTTTGCCATATCCTGTCGAGTATACCGGGTCGAGTAATCCGAAAACGTAATCGTAGTTGGATATCCCAACGCCTCGTAGATATCCCGATCGTTACCGTATTGCTGACCCAGACGTGCAATGAGTTGAGCCCGCGAGACCAAGGCCTGATACACTTCGATCCGCTGCTCTTTACTCATATTCTTGATCATATTCGTATTTATGTCAAGCATGCTAGATCCTCTTTTGTATTGACTTCGGGCCCGCATTCCAAATGAGTCAGCACTACCCCAATTGGAATGCCATAATAAATCGCCCGTAGCTGCTCCAGTTTCTCGCCTCTTTCTAAATCGCAAGGCCGAAGCAGACTAAATTCCTGAAGTACGCGATTCCTAAATCCATACATGCCGACATGATGAATCAGCCTGGACTGATGTTCAAACCTTTTGCGACTAAACAAAATGGCCTGATTACTATTCCCCATCAAAATGTGAACCATCCCCGGAACAGCCGCCTTTCTAACGATCCCCGGCGTTGTCATAGCATAAACGGAGTTCTTGGTAAAGTGGATCAACTCATCGATCAACGTCGACGGAACATACGGCATATCGCCCTGGACGTTGATCACAATATCAAAGGGAGCTAAGCCAAGTTCTCGGGCAGCTGCAGAACAACGATCCGTGCCAGTAGCCCAGTTCGGATCAGTCATTACGACTTGAAAGCCATGAGCAGCGTCCGCAACGCGTTCATCATCAGTTGCGACCCAAACATCATTAGCCAACCGAGACTTTGTCGCCTGTTCAGCAACTCTCTGGATCATCGACTTGCCACGAATGTCTACCAACGGCTTTCCGGGCAGACGTTGACTATCATAACGAGCAGGAATGATGATTACAGTCCTCATCGTCGTCTCCTTCCGCCAATGGCGCGAGCCTTCTTCTTACCAACTATTTTTGCAAAGCCTCCCGAGGCCGCGTCAACCTGGTCCTTGTAAGTTCCGTACGGAAAAAACCGATGTTCGTCGATAAAGGCCTGATTCCACTCACCACGTAAAAGCAGCACGTTCCCATTGTTCACTTGAACGGAGTACGGATCCGCTCGAAAGACCTTGCTGCCCTGGCCGCTTACCACGTCTGCATAGACTCGGAATCCGGCCAAATTTCGAATTGTACCCTCAGCGGACTCTTTTCCACCACTTCCGGGCTCTTGCTCCACAAAAACCGCACACTTATGACCATCGGCCTCGGCCCGAGACTTGATTATTTCCTCGCGAGTCTCTGAAGACCACTGGCCTCTCTTCACGTCAGAAATTAGGAGTTTTCGATTTTGCAACGCATGCCATTTCACTCCGACCGAGAATGCACCGCCACCCGCAGTTCCGGCCTTATCCCAATAGCGAAGCGTCTTCAAAACAGCAGCATCGGAAGGCATTTGATCAATGATTTCGAATCGATCGACCTTGAACATTCCGCCTTTTGGCGGTGTAGGATCCTGACCAACTTGCCCCGCATAGCCATACTGGCCCAGATCTTCTTCCATCTCCTTAAGAACATCCGCACTCAGCCTAACAGGATCCAAAAGACCGTTCTCGTAGTTCTGAATCAACTCAGGCGGATGTATCTTGTGCCCGTAGTTCCAGGACTCACCGGGAAGACAGATAAGCCGAGTCTTGTCCTTCTTCAAATCTAATATACGTCCAGCAGGATCACTTTGATGCAAACGCTGCATGATCAGTATCGTCGGAGTAATAGCCTTGTCGATCTTCCGAGTCGATAGTGTCTGACTCATGAACCGATTCGCCTTCTCCAGCTCTACTTCACTAACGGCCTTTTCAGGATTCAAGGGATCATCCACAATCAAGATATGGCCATGAAACCCGGTCAAGGACCCACCAACTGATGTGGAAAATCGATTGCCGCCTCTCTTGACCTCTGCCACAGTTCCGTCCGAATTGAAGATGGTCTCTTGAATCACGAAATTGCCCTTCTGATCCTTATCCGCTTTGATCTGAAGCTCCGGAAAAACTCGCTGAAACTTGTTCGATCGAACCAGCTCTCTAGAATACTCAGCATGTTCCAAAGAGAGCGGACCGGAATAGCTCGTTGCAATGAACTGCATCCACGGCCAACGAATCCAGCACCACACCGGAAACATGATCGTGCATGTAATAGATTTGGTCATACCAGGAGGAATGTTGATGATTAGATCGTACTCTTTAGGAAGCCCGAACGCAACACGCTCGGCTAGTTTGGTCAGCTCCTTGCAAATATACTCAATATGCCAGTTCCACTTGGGTTCTTCTTGAGTGATTTCCGGCCAGAACTCCTGCATGAAGTTATAGAAGGATCTACGACACAGTTCAGCAGTGATAGCATCAGGATAGAACAATGCCCGTAGCATTATCTCCTGCTTACTCATCAGATCGCTATCTTGCTTAGTCGCTGTCGCTACCGCCATTTACCTTGTCCGATAGATTTTTCAAGACACGTAGATCGTCTTCTGACAACCGCCCAAAATCAACGCTAAAATCAGGAAGCAACCGCTCTCCGTCCTTACCTGTGACCTGCGTTTTAATCGGGACTTTGCCCTCCAACCGATCCAAGAGAACCGTCGCAGCTGCGGGATTCGGGGAATACTTCTTGATCACGTCGGTCAAGATAACGTCGCCCTGGTGCTGCGATACGTGAACTGCATCGTGTTCATACCCAACCGCTGCCGCTTCCATAGCTTCATAGACACGGACACGAGAACGAGTCATTTGTTTCTTCCGATTCTCGAAGGCCTCGTGTTCAATATCGGTTAGATCGGCCGCAGTGAAGTGTCGATATAGCGTTCGTCGATGCTTGAATCCTAGTATCTCTGGAAACTTCCCACGCGGAACGAACTCGTTTTCCGGATTCGAAAGATAATTGACGAGCTTTTCTCGATGTCTTATCACTACATCAGACATAATTGTAGATCACTTGAGTCAGATTATCAACGATAAAGATCCTTGATCCTTACGAATATCGGTATCGATTTCAGTCTCATTTGCTCCCCTTCGGGACGCCTAAACCGAGTCGATTCTCGTAGGTCACGGTTTCCCTACGAAAAGTTCATTTAGACGCCCCGAACAGAAGCAAACACTCAACGCAACGCGGGGCAGTGCCGACTCACCAACCGAAAATCGACACTGCCCACAAGAAGAAGAATTGGAAAATGCTCATGAAAACCAGATCAGCCCTCTTTACGAACCTCGAGGACGCATAACACACACCTCCTCTAAAAAATCGAAGACTTAGATCTTGCAACAAGTTCAATTATAGTGTACCATACCTAAGCCCACTTGTAAACCTTTTTTCCATAATAAGGTACGCGTACGCACGCGGGGGAAGAAACTTGTTTATCGTTTTTGAACCCAATTGGATTACACGTGTAACAAGGGATAACACCCTGATATCATTCCAAATACCAATTTCAACGTCACACTAAAGAAACACCGAGTGTAACACAATATCCCCAATCATATCAATCACTTAGGTCACCTAGTTATGGGTCGTCACACCTGTTACACCATTTCAGAGAGAAAAATCAAAGTCACGTCGCGCGCGCGTACGACTGGTGTAACGTGTAACACTTCCCTTTAACACCTTAATTTTATTACGAATTTGTTGTTACTTTGGCCGTTTCACTTGACCCTTAGAGGTGTAACATTGTAATGATTTAAGAGGGTTGTGAAAACAAAGTATGGTGTGGGATGTAACACTCGGAGAATCAGGAGCTTGCCCAAGCCCCTGATTCAACCGAGCACTAATGAGGAGGATATGAAGATGACAAGCAGCACAAACCATATTATGAGTGTATCATACCAAGGCCCTCATGTAAACACCTATTTTGACATTATTTCACGAAATCATTATTCTATGGTTTACAATGCCAAAAATGTATGATAATATTAAAGAAACAATGAGGAACGACAAACTACAATGCCCAGATCATTAAGATATGGACATGGCGTTTGTCAACGCGCCGCTGGAGACTAACAAAATAATCAAAGTAACGGGGAGAATCAAGTATGACACGAACTATAGAAATTAGCGATGAGACTTACGAGAAGATCAAGGACCAGCTATCAGAAGACGAGATCGTGGAAGTCAACGCCATCCCCGACATGATAGGCAGTTGCTTCTTCTTTCGCACGGTAACCTATCACCTTGTGGGCCGAGTGGAAGCTATCTTCGGCAACCATCTTCGTCTATCAGATGCCTCATGGGTTGCCGACAGTGGTCGATTTATGAATGCGATCAAGGACGGTACGCTGAATGAAGTTGAGCCTGTCGGTATAGCATACATAAACCTGTCTACGGTCACCGATTTCTTTCCGTGGATACACCCCTTGCCGAAGGATCAGAAATGATTGCCATTACATACATAGGAAGCCTCTGGTCGAGGTCGTGGTCGGGGTCGTGGTCGGGGTCGAGGTCGGGGTCGAGGTCGAGGTCGAGGTCGTGGTCGAGGTCGAGGTCGGGGTCGAGGTCGAGGTCGGGGTCGGGGTCGTGGTCGGGGTCGGGGTCGAGGTCGAGGTCGTGGTCGGGGTCGAACTGAAAAAGGAGCAACAATGCTAATATCCGATAACTGGGTGACAACCGAGCAAGCAGCTGAGCATCTGGGCATCACTCGCCCGCGCGTGAACCAATTAATACGCGACGGGAGGCTTGCTGCTGAGAAGATCGGACGTGATTACTTCATTTTGAAGAACGTCCTGTTCAGCCACGTTCTAACAAAGCCGACTGGTCGTCCCCCGAAAGGCAGTCAACAGTGAAAGACGACATGACGACAGAAGAACTTCGTACACATCTTCGAAGAATTGAAGCGGGAGAAGAGCTCTTCTTCATGGGCGTGGCCATAATAGAAAGGTTGTTGGATCTGAAGCTATGGTACACGGCCGAGCGACTTATCAAACAAGCACAGGCCAGTTTGATCAACGATCTTCTTCTTCAGGCGAGAAAGAAATGAAATACGAATTCAAGACTGAGCCCTACTCATTTCAACGCGAAGCTCTCAAGAGAGGCTGGAACAGGCCGTTCTTCGGCTACTTGATGGACCGTGGCACAGGAAAAACCAAAGTCACGATCGACAACGCGGGCATCCTTTTCACTCAGGACGCGATCCAAGGCGTGTTGATCATTGCTCCTAACGAAGTCCATGATCGCTGGATATCCGAGCAGATCCCTCTCCACTTGCCCGACTACATAAATCGAAACACTCAGATCTGGGATAGCAGCAAATCCAAGACCAAGAAGGGACACGCAAAGCTAGAGTCGTTATTCGCGCCCTTCGATCCACAGGACCCGGTTCTACAGATCTTGTCGATGAACGTGGAAGCTTTCCAGACAGGCAATGCTAAGAACCTTGCTTACAACTTCTGTCGGCACCACCACGTGATGGTAGTTGTTGACGAGTCCACCAGGATCAAGACGCCTAGCGCTGCCCGAACAAAAGCGATCCTAAAGCTAACGAACATGGCCCCGTATCGCAGGATCCTGACAGGCAATGATGTGACTCGGTCGCCTTTCGACGTGTTCTCACAATATCTCTTTCTTCACGATCAGTTCTGGGGTGCAAAGAACTTCTACTGGTTTCAACGTCATTACGGAGCATACGAGAAGCAGTTTGCCTCGGTCAAGAACACAAAGACAACGGTTAAGTGTCCCGAATGCAACAGATCAACCAAGCTGAGTGTAGGCCGATATTACGATAAGAAGAAATCCGAGTGGCATCATTTCTATAAGTGTGCTGCATGCGAAACCCAATTGGAATGGACGCCCTTCAAGAATCGATCAAAGAACCGTTATCACTACTTCTTACATCGAGTCGGATCCGATCGAAAGATGGAAGTAACCGATATTCAGTTGATCCGGGAAATTAGTGAGATCAACAGGCACCGAGGCTTACGGGAATTCCCGAAGCTGTTGTATTACAAGAACCTAGAAGAGCTCCGATCGGCCCTGGCCCCTCACGTGTACCGAGTATTGAAGAAAGACTGCATGGATCTACCAGAGAAGATCTACTCGCCGATCTATTGCGAAATGAACGAGGCTCAGAAGAAAGCGTATGAAGAGCTACGAGACGAGTTACGGACAGTCTACGAAGACGAGGAGCTAACTGTCCAAAACAAGATGACTCAGATGATGAGGTTTCGTCAGATAGTCGGGGGATTTTTTCCCGAGACGGATCCGCCGAAGATGCTAGGAAAATCAAACCCAAAAATGGATCGACTGTTGTACGACTTGGAGGATATCGATGAAGAAGCCATTATCATCTGGTCTGTCTTCACGGCCGAGCTCAGATTCATTGCGAGAACGCTCAGGAAGCATTACCCTAACGACACGATTGCCCTCTACTACGGGAATACTAAAAAGGCTGATCGACGAGAGATTATTGACACTTTTCAAGAAGGGAAGATCCGCTTTCTTGTCGCGAATCCAGCAACAGCAGGAACGGGACTGAATCTCCATCGATCGACGCTGCATTATTACTTCTCCGACTCGTTTGCGCTGGAGGATCGTTGGCAGTCTGAGGACCGGTCCCATCGACGTGGGCAAGTTAATCATGTCGTTTACAAAGATATCATGATCAAGGGCACAGTGGACGATACCATTAAGAAGTCGCGCGAGACAAAGACAGAGATCGCCGACTTCTTCCGTGACTACAAGATGGAGGAGTTAGTATGAACGGTAGCAGAACAAAACTACTTCAGCAGGAAATGAGGATCCAACACCCGATTCACTCACCTCTGCAGTGGCGTCTGAAGAAGCAGCAATATCAGCAGAGCCAGAGACCCAGAAAGAATCTTGCTCGCAACGTCAGCAAGAAACGGCATCTCAGCGAGTCTCGAGAAAAGTTCCAAGATCGCCGCGAACAGTCTAACAAGCGACGTCGAGAACGAGAGAAGAAGAGATGAACCACACAACTCACTGTACAAATCTTCTCAAAGCCTACGAGCTAGACGTCGAGCGATACACAAAGCTCTGGCCGAATCATTGCAAAGCATGCAACGGCTGGGGCGGATTCACTGAACAATACGACCCCTCGCCGCCTGGCATTAGCCTCTCGCCTGGATACATGACAGAATTCACGCCGTGCCAAGAATGCTACGAAATCGGCAAGTGTTCTCGATGCGGAAAGAATATGCTGGAACACCCGGGAGTCGCTCTTGCCCTTGCCATAGGATACGACGAACTTGAAAACTGCCCGCTGTGCGGATTCAGCTTTACTGGCGGAGTCGACGAACACAGCTTAGGCAAGCCCGAAGAACCCGAGTGCCTATGCTGGATGGACAAGGAATACAATGAGGAGGCAGATCGTCATGTCTGACCAACACATTCTAAAAATGCTATGGAAGCCTCGACCTCGAAAGTTCGACTTCAGCATCGTTCGCGTGTCTTACTGCCTCGAAGAAGGACAACAGCACCGAGTCGGTGAATTGGTGAAGGCAGGCAGTCGGTACGTTTACGTCCGCGAAAGAAATGTTCCGGATCCGAAAGTGATCAAGCTATCAATTCGAGACAACCAGATTCAGTGGTTGTTAGGCGACAAGAACCCATTCGAAAGCAAAAAGAGGAGACGAAAGAAATGACAGGCATTCAGTTTGAGGACAAACTACGTTGCAGACATTCTAACGAAACACCTGCAACAGAACAACGCGTGCAACACGGTCATTGCTATGGGCTTGTCAAGATCGACGGCATGCCTTATGCTATCGTTCGGTGGGACAACAAGGACAAGGAGCTCTGTCCCGCAGCTCACATCGAAGTCGAAGTCAAGCAGTGGCAGCCAATCACTATAACTGTAGAGGAGGCCGAACTCTAAGGTTTACTTTTTTATTATCCCATGATACAATGAACCAATAACGAGGAGGAATCATGCCGACCAAAAAGCCCGATATCTTTGCTGAGATGGAAGACGAGGCGAAGAAGTCCGTCACTGAAGCCGCCTTAGGCACCTTATCCGAACTCGCCGCAAAACAACAAGCTCTCGAAGCTGAGGCTGACGAGGAACAGGCCAAAAAGATCTACGACATGTTCGTCAAGCGAGAAGTATCGACAGCCACAGTTCAACGCGCATTGGCCTTACTGAATGCTGACTATCAGGCAATTCGAATGGATCAGCTCCCTGCAAAGATGGAAGAGCTGGGATTTAGTAGCTTCGAACTGGCTGAAGGCGGATCGATCGAAGTCAAGGGCGATATCTCAGTAACAGTGCTTGACAAGATCGCGCTGATCGATTCCATGATTAAACGTGGATATCAGGACGCTGTCAAGAACCAGGTTGTTGTCAAGTTCCCGATGGAGGGCCGCAAGTCCTCCAGAAACTTTGTCAGATACCTGACCCGCTACTATGCGGACCGGGACAAATGCACGTATGAGGCAAAGGAGGACATTCATTCTCAGACTCTAAAGAAGCTAATGCGGACGTTCAAGGACGAAGGGAAGAAATACCCAGAGTCCGTGAATGTGTTTGAATACAAGTACACCAAAATCACCTAACCACAAGGAGGGATCGAATGGCAAAACAGACCAAAGACGTAGCAAAAACCTCAAAGGCCGAACTGGCGCTGATGGAGCAGATGGACGGCTACGGGCAAACAGGCTTTGAAGACACAGCCAGTGACTCGTTTGCAATCCCGTTCATCAGGATCCTTCAGGCCAATTCACCGCAGCTCCTCGAAGACGACCCGTCGTACATCGAGAAGGCAAAGCCCGGTATGTTCTTCAACACGCTATCGGGCGAACTGTACGGCAAGAGTCTCGAGGTCATTTGCGTCCACTTCACCAGAGACTTTATCGAATGGCGCCCGAATCGTGGCGGATTCGTAATGTCCCACGGCGACAACGACAAGATCAGAGAACGCGTTGTGGAAGTAGACGACAATCAGAACCAGGTGATGGACAACGGCAATGTTCTGCAGGAGTCACGGAATCACTTCGTATTGCTACCTGATTCATTGGAAGACGGCCCGATGATCTTCGCCTTGACCAGCACCGGGATTCGACACTCAAAGCGCTGGATGTCGATGATGCGCAGGGTCAAGGGACCTGGCGGAAAGCTGAACAACCCGATGTTCATGGGCGTGTGGGAACTGTCAACAGCCCTGAACGAGAACGAAGAGGGCAAGTGGTATCAGATTGGGACTCGATCTGCTGGAAACTACGAGTTCGATAGAGTGATCACGGCTGAGGAGTTCGAGGCAGTCAAAGCAGCTCGTGATCTGATTCTCTCTGGACGAGCCAAGGTTGACTACGAGTCAGGCCTTGGCGAAGGCGGCGAAGAGAAAGAAGACGTACCCTTCTAGCAGACCCGAGCTCCTATGAAATTCTCGCAGCTTTTCAGAGGTCGAGATGATGCCTACGGCGTCTATCTGATAGAGAAAGCTGATAAGAAAAAGGTTCAAGGTCGAGCATTCACTAAGACCGAACCCGTCACAGCTCAGCTTTACGAAGATCACCTATCGGGCAAGACAGGCCTTGGCATCATCCCGATCATGACTGACGGAACCTGCGTCTGGGGCGCAATCGACGTAGACGAGTACAAAGCGCCGCTGGAAACGCTGAGCATCCAGTTAGAGATTATGGAGCTTCCGCTTGTCTTGTGCCGAAGCAAGTCAGGCGGAGCTCACCTCTATCTATTTTTGAGCGAGCCAGTTTCCGCGGTTATTCTTCGCGACAAGTTATTCGAATACGCCGCGGCAATTGGATATCCCAATTCGGAGCTATTTCCAAAGCAGACAGAGGTCTCGGAAGAAGATGTTGGGAACTGGATCAACTTACCTTACTACGAAGCCGAGCGAACAACCAGGTACGCCCTGCGAGAAGGAAC
>JABAHP010003392.1_pt1 | contig 11430 bp, 11 predicted proteins | sample 7062081 | NCBI WGS metagenome assembly JABAHP01 (sample SAMN14534357, study PRJNA622989) | marine sediment metagenome | biome: marine biome [ENVO:00000428]; feature: marine pelagic biome [ENVO:01000023]; material: deep marine sediment [ENVO:00002113] | place: India: Gulf of Kutch | collected... | reverse complement strand
TATGGCATTATTATACAAATGGTATTTTAATCGAGAGGAAGATGAATAATAATACAATCACAATCACAGTCAAATTCTTTGCTACCCTACGGCAATTTGGTCCTCCAAATCAAGTCTTAACAGTTCCCGAAAACAGTGAGATTATACTACTCTTTGATAAATATAATATTCCTCAAGATGAGAGAAGAGCAATTATTTTAGTTAATGGACGTCCTCATAAAAAACTCAATACCGTTTTAAAAGAGGGAGATATAGTTTCTATCTTTCCACCTATAGGTGGTGGTTAACTCCACCTTAAAATATTATTTTCTTTTTTTTTATATTCTTTTTTTATAAATTATAAAAATACCTGAAGAGAACTTGTATTCAATAAATTTTAATTAATTTATGATTATCCTTCAAGTGCTCAATTTTTTATATTTGATGCAGAGGTTTTATATACAAATACTTGTATTATTAATACGTTCTATCATTACGTAAAACACGTCAATTTTATAGAATATTAGCAGAATCTTAAAATTTTGCTGCAATCATTAAGTATTAGATTAGTTAAAGTTCTGAAATATTCTCCAAATAAGAAAGAGAGAGATTTAAATAATGATTTTTACAGAAAATTTTGGAAAAAAATTTATAAATGATATAATTGATGCCTCAGAGGATACAATTTTCGTATTTAATCCTCAAACAGGAAAAGCGATTATATGGAATAAAGCATTTAATAGAATTTCTGGATATACTGATGATGAGATTCAATCATTAAAGGCACCTGATTCTTACTATAGTAAAGAAGATTTAATTAAAGCTCAAAATGCATCAAAAATTGTAGCGGAGAGTGGAAAAACAACTCTGGTAATGACTTTAATAACCAAGGATGGTCGTAAAATTCCATATGAATATTCTGGAACAACACTTCAAGGGCCAGATGGGACTATGTTAATTCTTTCTGTAGGAAGAGATATTACTGAAAGAATAAAAATTGAAAATAAATTAAGGGAATCAGAAGAAAAGTATCGTTCTTTATTTGAGAATATGAATGCTGGTTTTGCTTACCATGAAGTTATTGTTGATGATAATAATAAACCCATTGATTATTTATATCATGAAATAAATCCTGCTTTTGAAAAGTTTACTGGGTTGAAAAAGGAAAACTTAATAGGAAAAAAGGTAACAGAAGCAATTCCCGGAACAGAAAACGATCCTGCTGATTGGATTGGTAAGTTTGGTAATGTTGGGCTCACAGGAGTGCCATTAACGGTTGAAGAGTATTCAGAAGCAATAAAAAAATGGTTTAAAGTTTCAGGATATTCTCCTAAGAAAGGTTATTTTGCTGTAACATTTACGGATATTACAGAAATCAAGCTAGCTGAACATAAAATAAAAGACTCTGAAGAAAAGTATCGTAAGTTATTTAATAATGTACCTTTTGCAATTATACTTTTCAACATTGACGGAAACATTCTTGATTGTAATGATATGACAAAATTTATAACAGGATATTCTAAGGATGACCTTATAGGCAAGAATTTTAAGAATTTTAATTTCTATGTTGATGAAAAATCAGCGAACTTGGAAGAAAGAAGTCTTCAGGTTAGTGCTGGTAAAAATCCTAAAGCCAGGGAAATTATGCTATATAAAAAAGATGGAAGTGAGTTTTGGGCAAGAAGCCAAATTGAATTCATCAATTTAGGAGAAGAAACACATATACAAGCAATCGTACAGGATATTTCTGAACAAAAAAAAACAGAACAAAAATTAAAAGAATCTGAATTCAATTTCAGATCTATTTTCGAAGCAATTCCAGATCTATATTTTTTATTATCTGAAGACACTACAATTATAGAATATCGAGGGAAGGACCAAGAATTGTACGTTAAGCCTGAAGATTTCATGGGAAAAAAAATGATTGATGTCCTGCCACCGGACTTGGGGCAACAGCTATTGGAGATTGTTAAAAAAACCATTATGACAAAAAAAGCACAAATTCTAGAATATGAATTATCTATAAGAAATGAAATTCATTATTATGAAGGTAGATTTTTTTATCTTCCAAAGAATAGAATTTCTTTTTTTATTAGAGATATCACTGAAAAAAAAAAGATTGAAAAAGAGATTTCTGATTTAGCGAAATTTCCTTCAGAAAATCCAAATCCCGTTTTGAGAGTGAATAAACAAATGATACTTTATATTAATAAAGCTGGAAGAGATTTGCTCAATGTAACTGAAGGAGATAAGAATCCAGTTTTATTACAAGAGGCAATAATTAAAGCATTTGATAATAATGCCACTCAAATTATTGAAGTTAAGGTTAATGGTGCAATCTATTCATTTAACATAGCTCCAATAAAGCAAGAAATGTATGTAAATATTTATGGTCAAGATATAACAGAAAGAAAGAAATCAGAGATCGCCCTCAATATCGAGAAAAAATTTACTGAAGATATTATAAATTCATCGCAGGATACCATATTCGTTTTTGATCCTGAAACAGGTAAAGCACTGAGATGGAATAAAGAGTTTAGTGAAGTATCTGGTTATTCGAATAGTGAAATTTCTTTAATGAAAGCACCAGATTCATATTATAATGAAGAAGATTTAAGAATTTCTAATGAAGCAATACAAGAATTAATGGTTGAAAGGAAAACGACTCTTGAAATGTCACTTATTACCAAGGACGGAAGGAAAATCCCATATGAGTATAAAGCTACGGCACTTAAAGAGTCAGGAGGAAAAATATCAATAGTTTCTATTGGAAGAGATATGACCGAGAGAAATTTCACAGAAGATAAACTAAGAGAGTCAGAGCAGAAATATCGAAATGCTTATAATATGGCAAATTTCTATAAAGACTTATTTACTCATGATATGAACAATATCTTGCAGATTATAAATTCTTCAGCGGAAATTATTTCATATCAATTAGGAGATTCTGAAAAATCTATATTTATAGAAAATATGACAAACATGATTAAGAACCAAATAGATAGGGGAGCAAAATTAATTTCTGATGTTCGTACTTTAACTTCGCTTGATGAAGAGGAAATTACCCTTTTTAGAATGAATATCTCCGATTTTTTAAAGGAATCAACAAAATTCGTGAAAAAAGCATATACTCAAAGGAAAATATCAATTACTCAAGAAATTCTTGACGAAGAATATTATACAAATGCTAATGAACTACTTCAGGATGTATTTGATAATATCTTAATTAATGCGGTTAAGTATAATGAAAACGAAGTCGTGGAAATAGATATCAAGATTTCAAAACATATAATTGATGAAAAAAATTTTATACAGATTGAATTCATTGATAATGGTATTGGTATAACAGATAGAAGAAAGGAATTGATTTTCCAACCAGGTTACAGAGAACTTAAGGGATCAAAAGGAATGGGAATTGGGCTATCTTTAGTTAGCAAAATAATGGATATTTTTATGGGTAAAATTTGGGTAGAAGATAAAGTACAAGGGGACCATTCTCAAGGAAGCAAATTCATAGTATTACTACCAGAAGCAAATTAAATCTTACATAATTTTTTGATTTGTTTTTGAGGAAAGAACGTTCAATTAGAATTTTTGAATCTTTTTTTAATTAAGCATTTTTACAAATATTATAAGCATTGAAATTTGCTCACATAATATATTACATTTTATAGAAATTAGAGAAAACTTCTACACAGAAAAAGTTTGACATATTTTTTAAAACCAGGGTGATAAATTTGACATCTATTGAAAAATCTAAGGAAGATGAATTAATTTACAGTAATTTACTTGAAACTATTGATGTAGGTTTTTATTCAGTAACATTAGATGGTCAAATGCAGAATCATAATCGGGCTCATAATACTATTTTAGGATATGATCCATCTGAAAGCTTAGATTCTATAGATGTAAGACAATTCTGGCAGAATCCGAAAGATCGGGATATTTATGTAGAACATTTATTAAAAAATGGTTTTACTAAAGATTATATTTGCCATGCTTTGAAAAAAGATGGAACCAAGATCATTGTTGAATTAAATTCACATTTAATAAAAGATAGCAATGGTGTTCCTAAACGGATTGATGGAACCTTTATTGATATTACAGAAAAATATAATCTTCGACGTAAATTAGAAGAGTCCGAAGAAAATTACCGGGATTTAGTAAATCAAATTCCAGATCTACTACTAGAAATAGATTTAAAAGGAAAATTTACATATGCTAGCCCTCAGCTCTATGATATATTTGGATTTACTCCCGCTGAAATTATTGGGAAAAGATTTCATAAATTTGTTCATCCTGAGGATATTCCAACAGCAGGAAAGGCAATGAAAGAAGGTTTTGAAACGCGAGAAAAAATAACAGTTGAATATCGGACATTACACAAAGATGGTCATTATGTTTTTGCTTCAGCTAAAGGAAGATTTCTTGAAAATGGTAGATTTTATGGTGTGGTTCGTGATATATCAGAAAAAAAAATAATGGAGCAGAGACTAAAAGAATCTGAAGAAAAGTATAGGCTAATCTCTGAGACGGCATATGATTTAATTGGTGTTTTAAATGATAAGTTTAAATATGAATACATTAATGAAACTGCTTTTCAACAAATATTAGGATATTCAAGTGAAGATCTTATTGGAAAATCAGTTTTAGAATTCACTCATCCAAATGATATAGCAAACACTGCAAACGCATTAATTGATGGCTTTAAGCGAGGAGAAGGAGGAGCAGAGTTAAGATTCAGACATAAAGATGGGCAGTGGGTGTGGATTGAAGCAAAAGGTAAGACTTTTATTGATAAGGATGGAAAATTCAAAGCTATTGTGATTTCAAGAGATATTTCTGAACGAAAATTAGCAGAAAGAAGATTAAAAGAATCAGAAAAAAAATATAGAGATGCTTATAATAGGGCAAATTTTTATCAAGATTTATTTGCTCATGATATAAATAACATTCTCCATATAATTAGTTCTTCAATGGAGTTAATTTCTTACTGTCTCAAGGATTCTGAAAAAACACAGATGATTTTAGAAGCAGAAGACATTATTAATAAACAAGTTGAGAGAGGTGCTAAATTAGTTTCAAATGTACATACGCTTTCTAAACTTGAGGAGGAAGAAATAAACACTCAACCTACAGAAATTTGTGAATTGATGAAGAATGCTATAGAATTTGTTAAGAAAACATATAATGGGAAAACTATCAATATTAAAATTGAATGTGAAGATGAGCACATAACTGTCAATGCTAACGAGCTTTTACAGGGTGTCTTTGAAAATATTTTTCTTAATGCTATTAAGTATAATGAAAATGCTGAGATTCTTATTTTAATTAAAGTATCTAAAAATGAAACGGATATTAATAATAGTTATTATAGAATTGAATTCATTGATAATGGTATTGGGGTACCTGATGACAGAAAACAGATTATCTTTCAACAAGGGAATAGAGAATTAAAGGGTACAAAAGGGATGGGATTAGGCTTATCCTTGGTTAAAAAAATCCTTAAGAGTTTTAATGGTAAAATCTGGGTTGAGGATAGAATAAATAATGATTTTACTCAAGGTAGCAATTTCATTATTCTATTACCAGAAATTGAGCAAATTTAATAATTTGACTAAATATTTCATTATTCTGAGCTTTTTCTTTTTATCCATTCTTCTTTTAATAAACAGTAGGTTTTTAGGTTAAGATATTCTCCATCCACATACCATTCTTTTTCTCTTATTCCTTCTAATTGAAAACCTAACTTTTCTGCTACGGTCCATGATGCTATATTTTTAACGCAAACACCCCCATGTAATTTATTCAGATTTAATTCATTGAAAGCATATTCTATTATTAGTTCAGTAGCTTCAGTAGCAACATTTTTATTCCAGTAGGCAGGTTCACCTATTGTTACACCTACGTTTGTCCATCCATTGATCCAATCTAACCATCCTAACCCAACATGACCAATAGGTTTTTTATCTTTCTTATGCCAAATCTCAAATCCTATAAAGCGAGGAGTTCTCCCCTCCCTTGGTTCAAACCAGTCTTTAATATCTTCTACTCGAATTGGTAGGAAATTTCGAGAATATATTCGCACTTTAGGGTCATTCAACCATTTTATATATAACTTTTTATTCTCTGAGTTTTGAGGTATAAGACATATATTTTCTCCTTCGATAAAAACAGGTTTTTCTTTTTCTTCCATTAAGCTAATCACATTCCAATTTATTTGTTTTTTAATATTCTTGCTTTATGCCAATCTTCCTTAAGTAAGCCATATCTTTTTTCATCCAAATATCTTCCATCAACATACATATTTTTTTTCCCATATCCTTCAAATTTAAATCCAAGTTTTTCAGCAACACTCCAAGAGCCTATATTTTCTACAGCAGCACAAGCTTGCAATTTATTTAGATTTAATTCATTGAAAGCATACTCAATCACCAATTCTGCAGCCTCAGTAGTTAAATTTTTATTCCAATAGGCAGGTTCACCAATAGAGGCACCTAAATTTGCCCATCCATCCACCCAATTTATCATTCCTAACCCTATAGTGCCAATTGGTTTTTTATCTTTTTTATGCCAGATTACAAACCCGACATCTTCGGGCACACCTCGTTCACTTTCTTCAAACCATTTTTTAGCATCATCCACTCTGATTGGTATTATTTCTCGGGCATATTTGCGAACTTTTGGATCATTAAACCATTTTACATATAAATTGACATACTGAGAATTATGAGGGATTAAACTTATTGTATCTCCATCAATAAAAATCGGGACTTCTTTCCCTTTTTTCTCTTCCGTTTTACCTTTATCTTTCATTACATTCGATTACGATAAATTTATTTTTTGGATTTTATCCAATCTTCTTTTGAAATATGATAAGTCTTAGCATCATGGTACTTTCCATCGAGATACATTTCATGCTTTCTAATTCCTTCAAATTCAAATCCACATTTTTCAGCAACGCTCCATGAGCCTATATTTTCTACAATAATTCCACCGTGTAATTTATTCAAATTTAATTCATTGAAAGAATATTCAATTAATAATTCTGTAGCTTCAGTAGTTATGCCTTGACTCCAATATTCTGGTTCTCCAATGTAAGCAAATGCATTTGCCCATCCATTAACCCAATCTATCCAAGCTAACCCAACTTGACCAATTGGTTTCTTATCTTCTTTATGCCAGATTTCAAAACCAATAAACCATGATACTCTTCCTTGTTGAGGTTCAAACCATCTTTTCACATCCTCAACTCTCCTTGGTATTTCCCATCGAGCAAATTTTCGAACTTTAGGATCATTCATCCATTTAACATATAGATTAACATGCTCAGAATTTTGAGGAACTAAANNAACTCCTCTTGGTATTTCCCATCTAGCAAATTTTCGAACTTTTGGGTCATTCATCCATTTTACATACAAATCGATGTGCTCTGAATTTTGAGGTAATAGACTTATCCTTTTTCCATCTATAAAAACTGGAACATCTTCAATCTCTTTTTTCTCTTTATCTGTCATAATTCAACCACTCATTCTTAAAAATTGCGAATTTTAGCTCGTTCACAAATTCCCCATCGATATAAATTTGTTCTTGTAATGTTCCTTCTTGCTTAAAACCGATTTTTTCAGCAACACGTAAGGATTGTTTATTTGGTGAATATATACTTGTATAAATTTTATGGAAATTAAGTTCTTCAAAGCCATAAGTAATTAATAATCTACTCACTTCAGGGGCAATATTTTGTCCCCAGTAATCTCGTTCTCCAATCGACACAAATATATTGGCATTTCGGTTAAACCAATTAATAAAACTAAACCCAGCAGAACCAATTGGCTTGTTATCTTTACGGTGCCATATTTCGAAAACAATTTCCTTTTTTACTCTATCTCCCTCTGGTTCAGACCATTTCTTTATTTCATCAATACTCCATGGAATTATATTTCTAGAATATCTACGTATATCTGGATCATTACTCCATTTTGTATATAAACTTACATGCTCTGTGTTTAAAGGGCATAAATTGACTATTTCTCCCTCTAAGAAGGGTGTGGTAATCTCTTTCTTTTTATCATCCATTTTTATTTCCCATTTAATTTATTCATTTAATAGACTAATAATATTTAATTTAGAAATCATAATTTTAATTCTTCTTTTTTTTAACCCAATCTTCCTTTAATATTTGGAAGATTTTGGTATCCACATACTTTCCATCAACATACATTTCATGTTTTTTAGTCCCTTCAAATTTAAATCCAATTTTACCAGCGACACTCCAAGAACCAATGTTATCAACCGCGACTCCTCCATGTAATTTGTTGAGATTTAATTCATTGAAAGCATATTCTACCAACAATTTCGTAGCTTCAGTACCAATATCCTTATTCCAATAATCTGGTTCTCCAATTNNCCAATAGGTTTTTTATCTTTCTTATGCCAAACATCTAACGAAATGTGATTTCTCATTAGTCCACTTCTTTCTTCAAACCTCTTAGTTTGATCCTCTAATCTTCTAGGGACAACACCTCGAGCATATTTTCTCACACGAGGGTGATTCTTCCAACGAACATATGTTTTAGCTAATTTTGAATTTCTAGGGCAAAGATCAATATTATCTCCTTTAAGGAAAGGAAAAGCTTCAATTTCCTCGAATTTAGTTGTCTCTTCTTTTTCTCCCAATATATTAACCTCATCTATTAAATCATTCTTAAAAAGAGTTCATCCAATCATCTTTAAAGATAGCATATTCAATAACATCCACATGCTCTCCATCTATATAAACTTCCTTTTTAAGAGTTATCTCATGTTTAAATCCTATTTTCTCAGCTACTCTTTGAGAAGCTTTATTTGGAGCAAATGTACGGGCGGTTATTTTATGTAGATTCAACTCTTTGTAAGCGTAATCTACAATTAACTTACCTGCTTCGGTTCCGATGTTTTTTCCCCAATATTCTGGAGCAATAAGAAAGTAGATATGAGCATTTCGAGTAAACCATTGAATCCTCATTAATCCAGCATATCCTATTGGTTTTTTATCTTTTTTATGCCAAACTTCAAAAAATATATCATTTTTCACTGGTTCTTTTTTTGGCTCAAACTCTTTTTTAATTTCCTCGATTGTCTGGGGTATTTCGTATCTCGCATACTTTCTTGTTTTAGGATTATTCATCCAGGCAGCATATAAATTAATATGATCTGAATTTGCAGCGCATAAAGAGACATTTTCTCCTTCTATAAATGGTAATGGCTTATCTTGTTTTGTTTCTGACATTTTCAATTTTCTAGTGTTTGTTTTTTTTGTTTTTAATTCTATTAATGAGCCATAGGGTATTAAGTTTGGGCTATGTGGGAATATAATGGTTAAATCTTAAGAAAGCCAATAATTCTTAACAATTAAAACTTTGAATATTAATGGGTTTTTAGAAAAAATCTTCCAGTTTTTTCCATATACTCCAAATACTCACTTCCAAAATATTCAATTAATATTTCTTCTTCATCTATTGCTTGAAAATATAAACCGATAGCCCCTATAATATATAAAGCAATTAAAAACCAATCTAAAAGTAATAAGTTAAATCCAATACAGAAAATGTTAAATGATAAATAAATAGGGTGCCTAATTCTCCCGTAAATTCCTGTGGTGACAAGATCTTTCTGTTTTTTACTTCCATCGATAGGATATGACCATTGAACACCTAATTTTCGGTATGCTATTAATAATACGATGTTTCCACCTATAATTAAACTAAAACCTACTATTTGAAGAACATCACTTATAATAAGCAAATTTATTGTGGGAAATATCAATTTCCAGTATTGATAAATAAATATATTTAAACAGCATAGAAAGATAAAAACATTAATTAGATGTATACCAATCTTAGCAAATGTTCTTGTATCTTTTAATTTGTTATTTAATTCATTATTATCCTGATTTTTATTCCGTTTCTTAAATAATATTATATAAGTAAGATTATATCCAAAAAATAAAAAACTAACAATTAAGAAAATCCGCACTAAGACTGAATTAAGCATTGATAAAAGTAAAGTATTTTCAAATAATTTTAAAATTATCTCTTTTTAAAAATTGAAGATTAACGAATAAGATTATTGAGTTTGATTTAAAAAAAATATAAGAAAAAATCTATTTGTTGAAAAGATTTAATATAAAATCTCCGATTTTTATTATTGCTTCTTTTGCCTCAGGTAAATCATATAATCCAAATCCTTGAAATACATGGATAGTGTCTTTCCATTCCTGCAATGTAGCGTCAACACCTGCTGCTTTAGCTCTTTCAATAAATCTCGTAGAATGATCATAAAGCATCTCACTAGTACTCACTTGTATGAGTATTGGAGGTAGATTTTTTAGATCTGCTAGAATCGGTGAAATAAATGGATTATTCGGATCTGCACCTGCTAAAAATGCTGTTAACCACCAAAAAATTCCTCTATCAGCTAAAATTGGATCTGTTTCAGCATTTTCAAAAAAGCTATTACTATTATCTGTAAAATCCGTGGCAGGAGATAACGCTACTGCACCAACTGGTAATGGAATCCCTTCATCTCTTAATTTTAATAGGGTTGTCAAAGTCAAATTACCTCCTGCTGAATCACCCGCAATGACGATATTCTCTGCTTTAATTCCTTGTGAAAGAAGCCATTTATATGCTTTAACACAATCTTCTAATTGTGCAGGAAAAGGATGTTCAGGTGCTAAACGATAATCGACACTTAATACACGCATTTTAGTAAGCTTCCCAATTTCAATTGTCAGCGCTCTATGAGTCTTTGGAGACATTAAAACCATACCTCCCCCATGGAAGTATAAAATAACTTTTCCCTTTATTGCTCCAGGCACTATTTGCCATTCAGCAGGAACTCCTTCAATATTAATTTCTTCAATTTTTATATTCTCTGGCAATGGGTGAGTTCTCATTTGATTCTGTATATAGTAATCTATAACAAACCGGAAAAATTTAGCAAGTTTAAGCATCTCTTCGTCAGTAAAAAAACCATATAAATCTTCTACACCACCCTCCCCCTTAGATAATAATTCAAAGAGTTTTTCATTACCTTCGCTTATTTTTTGCATAAATGTTTGAGGGTTGAAACCTTTATTTTCCTCGAGCTTCAGATATTCCAGAACCCCCTTTAATTGAATCTTAGCACTTTTGTCTATATATTTAAGAATCTCAGGACGAATTTTTGATCTATCTAATATTGGCATAATTTTACTCGTTTATAATTATCTTCTTAATTTAATATACTTTAAAGTATCTTTAACATTTTAAGATTAGCTTTAAGACTTTATAGAAATAAAAATAAAAAAAAAAATAAAAAAAATTACTTTTAAATTATCACCCAATTTTCTAGATTTATTTGATTTTCATTGCCAAGCCCATATCTTCGAGAGTTAATTTCTTCCTACCAGCGTGTCGGGTCATTTCTAGA
>JABAHP010000450.1_pt3 | contig 11437 bp, 11 predicted proteins | sample 7062081 | NCBI WGS metagenome assembly JABAHP01 (sample SAMN14534357, study PRJNA622989) | marine sediment metagenome | biome: marine biome [ENVO:00000428]; feature: marine pelagic biome [ENVO:01000023]; material: deep marine sediment [ENVO:00002113] | place: India: Gulf of Kutch | collected... | reverse complement strand
CTTTTTTTCCTTTTTCCTGACACACTCCTCGTCAATGGAAAACTCATCGTGATTGTTCTCGTAGGTCGTGTTCTCAATAATCGTGAGGAGGATAAGGTACCGTGCTTGGTCACGCAGCTTCTCCATGGGGAGGGTCAGGGCCTTATCATAGTTCAGGGCATAAGCACGCCTGAATTCCGTGTAGTCCTCCCTGCCCATGGTCTCGATCACGCTGCTCAGCGGGACCAGCGGGTAGCCGGGCTTCTCGACCTGGATGATATCTCTGAGCATCCGGGAGTAGACCCTGTTGCGTCGGGTGGAGAGGCGCTCCCCTTCCGCCACGAATCCGCCGATGGCTATCTTTTCTTCCCTGACCGACTTTTTTGTGAACGTTTTGCTCTGCATGAAGTCGTAGATGACCGGACGGGAAGATGCACAGCCGGAGAGCCCCAATGCGAGGACAAGGGGGAAAAGCATTGAAACGATCATATAAATACGAGAGGAATTCATAATTGTTTTGATGATGGATTTTAACAGAAGGATGTTTCAAGTTCAAAGCCCGGTCCCGCNNCCGCCCGCTATGACGGAAAGAACACATACTGGTACAACCATGGGGTTTCCCGTCGCTCATGCCCCTTGAAAACAGGCCGGAAAACAACTATCCTATCAGATGGTTTTAAATCCTTCTGGAGGTTGCTGATGCGTTTTTCCAGTCTTTTTGTTCCTACACTTCGTGATGACCCGGCAGAGGCCGAGGCCATAAGCCATAAACTTCTGGTGCGGGCCGGTTATGTGCGCCAGCTCGCGGCGGGACTGTACATACTGTTGCCGCTGGGGCAACGGGTCATGAGCCGTATCAATGCGCTCCTGCGCGAGGAAATGGACTCCATCGGAGCGCAGGAGGTAACCATGCCCATCCTGCATCCCGCCGAGGTATGGCAGCAGACCGGGCGGTGGGACGAGATAGGGGACGAGATGTTCCGCCTGAAGGACCGGGGAAAGCGCGACATGTGCCTGGGCATGACCCACGAGGAGATCATGACCTGGCTTGCCTCGCAGGAGATACGCTCCTACCGCGACCTTCCGCAGGTGTGGTACCAGATACAGACCAAGCTCCGCGACGAGGCCCGGCCCAAAAGCGGCATCCTCCGTACCCGTGAGTTCGAGATGAAGGACAGCTACAGTTTCGACACCGACGAGGAGGCGCTTGAGAAGAACTATCAGCTGCACATCGAGGCCTACGACCGGATCTTCAGCCGCTGCGGCCTGAAGTTCTACCGGGTAGAGAGCGACCCCGGCATGATGGGCGGCGCGACCGCTCATGAATACATGGCCCCAAGCCCGGCTGGTGAGGACGAGGTGGCCCTGTGCGACAAGTGCGGTTATGCGGCGAATGTTGAACTTGCCGGGAGCACTCCAGAGGCCACGGAAGATCAGGGCTGGGAGTTCGAGGAGGTACACACCCCTGAGAAGCGGACCGTGGAGGACGTGGCAAACTTTCTGAAAGCGGACAAGCACTATTTCGTCAAGAGCCTTCTGTATTTTGCGGGAGACGAGCCCGTACTGGCACTGGTCAGGGGCGACCAGGAGCTGCATGAGAAAAAGCTCTCCCGAGTGCTGGGAAAAGATGTCCGTCCGGCACAGAAGGACGAAGTAAAAAGCGTGCTTGGCATCGAGGCCGGATTCATCGGCCCCATGGGGCACAAGGTAAGGATAATAGCCGACCCGGTGTTCATGAAAGGAACCTACATCAGTGGCGCGAATAAAGTTGATTATCACGCGCGGGGCATCAGGGCGGGTGAGCACTTCACTCCCGAATGGCATGACCTCCATGTGGCAAGGGAAGGGGACGGCTGCCCCATGTGCGGCGCTCCGCTGAAAATAGAACGGGTTATCGAGATAGGCAACATCTTCAAGCTGGGCACCAAGTACTCCGTCCCCCTCAAGGCGTTCTATCTGGACGAGGACGGAAAGGAAAAGCCTATCATCATGGGTAGCTATGGAATCGGGCCCGCGCGTATCGCTGCCGCCGCGGTCGAGCAGTCAAACGACAAGGACGGCATCATCTGGCCCGAAAGTATCGCCCCGTTTGATATGGAGATCATCCCCCTGAACCTCGACCATGAGGAAACAAGACAGGTGACGGACCGGATCTACGATGAGTTGAGCAAAGCTGGATTCGAGGTGTTGCTCGACGACCGGGACATGCGTCCGGGCGTGAAGTTCAAGGATGCGGACCTGCTGGGTATTCCCCAACATGTGGTCATTGGGGAGCGGGGACTGAAAGAGGGCGTTATCGAACTTAAGGACCGCAAGACAAAGGACGTGTTCAAGGGCTCTCCGGACGAGGTTCTGAAAAAACTGCTGCCATGACGCGTGCCGACCTCATTGTATCGGGTGATTATGTCCTGAGCATGACAGACGGAGCAGGTGTGCTCAATGACGCAGCCGTTGCCGTTGCAGACGGCAGGATACTGGACATAGGCCCGAAGGCCGATATCGAAGCGCGTTTTAGTGCCGACAGGAATATCGGAGGGAAGGGAAAGGCGGTCATCCCCGGTCTGGTGAACACCCACTGCCATGCCCCTATGGTCTACTTCCGGGGGCTTGCCGACGACCTCTCCCTTATGGACTGGCTCCAGAACCATATCTGGCCCGCCGAGAACCGTTGGATGAGCGCTGAGTTCGTGCGGGACGCAACGGAGCTTGCGTGCCTGGAGATGCTCAGGGCGGGCATAACCACATTCAGCGATATGTACTTCTTTCAGGACGAGGTGGGAGAGGTGGCGCAGTCCATGGGCATGCGCGCAACACTCTGCGCGGGAGTCATAGATTTCCCCACGGCAACCACCACCGGACCCGATGACTGTATCGAGAAGGCGCACGCGCTCATCGGAAAATGGAAGGGAAGGGAGCGCATCAGAACGGGGATCGGTGCGCATTCGGTCTTTACCTGTTCTCCCGATACGCTTGGGAAGATTCGTAATGCCGCGCTCAGACACGATGCTCTCGTTCATATCCATCTGTCCGAGACAGAGTTCGAGGTGGCCGAGATAATGAAGAATCATACGATGCGACCCGTGAAGCTTCTGGATGATATCGGCCTGCTCGACGCACGCACCCATGCCGCCCATTGCGTATGGCTCGACGAAGAAGAGATAGACATCCTCGCAAGACGGAACGTCTCCGTTGCCCACTGTGTCAAGAGCAATCTCAAGCTTGCCTCTGGCATAGCACCGGTTCCCCGGATGCTGGAACGTAGCGTGAAAGTGACTCTTGGCACGGACGGGGCCGCAAGCAATAACCGCCTTGACGTGCTGGACGAGATGTCAACGGCAGCCCGTCTTCACAAAGCCGCATCGGGTGACGCAACGGCCTTGAAGGCGGAAACGGCACTTCTGATGGCCACCCGTTGGGGTGCGGAAGCAATAGGGTTTGATGAGTGTGGGGTACTTGAGCCGGGACGGGCTGCGGACCTGGTGGTCGTGGGTCTTGAAGGAGCGCACCTCGCACCGGTTCATAACATTGTTTCTCACCTGGTATATGCCGCCCACTGCGGAGATGTGGAATCTGTTGTGATCGATGGTAAAATGGTGTTGCATAATGGAAGCGTTCTGAATGCCGACGAGGGCGGGATACTGGAAAAGTCACGGCATTGGGGCGCGAAGATAGCCAAGGCCAATCACGGCTGAGAACGGGAGGATGCGATGTATCTTTACCTGGTTCAGCACGGAGTACCTTTAAGCGAAGAGGTTGCTCCCGCTCGTCCGCTATCCGAGCAGGGCGCTGCAGATGTACGGCGAATGTCGGAGTTCCTGGACGGGATAAAAGTCAATACTATTTACCACAGTGGCAAACTTCGTGCGAAACAGACCGCGGAGATATTCTCCGAGAAAATGGGCTGCGCTTCTGAAGAAGTAAAGGGGCTCAAGCCCATGGACGACCCCAGGGACTGGCAGAAGAAGCTCAAGGCAATGAACGAGGACACTATGCTCGTGGGGCACCTGCCGTTCATGGGGTACCTGGCTTCCCTGCTTCTGACTGGAGACCAGGACCAGCTCATTGTCGCGTTCAAACAGGGAAGCGTCGTCTGCCTGCACCGGGAAGCGGGTGTCTGGACATTTCAGTGGATGGTCACACCGGGACTGGTGGGGTAGGCTGAAAAGGCCTTACAGCTTTCTTCTTCCCTCAAGCGATTTTCTCAAGGTTACTTCGTCCGCGAACTCGATGTCCCCTCCCATGGGAAGACCGTAGGCGATACGGGAGACGTTCACGACGAGGGGGGCGAGCTGTTCGCTGATGTACTTTGCGGTCATCTCCCCCTTGGTATTTGGGTTGGTTGCCAGGATCACCTCCTGTACTCCGCCTTTGCGGACTCGCTCGATCAGCTCGTTTATCTTGAGGCGGTCGGGAGTAATGCCATCAATGGGCGAGAGTGAACCAAGCAGCACATGATACACGCCCTTGAAGAAGCCCGATCGTTCGATGACCATGATATTGCTGGGCTCTTCCACCACGCATATCTGTCCCTGCTCACGAGAGGGGTCCGAACAGATGGGGCAGAGCTCAGACTCCGAGATATTAAAGCACTGGGAGCAGAACCGGGCGTTGTCCTTGACGTCATCAATGGCGCGGGCGATCGCCTTTGCTTCATCGCCAGGCATGGCGAGGATGAAAAAGGCAAGCCGTTGAGCAGTCTTCCTTCCTATGCCCGGCAGCCTGGTGAGCTGTTCGGTAAGATTCTCGATGATGCCCTGGGCCATTTTATTTTAAGAGGTCTCCGAGTCCACCCATGCCGGGGATGTTCATCCCTCCGGTCAGTTTTGACATCTCCTCGTTGACCATGTCCTGGGCGCGCCGGATGGCCTCGTTCGAGGCGGCGAGGATCAGGTCCTGGAGCATCTCGATGTCCTCGGGATCGACAACGTCCTTTTCCAGTTTAATGGAAACCAGTTCACCGGCTCCGTTGGCGACTGCCGTAACCATGCCGCCTCCTGCGGTAGCCTCAACGGTCTTCTTTTTGGCCTCTTCCTGCATCTCCTGCATCTTGGCCTGCATCTTCTGGGCCTCTTTCATGAGATTGCCAAGCATCTTCTTGGACATGGGGTCCTCCTGTCTATTCTTCGTCTATGGGTTTCACGTTCACGACACGTCCTTCGAACAGGTCCAGTGCGTCCTTTACGACCGGCTCGGACATTGCCTTTTGCTTCAGGGGCTTTTTCCCTTCAGATGAAGCGTGGGTTATGTGTATCTCTATGGAAACGGGAACGCCCATCAATTCGCTTGCGGGACCTTCGACCAGTTCGGGTTTTTCCTTGAATGGCTGCGCGCAAATTTCCGCGTCGGAACTCGAGAAGGTAATGGCGAGAGTATTACTCTCAAGCGTGGCCTTTGCCTGTGAAAGCCTCGATGAAAGGCGCGGATCGTGCAGCTTATCGACGACAGCCTCAAGGAGCGTGGGCCCGGTGAACGGGGCAGGGGCCGAGGGCTCCTCTATGGAATCGGGGATATCGTCATGAACTTCTTCGCCCGGCTCTTCCGGAATGGGGGCATCGTCGGGTTCAGGGGAGGGGCTGTATTCTGGTTCGGGGTCGGGCACCGCAGCGGGAGCGGGAGCAGGAGGAGTGGAAGGTTTATTGGTTCTGGCACGAGCAGGGCTTGAGTCCCTTTTCAGTTCAGGTTCCTTCTCCTTCGGGAATCCCGGTTCGGCTTCTATTTCTGTGTCGTCCATGTTCCCGCCGGAAATTGCCGCTATGGCCTCGTTCACGGTGCGGAACACGCTGAGGTAGCTGATCTTGATAAGCGCCATCTCAAGCGCCACCCGGGGAGAGAAGGAAAAGCGCACATCGGCCTCAGCCTTGACCAGTTCCGAAAGCACCAGAGTCAGATGTTCCTCGGTTACCTCTGCGCCAATCTTTTTCAGGAATTCCAGTTCCTCTTCACTGACATCGAGCACCCGGTCTCTCGTGCTGATGAACTTTGCCACCAGAAGGTCACGGAAAAAACGTATCAGGTCCTTGGTAAATCCTCTAAGGTCGAACCCTCGCTCGACCAGTACGTCCACTATTTCCAGGATGCCCGGACGGTCACCGGTTATGATCGCCTCCGAGATGTCTGCGAGAACCCTGAAATCGGCCGTGTCGAAAAGCCCTTTAACGTCATCCTCGGAAATGTCGGCCGAGAAAGAGGCCAGCTGGTCGAGGATGGTGAGCGAGTCTCTGATGCTGCCGTCCGCGGCGCGTGCTATCATGGCAAGCGCTTCGTCGGAGATCCCGATGCCCTCGGAGTCGGTTATGAGCTTCAGTCGTTCCCTGATGCTCTGGGTTGACACCCGCCTGAAAGGCAGATGCTGACAGCGTGACATCACGGTCAGGGGTATTTTTTTCGCTTCCGTTGTCGCCATGACAAAAATAACATGGGGAGGCGGCTCTTCCAGAGTTTTCAGGAGGGCATTGAACGCGGCAGTGGAGAGCATGTGCGCTTCATCTATGATGTAGACCTTGTATCGTCCTCCGGACGGTGCGTATTTCACGCGTTCGCGGAGGTCGCGGATACTGTCTACACCCGTGTTCGATGCACCGTCTATCTCCATGACATCCACCGAGATGCCTTCGGTAATGCCGGTGCAGAACTCACAGGTTCCGCAGGGCTCGGCCGTGGGTCCTTCAACGCAGTTGAGCGCTTTGGCGAGAATGCGGGCGGTTGAGGTCTTCCCGACGCCCCGGGGGCCTGAGAAGACGTATGCATGGGCGATCTTGCCCTGCGTGATGGCGTTTTTCAATACCTGTACGATAGGTTTCTGACCGATAAGGTCGTCAAAACCCATGGGGCGCCATTTTCGTGCAAGTACAAGGTAACTCATTTGTTTTTCGGTTCCGAGAATATTTACTTGAACCAGGCAACGGCTTGCTGCGGCACACAGACGAACCACCTACCGTTGCTTCCTTCCGGACCTGGCGGGGTTTGGCACCTGACTGTTGCGCAGGGCCATTGCCTGGTTGAAATAAACATTCTGTCCTGAAACAGTATTCTAACATATCGGTGTAGGATTTTAATAACCGCAAGGGACAATGAAACTTATTAGAAAATAAGGGAAAAAAGGAAAAGGTCCGTTCATGGCTGACAGCTGACCGATTGGCGGTCCTTCTGCCGTCCAATGGCGGATCGAGTGGAATCAGAGGCGGACCGTGCTCAGCAGACGCGCCTGGGATTTTCCCGGAGGTACTCTATCTGCTCAAGAAGCTTCTGGTCTCTTTCCTCACACATTCGGCATATTTTCGCACCGTCCATAGGTGCACAACGAACCGATGGAATAAAAAGACACTGTGCGCGGGTACGGAAACAGAGGGTGATCCAGTCCTTGTAAGAAATTGTTTCTCCCATAGTCTTGCTGTCGGCCATGAGAAAGCCGGTCCTTTCTTCCCCTCACAATCTACACCATAAGGGGAAACGGAACATCTGTCAATAGGCAAAGGGTTGAAAAAAGAGCTGCAATTGAATNNCACCTTCAGCCAACTCGGTCACCTCTCCAACCGGAAGCATAATTATATCATCACAGCATGCGCTCATGTCAAAAAGGAAGGTCAGGCGGAAATGTTGTTTTTGACGAACTCCCTGAGAGCCTCGTCGCCCGGAGTGAACGTTTCGCTGCTGTATCGNNAGGGACCAGTTCTCGAACTCCTGCTTCGCGCGCAATTCTACCCGCCAGTTTCCCGGTGAGGTGATTACGGTGCACTGCGGCCTCCATGTCACGGTCAAGGAAATAGGCCTCACAGTAAAGCGTATCGGAATCACTTACAAGCTCTTTGATGAGCATGATGTTTTCTCCGCCTGGTGATGAATCCGCAATGTATGAGACCTTCTGCCCTCTGGCGATGGATGCCAGGGAGCGAATCTCTCCCAGGCGATACGAACCCATGTCCGTTTCCAGCATGGTGTCGTCATGAGCACCCGAACGGATGAGACGCTTCAGTTCACGCAGCCACGGGCCTACTGAAAGGCCCATTTTTTCCAGGGCGTCCTTGTTGATATTGATATGAAAATCCTCCTCCAGAGAGAACCCAAGGCTCGTTATGCCGTGGGCGAGCCGTTCGGCGCGCACACGGAATGAATCCCCCTGCAACAACGTACCGTCAAAGGGTATGGTGCCATTGTCATGAGGCACAAGCCCGTCCGCGGCATGGAAGCTTACGTGACGGATGGAATGTTCTCCCAGGGCATATACTTCAAGCCTGAAAGGATATTCACTTATCAGGTTCCAGGCATACCCCCGAAGTTTTCCCTCCACCGCTTCAATTATGGTCTCAGGTCCGTATACGCACAAGGGAATTTCCCGGAAGAGCAAGGCGCGCAGGAGCGTGTCGAAACCGATGAAATGGTCTATATGTGTGTGTGTGACGAAAACATCGGTTATCTTCTGAATGTCCCCCGGGCTCAGAGCGTCAAGAGAACCGCAGTCAAAGAGCATGGCGCGTTTTTCCCGTAAAAAACGAACAAACACAACAGGGTCATCGTATGGCCCCCCAAGGGGTTTATGGTGGAAAGAAGGTTTCATATGTTAATAGCCCTTATTATGATATAATTATAACCATACTTGATTAAAATTGCTGAAATATCCTTATTTTACATGCGTTTTCGGAGGAATTAATGCCTGAGCTCAGAAAGGACCCGGTGCTGGGGCGCTGGGTCATCATATCCGTGGAACGCGGCAAGCGGCCAACTGACTTCACGCCGATGGTTCAAAAGAAAAGAGGAGGGTTCTGCCCGTTCTGTCCGGGTAACGAATACACCACCCCACCAGAGATAATGACCTATGGCCGCCCGGAGGGTGCAGAGCCGAACTCCCCTGGATGGGAACTGCGTGTCATGCCAAACAAGTTCCCCGCCCTGGGAAGCGAAGGCGAGCTTAACAAGAGAGGAGAGGGCCTCTTTGACAAGATGAACGGTGTCGGAGCACACGAGGTCATCGTGGAGACCCCTGATCATAACCTTTCTCTTGCGACGGTCTCATCCGAGGCGTTCGAGCGGACGCTGCATGCTTACTACGAACGGATCCAGGCGCTGAAAGAGGATCCTAAAGTCAAATACGTATTGATCTTCAAGAATGAAGGAGAGTCCGCCGGGGCTTCCCTCGAACACTCGCACACGCAGCTTATCGCGCTTCCTATTGTTCCCAGAACGGTCAAGGATGAGATGGCCGGCGCGAGAAAACATTATGAGATGCGTGAGCGATGCCTGTTCTGTGATATCGTTCACCAGGAAATGGAAGACCGCAGGCGGGTGGTCGCCGAAAACAATGATTACATAGCGATTGCACCGTTCGCTCCAAGGGCGCCGTTTGAGACTTGGATACTGCCAAAGTCACATCAGTCTTCCTTCGCCCCTCTTAACGGTGGGTTTTCCGGACTGGCGGAACTTTTTCAGAAAGTACTGAGACAGGTAGATGCCATACTTGAAAAACCCGCATATAACTTTATGCTTCATACCTCTCCATTCAACGGCGATCATAATGAATATTATCACTGGCACATTGAACTGATGCCGAAACTTACAAAAATCGCGGGATTCGAATGGGGTTCCGGTTTCTATATAAACCCCACGCCTCCGGAAGAGGCTGCCAGGTTCCTGCGTGAAGCGAACATCTAGAACGTTCGATATAAACACATGAAAGTTCTCATAGCCGCATCCGAATGCATTCCTTACGCCAAGACCGGTGGGCTTGCAGACGTCATTGGCGCCCTGTTGAGGGCGTTGCGCTCACTCGATGTGGATGCAAGAGTTATCATGCCATTATACCGTGGCATCAAAACCCGCTTTGGCCCCAAACCTACCGGGGACACCGTCAGTATCCCCCTTGGGAACAAGGTGTATCAGGGAAACCTTTTCGCGCTGAACGATGAGGCCCTGTTCGTTGAATGCCCTGAGTTTTTTGACCGAAAGGAACTGTACGGCACCGCACTGGGGGAGTTCGAAGATAACGCGTTCAGGTATGTGTTCTTTTCCCGGGCGGTCCTGTCTTTCTGCTCCTTGCTGCAATACCGCCCGGATATAGTGCATGCGAACGACTGGCAGGCGGCACTGGTGCCTCTCTATATGAAAACGCTGTACAGCAAGGCCTTCGGAAATATCCCCAGTCTGTTTACGATCCACAATCTGGGCTATCAGGGGATCTATCCGGCCTCATCCATGACGTTGACCGGGCTGCCACAGGATTTTTTCTCTCCGCGGCTGCTTGAGTTCTATGGTCTGGTGAACTTCATGAAAGCGGGTATCATAAGTGCGGACGCGGTAACCACGGTGAGCCCGAGATACGCCAGCGAGACCCTGATGCCTGAGTACGGTTTCGGGCTCGAAGGGGTGCTCGCGGAAAAGGGAAAAGCGTACAAGGGCATCCTCAACGGCGTAGACTATTCATCATGGAATCCATCGGATGATGCGTTGTTGCAGGCCACGTACGACCGGAACAGCCTCCAGGGAAAGCAGCTATGCAAAATGTCCCTGGTCGAACAGTGCGGGTTCAGCAATCCCGAAGCACCGGTCATCGGAATGGTTGGAAGGCTTGCCGCGCAAAAAGGGATTGACCTGTTCATGGAAGCTGCCCCGGAACTCTTCTCAAACGGACTGAATGCTGTTATTCTCGGAAGAGGGGACACTGTCATCCAGGACGATCTGAAACGGCTTGCCAGAGAGTTTCCGGGGCAGTTCTCCCTGAACCTCAAATTTAACGAGGAGTTTGCTCATTTGATATACGCAGGATCGGACATGCTGATGATGCCGTCACGATATGAGCCCTGTGGCCTTTCCCAGCTCATCGCCATGCGCTACGGAACGGTCCCTGTGGCCCGTGCAACCGGCGGACTGGTGGATACCGTGGATGATTACGACCATCTCAAGAAAAAGGGAAGCGGGTTCCTTTTTACCGGATTTCATCCCTCGGCATTTGTGGAATGCATGAAACGGGCTCTTTCGGTGTATACCTCCAAACGTCAGTGGACGCTGCTGGTGAAAGAGTGCATGGGCAAGGACTACTCCTGGGAAAATTCCGCAAGTGAATACCTGAACATGTACCAAAAGCTGGTTCAGAGCGAAAATAAATGAAGATCAGGACGAAGATAGGCGGATTTCTGCTGCTGTTTTTCTCAACGGCCCTGCTTTTGAGCCTGGGAGCGTTCTATATCTTCACCAGCTTTGGGGATAATCTTGAGATACTGAAGAACGAAAGTCAGCGCAATATCCGCCATGAAGAACTGAGCCATTTGTTGCACGGCATGACAACCGCTGCGGAACGATGGGTCCTGACGGGCAATAAAGATTATCTTAATCAATACAGGGACCACGTGAAGCAGATTCACATTGCTATGTCCGGGATCGATGTGGCATATCAGGGAAAACCCGAGACATTGAATCAGCTGAAGGCAGATATTGCTCTTCTCCAGCAGCAGACCGATGAGCTTATAAA
>JABAHP010000709.1_pt2 | contig 11453 bp, 8 predicted proteins | sample 7062081 | NCBI WGS metagenome assembly JABAHP01 (sample SAMN14534357, study PRJNA622989) | marine sediment metagenome | biome: marine biome [ENVO:00000428]; feature: marine pelagic biome [ENVO:01000023]; material: deep marine sediment [ENVO:00002113] | place: India: Gulf of Kutch | collected... | reverse complement strand
CCCACTGCTTAACACTGCCATCATCTCGGCAAGCAACCTGACCTCCGTCATCGATTAAATTTTCTCCAAAACTATATAGGATAAAATCCTTATCTGTTTTCTGATAAACCAGCGGACCGTCACTGTAAGGGTCGTCCGGTATCTCTTTCAAATATCCGAGTTCAACAAGCGTGGACAAATTCTCAGGATACTCACCCTTGTCCTTCTCATATCGCTCCAGTGCCAGCACCGTCAACAAGCCCAAACGTATCGTTTTCACCCGCCACTCAAGCTGAACAATCCTGCCATGTGCCGGCGCTGTGATTCTCAATAGGAAAGAATCACCGGCTATTTTCATATATTTCTCCGATTCATCCTCCTGACCTGCATGCCACGGCGTTTCATCAAATGCCTGCTCAGCAACTCGATAATACTGGTCAACCTTTGCAGTAACCTCTCTGCGGTCGGGATAACTCAAAGTGACAAATCTCCATAGGCCGCTTTTCCAGTCGCCGACGGCAAGGGGTACTCCTTTTACCAGCATCCGTCCGCCCCCCCTGCCGTCGTCTGTAAATGACCGCTGGATGTAATCGTATAAAAAGGCCTTTTCCCCCTCCAAATTGATAATGTCGTGGTCCCTGCCAAATTCATCATGTAGTCGTTCCTGAATATCTTTTAGCGTATTGACCGGGACATCTGTCTTTTCTAAGATCATAAACATCGTTCTGTGAGAACGAGCCTCAATGGCAATACCTAATAATTGTTCGATTAACAAGCCGTTACCCTGCAAATGACTCCCGAACTTTTGCAGAACCAGGCAATCATTCAACGCGCCATCAACGTCTACTTTGTATTCTTTATATAAAATGCGCCACGTAAATGCGTAGGCTAATTGCCTGAAATCCGGAAGCAATTTCATCACATTCACCATCATATCGCTCTTCATCAAATCAGGCTGCCTGGCCTGATATGTAGCCCAATAATAAGGCTTTTCTACGCCCTCTCTTACCAGTGCAAAAGCTTCTTTATTATCCTCAAGAAATTTGAGCAACGCTTGCATTTCTACATTGTTAAAATCAGCGGGCCATTTCACCAAATTACAAGTACATTTTAACCAGTCCGATATTTTCACAGAAGACTCAACAGCTTGTTTGTAATATGGATACGCATTTTGTGACTCTGCCCTGCCCGCACGGACCTGCTCGTTTAGCCAGTCGATATAGTTGACGCTGACATTCGCTCTGCCGATGACCAGCGGAGCCGAACATATCAGAATATATAAGATAACTATTCCAACGGCCTGAAAACTTCGCACGAGGGCTTTGCGCCAGAGTGGCCGGCAGCGTTTCTTGGCCCGACGCAACAGAATCGCAAGCAGTTTTACATCCCCAAAGCCGGTGATAATCTGCCGGGCCTTCTGTTCTCTTTCCTCATCTGTTTTACAATCTTGAAGCTCATCCTCAAAATGCGCCGTTAATTCAGCATGAACATCCTGCCGGACTTTCTTACGATAGCGCATTTTTTGAATTACATTCTTAATAAACTCGGCAGCATTGTTGGGAAGGTCTCGTAAATCGCTTTTCTTATTTCCTTTGTCCATCATACAGAAAACCGTTCTTAAATTTTATTTCTGCTACAGAGACCGCTGACTTCGCGGAGTTGCTCTAATAATTTACTTTTATCCGCGCTCTTTGCGTTCTCTGTCGTTCTTCTGCTTCTAAACCGGCGCAAACGCACCGCTGAAGATATGATTGAGCCCGGTGTACAGTTCCACAAGCTGCGCCTTTTGCTTGGCCAACTGCCCTTTGCCCTCGCTGGTGATCGAGTAATACCGCCGCTTTCTGCCTGAATCTGTATCTTCCCACTTGGCCTCAACCAGTTTTTTGGCTTCGAGATTGTAAAGCAGAGGGTAAAGTGTACCTTTACCAAGCGAAAGGATATCACCACTCCGTTCTTCGATGGCCCTGCTCAACTCATAACCATACATTTGCCCACGAGAGAGTATCTCAAGAACAACAACCGGCGCTACGCCCTTCAATAACTGACTTTCAAATTTCATTAAAAGCTCCTTTCTAACAACTCATTTATAGTGCAAATTAACAAATTTATCCCATATCTTGTTATGCTTATTATGCCATACATACTATGCAATGTCAAATAAAATCACAAAAAATTTTTCAAATCCCTTTTTTCACGCTAATATGTTCGATTTCGCTTGTAATATACCGCTTTTTTTTGTAAAATACCTTCAATATTGAAAAAAACCAAATACAAAATTTGAAGCAAAGCAATCTATATTCTCGATTACAGACGTGTGTTCGCATTCAATAAGGTTGTATTATGTTTGCGATTCTATTTTTGAACCTATCGCTTGTTGTGGCGTATAGCAAATACTATCAATCAACAGACAATACTATAGATTATGCGCCAATATATTAAACGAATATCAACTGATCCCGATTCAATTAAACGGATCCGTTATTTGAAGGGCCTTACTCTCGGCTCTCTCGGCTTCTGCACTCGTTGGGCCGTTGACGCCCACGGAACGGGGCCGGAATGGCTTGAAGTCGTTGAAGTCGATTTGCATTTACACAATTCTCATAGCCGATTACATGGAACACGCATAGCACACATCAGCGACCTTCATCACAGCAGGACTGTGAGCACGGAGTATTTGAGTCGTTGCATTGACAGGATTAATCTGCTCGATGTCGATTTGGTAGTCTTAACGGGAGATTACATCACCTACGATCTCCGAGGCAGGTACCGCAAAAAGGTCATCGCCCTGCTCGGAAACATCGAAAGCAGGTTCGGCACCTATGCCTGCCTGGGCAATCATGATTATGGTATAAGCAGCCTCTCGGGCCCAAGGCGGCAGCAACTGCTCCACAGGCTCATACAGGGCCTCGAAGTCGGCGGAATCACTGTCTTACGAAACGAATCAACCGTTATACACATCGACGGACATCCGCTTTGGCTTGTTGGATTAGGTGACCTGAGGGTCGGTGATTTCCGCCCGAAAAAGGCCTTCGCCGACGTTCCTCCTGATCAGGTCACCATCGCACTGATACATAATCCACGCGGCGTCGAGCACATCAGCGATTATGATGCGCACGCCGTAGTGAGCGGACACACACACGGAAGAAAAGCAAGGTCTAAGGTTGCCCGGCCGTGGGCACACAGGAAAAAAAGACGGTTTCACGCCGGTATGTATGAGGTTGAAGGTAAAAAGCTCTATGTAAACCGAGGGCTCGGCCGAGTCGGAAGAACACGACTCAACGTAAGACCCGAAATCACTATCTTCACACTCCGCTGATTAATGACCTCCTCTCAAAAGCCTTCATTCTAACTTCTAAATTACTTACCCCCCCTGCCATGCCCTGTCTGATTGGTGTTTATTTGGAATTAGAAGTCCGGATGTTCAAGGTCGGCCTTTGCGTGAGGCCGCTTTTTATGAACATGATAGCCTGTTTTTATTCTGGAACGGCTTGCTCGATCACGCCCGCTAAGTTTGTTTTTTCTCGACTGTTCCGAGACCCTAAGATTTGTCATACATGCAGCAGGACCACTTGCGGTTCTCATCTGTAAAGTAGTCGCGCCTTTTGTTGAAATCAACTTCACCTCAGCTTCAGCGGGCATGCCGGCAACAGCCTCATCCACCGTTGAAGCACCCTTAACATGCGCCTCTCTGTCCCAGCAACACGATGTTATACTGCCTTTACCTCCTTTCCAGTATCCTACAAGCCCACCTACACCAGCCATGTAAGCCGGCATTGTACCTGTCGGTTTGAGGCCTGTCAGCACTCCGGTTGCATGGCTGTGCGCTATATTAGTTCGATGTCCTATACCCACTAATCCCCCAATAATGACTCCCCTGATTTCAGCTGAGGAGCGGCACCTGACAATAGCTCCCCCATATGGACCGCCTCCAACCAGGCCGCCGGCATTACTCTTACTGCTTACATGACCCGATGTCGAGCAGCCAATAACCGTACCAGGCAGCATCTCCCCGATTAATCCGCCGACATTACTTTCCCCGCTCACATCGCCCTTTGACTGACAGTCGATGATGGATGACTTTGACAGGGCATGTCCTGTCAAGCCCCCGACCATCCGCTTACCGGTGATACTTGTTTTGGATTTACAACAGGCTACACGGCCACTGCTGGTCCCTATCAGGCCACCCACCCCATACTCTCCCGAAACTGATCCCGAGCTTCTACAATAAGAAACAGTACCGTTGTTAATACCCGCAAGCACGCCGACGTGTCGCTCACCCGCCACACGGGCATGTTCAATACTTAGGTCATTGATAACTGCTTCATCACCCAAATAACCAAAGAGCCCGATACATTCTCCACCGGCTGCATCAATTGTCATATTCCGAATTGAGTGGCCGTTACCATTAAATGTTCCCTGGAAGACGGCAACAGTCACACGTCCTGCTCTGACAATGAGAGGATTGCTTTCATTGCCCCGCTCTTTATCCACGCTATGCGCTATAACGGCTCTATGAAAAACCCGGCATCCGGGAAGGTTGGGGTCCAGATCGATATCGCTTGTCAAAATAAAACTCTTCTTCATTAAACTCAAATCAGAGCCAATCTGCATTAACTGCTCTGCATTCGAGATCTCATAAGGATTATATACCTCACCCGTTCCGATTTCGAAACTATACACATAAGCCCGGGAGAAAAAAAGCATTCCAAAAATAATTATGGCAGAATTTAATCTCCTGACACGACATAGACGTTGATTTACGATCATTAGTTCTCCTGTAATAAAAAATCACCAAACAACATAACACATTCCATCTTGTGGTTTGTAGCGGGCTTCGCTATCAGACACATTAAGAAGGCTCTTTGAATCCTCTTCTTGAGGATTCTTTTGAAATATTAATACTTGGACGTTTCTTTACGACTTATGGTATTTGAAAACCCCACATCTGCAATACCCCCCAATCATCTCCCCTTTCAGGTCAATACACCTCGACAGGATTGCCGCAAGTCTGCATCGGATTATCACGGCCCCCGCTCAAAGGAAGGGTAAATTCTGCTGCATAAAAACATCTATGAGGATTAGACAAAGTTGTTTTTCTAATGGAATCTTTCAAAAAAAATTAAAAAGTCTAATTTTAACATACTGTATTATATCATATAAGACGCAAAAATGTTCAATTTTATTGCCGTAATCTAAAAAAATGCAAAATCATAGCAGATTCCTCACACTCCAAAAGAGTTGCTGCATGAAAAAGGCTCTATTTAGATTATGACTGATCCACCCCGTGCCATCACCTCCCTAATCTTTCCTACAGCCAGCTTTGTTATTGGAGAATTGCTTTCCAAAGCTAAATAAGCTGCTGTACCAGCTGCTTCTCCCGTCTGGTTCATATTCACCATTACTCTTATCGCAGAAAATGCCACCAAATCAGCATCCAGCATCCTGCCGGCTAATATTAAATTACCGTATTTACCTGGTAAGAGTGACCGAAATGGAATCTGATAAAATGTGGGATTGGTCTTTGTTTCTTTTCGCCACCTTCCTTTTACGGATGGATACCCGGGACGGTCATAAGACTGAGTTCCATCGAGATACTTGAAGGTTATACCTGCCTTTTCCTGATGGTGTATATCGACTCGATAACTGCCGTTTGCAATTGCATCATCGAACCTTTTGGCATACAAAACATCCTCTCCCTTTATCTGATATTGGCACTTCACATGTCGTGTCTCCCTTATCCCTATCTGTGAAGGAAGTGCCTGCAAAGCAATCTCATTATCCGGCACGTATTTCCGGATCATATCCATGAATGACCGAACCTGTCGTCTTCCCTCAATCTCTGCTTTGGTCAACTGCTCTGCATCACTGCAATCAACACCATAAACACGAGTTCCCGCCAACATATATACATCCGAACCAGGCACCCCTCTACCCCATACAAAGCCTAATGGCACATCATATTCCTCGCCATGTTCACGGAACAATTTATTGAATTTACCACCCACAGAATCCCAGCCTGAAAACCGTGCACAGGTGGTTGGCGGCTGTAAATATTCACTGGTATAAGTCTTCAATCCCAACCGATAACACAAGTCACCATCTCCTGTCGCATCTATGAACATCTTTGCCTTGATTGCCCCTCTTCCTGATTTATTTTCAACTATCACGGCTTTTAATTCTCCGTCTTTGACATATGGCATAGAAAAGAATGTATGCAAATAGGGTTTTACTCCCGCCTCTTTAACCATTTCATCTAATTCTATCTTCATCTCATCAGAATTAAAACTGCATCCCGCACTTTTGCTTCGACGCTCTTCCTTTACCGCCCCTCGTTTCTTCAGCCGTTCTATCACCTCAACTGTCAATCCGGCAATTATCTGTTGTTTGAATTCCGTATCCATCAGGCTGTGCCAGACATTGACCATGGAATTTGTCGCTGTCCCTCCAAAGCTGTTTTGCTTTTCAATCAGAATAACCTTTGCTCCTAATCGTGCGGCACGAATAGCTGCAAATACTCCTGTGCAACTTCCTCCCAAAACACAAACATCTGCTTCAGCAAAAACAGGTAAAGATCGAGCCGGTTCATTTATTACGTTCTTTGAAGTATCATCTGCTTTGGCCCTATTTGCCATATTGCCTGCTAAAACACCGTTACATGTTAATCCCAACACTGTTGATTTAAGAAAATCTCTACGGCTGCTCGAATTCATAACACCACCTCAAACATTTAAACTACGTACCAAACACTAATGCCTTCTTACCATATCTTTCAGTAATTATACCCTCAAACTAAAAGCTATCTCAACATCTTTCACTAAGAACTTTTTCCCTTATAATCTCTATTGATTAACTGTTCTACTGCTCAAATCATATAATTCCCCTTGACTTACACCTTGAAATGGGTACAATATAGACTGATGTGGAAACGTATGAGGTTGGGTGATAAATCTGACACTATAAGACGGTTTTCCTTTAACTTCACGAACAGGTACACGTGCAAACATTGTGCACTGTAAAATAACAACCATTTTAGAAAGGGAAAAACAATGAAAAACACAAAAATGTTGACGATTTCGGCTCTGGCTTTGATGACTTGGATGGTAGGACTTAGTCATGCGGCGCCAATGGGGATGGCCTGGACCTATCAGGGAAGGCTTATCGACGCCAACTACCCCGCCGATGGCCTCTATGACCTCCAATTCAAGCTCTTCGACGCAAATGTCGTCGGCACACAGCAGTCAAGTACGATTGAAGTAAACGACCTCGACGTAATTGACGGATACTTTACAGTGGAATTGGACTTCGGCAGTGACGTGTTCAATGGAGATGCCCGATGGCTGGAGATTTTAGTGAGACCGGGTGAAAGCAATGGCACCTTCGTTACCCTGAATCCACGCCGGCAAATAACATCTGCGCCATACGCCCTGCAAACACGAGGCATTTTTGTAGATAGCACCGGAAATGTCGGCATCGGCAACAAAAGCCCGGCCTCACTGCTCGACGTAAACGGGGAAATCACGGCTGCTGCTCTTACAGGACGTTATCTCATACTTGATATCGAGAGTCCCGGTGATATTGAGTTTAAGATTAATTCCGAAGATAGTCCGGCAACGTTTGGGTACTTTGAGCTTTTTAACGGCAAGGGATGGCACCTGTGGTACGTAAATGAAGATGGTGATATGCGTGTTTCGGGCGATTCATTTCTTCTGGGCGATGTCGGCATCGGAACAACAGCTCCGTCTTCTAAGCTTCATTTAGAGGATAATACAACCGGTGAAGTAAGCATGAAGATACATAATCTCAATAACACTGGTTCCGAACGACTGTATTTTGGCACGAACACCGGATCTGATGCAGGAATGATTGTATGGGGCTCAAATCACGCGAGTTATCCCGGCAAGTGGAGGTTTTTTAATAACAAAACTTCCGCCAACTATGATTGGTTAACAAGCGGTTCGATAAAAATGACGCTTGATAATGACGGCAAACTTGGTATCGGCAATGACTCTCCTACAGGAAAGCTGGATGTCCGGAATAGTACGGAATTGGTAACCGCCGAAATTAGAAATAGTCGTAGCTCAGACATCGCATATGGCGTTAATGCCGTGGCAAACGGAACAGGTGGTACAAAGCATTATGCCGGCCGTTTTAGCGCAAGCGGTGCCACTGAGAATTTTTCTATATATGCAGATGGAATCAATAGTAAATCGTATTTCGGTGGTAACGTCGGGATCGAAACGAAGACTCCCAGTTACACGCTGCATGTAATTGGCAGCGCAGCCAAAACAACCGGGGTTTACTGGACCAGTATTTCTGATCGCAGGCTCAAGGAGAATATCAAGCCGCTCGAGGGGGCCCTGGACCGGCTGACCCGGCTCAAAGGAAGAACCTTCAAATGGAAGGATCCCGCCGAGCTTAATGCCGTCGAGGGAACCCACATTGGCCTCGTGGCACAGGAGGTTGAAGAGGTGTTTCCGCAGTGGGTAAGCGAGGATAATCAGGGCCGCAAGCAGGTCACTCTCGAGGGACTCGAGGCCGTCACCATTGAGGCCATAAAGGAGCTTAAGCTTGAAAATGAGATGTTGAGAAAGAGGCTCGAGATTTTGGAAGAAAAGTTGAACGTCCGTCAGTCCACCGTAAATAAGGACGTGCAGGAATGATGTTACTTAGCAAGAGTACATTAAACGGCTAAGTAATTTTAATGACCCTATTTATCCTTGTATTGCTTGTTTCTACCTCTTTGGCCAAATACCAGTTGAGATGGCTTACGATTGCCGGCAAGCCGATGAAATGAAAACAGTGGATTGTGTGTGCAGCAAGTTTCCTTGTGCCTCTGGGCCTTAGGCCTCAGGCGCTTGTTGCACACGAGAAAATTAATCAATAATCCTTAATCATATATAAAAACGCCGTCCGTCCCGGCCTCGTTTACAATAATCAATCATAAATAATAAGTAATAATTTATATGGCCTACGGTAGAAATGATGCACTTTTTTCACTTCTCCATGATCCCTTCCATGCTGTCATTCCGCACTTGCCTGCCCTCGAATGTCGTAGTCGGGGGATGCGGAATCCAGTTTTGATTTTTACATTGTATTTTTAATATTTGCTCTTTGATTTTTGATTTGTCTATGCTATTTTGTTACCGCTAATTGATAAAGAAACCGGGACGTTACAACATAGTCTATTTACGAAGTTTACCCTGAGCAAAGTTGAAGGGATTATATACTAAATACTAATTGTGGCGAAATAAAATAAGCGGGTAACAAATTTGATGAAAGGAGATGTCATGAAACGAAAAAGATTCTGGATATTACGAGTAGTGTTAACCATAGCTTTGGTAATAATCTTGTTTTCACATACTTCGACACGCTCAGTCTCCGCTTGGAGTAAAGAGGAGCTAAAGGTATTAAATGAACTGATTAATAAGAATACAATAAATGGGTGGTCTTCCTCAGGCATAGCCTTGCCGGGCGAAGATTTAAATGCGTCATTATCCGGCCTCAAAAAAATACAATTGCTAATAATTAGTCCTTTCAAAGAAACAATAAGAACGTACATAGAACATGAACTACGGCAAATAGGTATTGAGGTAATATACTTTAAAACAAAAGTTATAAATAAGCAAATAGTCATTACGGATAAAGATACTCCCATTTTCTACGTAAAGGTGAATACTTATAAACATCCTCACCTGCAACTATATTCATATGGTTGTAAAGTGGCTCTGATTGAGCGGGTATCTTTGAAAAGGGCTGGTAGTGTTACCTGCCTGGCACAGACGTGGTGGACGCCTATTTTAGTTGGGACGGTGAATAAAGAAGATATGCCTGTAGCAATTCAAAGTCATGTAGCCGGTCATCTGAGTGATTTTATCAACGATTACCTTGAAGCGAATGCAAGAATGTCCAGCCAAACTCCTGAAGACATAGCCGAACAACTGAACAAAATGCGTTTGATAATTACCAAAGCAAGACACAGGTTTCTTCATGCTGCCGTTACGGTGTACAAGTTGGACACCGGCCGATTCCCGACTGAAGAAGAAGGATTTCAAGTACTTATAAAACCGCCGTGGTTTGAGTCAGAACTGGATAGATACCTGGAAAATACAGAACAACTCAAAGACGGCTGGGGAAATAATTTTTATTATAAACTTAATCCCGAAAGCGGCAAGCCATTCATAATCATCAGCTTTGGCGCCGATGGCAAAGAAGGCGGTGAGGGCTATGATGCCGACTGGCCGGAAAGGGAACGGACGATAAAGATTACAGACTAAGGATAAGACGTGACACCCGGCGGAAATCGTTACAATGGTCGGATGAAATAAGCGGGTAAAAATTTGATGAAAGAAGAAAAATGAATATGAGAAAAATCCATAAAATCTGGTATGTGATATGGTTGGTTGCTGGACTCTCTCTTTTTATCTCGGGATGTCCATCTAAGTCTGGGGTTGAGGGAAAAGCGTGGTTTCGATATGCATCAAAATTTGACGAGGCAAGGAATATAACTATGGCAAATGATGACGCCAAGAAAGGGACTACCGATGAGGATTTCGCCAGGATGGACAAAATAAAACAGAAATTCCTCCGAGCAAAACAACCGACAGAAACAGAGATAATATCCGTTCTAAAGTCGCCAAAGAGAAGATTTCAAAAAACCGGCTTAGTCGCGATGTTTTTAAAACCAATAGAAACAGAGCAGTTAACAGAAATTTTATTTGGTTTTCTACAAGACAAGGATAACCATTTTAGGATAAATGCCTTATATTCTCTAAAGAAATTTACAAAATTTCCAGAATCCAGGAAGGCTGACTTAGGAAAACAATTATTGGAAATAATTAAACACGAAAAATCAAAAGAAATATTTCTTGCCGAATTTCATCTATTAGCTAAATTTCCCTCTGAAGAGGCAGCTCTTTTTTTAACTGAACAACTAATGAAAGAAGGAAAAGAAAATTATTTGAATAGAAATCTTGCCTTTTACGCATTGAAAAAGATGGGAAACTCATATTGCGATGAAGCAGCAGAATATGTAAAAAAACATGGCAGTCCTGAGGTAAAGAAGGAACTTTTAGAGCGGGAAAGCTATTGAAAAACGGGAAAAGAATAAAAAGTCGAAAGTAATTCAACGAACCAATCCTAAAATATCAAAGTTACAATCACTGTATGCCGGTAAAATAAAACAATAAGTAAACTGTAACACCCCGCGGCAATCTCATTTTTAACTTTTACATGCCTGCCCCACTTGTTCAAATTCTGCATTCTCAATTCTTAATTCTAAATTCTACCTACACATTTCTACCTCCGGTTCGCATTTCCTTTACTCACTCCGGCCCTTTTCACTTCTCCCTTCTCACTTTTCACTTTATTTTCCCCTCGTCCCTCGCCCTCCGTCCCTCACCCCCCGCTCACGGCCTCCACCCACTCACGCATCTACGCATCTCAACCTGCGGTTCGCATTTCCCTTACTCACTCCG
>JABAHP010001730.1_pt1 | contig 11458 bp, 7 predicted proteins | sample 7062081 | NCBI WGS metagenome assembly JABAHP01 (sample SAMN14534357, study PRJNA622989) | marine sediment metagenome | biome: marine biome [ENVO:00000428]; feature: marine pelagic biome [ENVO:01000023]; material: deep marine sediment [ENVO:00002113] | place: India: Gulf of Kutch | collected... | reverse complement strand
GCGGATGCACGTGATGCGCCACACCCAACAACTCAGCAAGGCTAGGGACACAGATAGCCTGGGTGGGGCGAGACCACCAAAGATCACGACGAATGGGAGGATAACGATGTCCTTCAAGATACTGATTGCCGACGATAGAATAGATGACCCAGGCGACGAGCTTTTCGGGCTTCCTGATATGCTGCGAGCGGCAGGATACGATGTCAGGACTACGCCCGATCCGGACCTCGCCTACGAGCTGGTCTGGGAATGGCATCCGGATCTCATCCTGCTGGATATCAACTTCCCCAACCAGCCTGTGTATGGCATAGAGATCTGTGAGGCCATTCGCCTGAATGGAAGTGATGTTCCGATCATTCTGGTTACAGCCTATTTGACGGAAACCGAAGCGGTACTGAGAGGCTTTGAGGCCGGTGCCGATGACTATGTCACGCGGCCCCGGGACAATCGGGAGATCATGGCTCGAATTCGGGCCAACCTGCCGCCCGAGGTGATTGTCATTGACGATTGCATCCTGCACGATTCTGCAGGTCGCACGATCTGGGTGTGCCGGGATCAAGTGTGGCAAGAGGTTCGCCTGCAGAGCCTCCAGTTCATGCTCTTGGATCTCCTGATATTGAACGCGGGGCAGATTGTGCCCACGACCATGCTGAAGGACCGGGTGTGGGGAAAACCGGTGAGCGATGCGGCGCTGGCGGTGTACATCTACAGGCTTCGGAAAAAGCTGGAGTCCGATCCGCGTCATCCGATCTATATCGAGAGCATCAAGGGATTCGGCTACCGGTTCAATGGCAGGCCAAAGCGCGCAAGTTTGGCCTTGCTGAAGCAGGCATGCGACTGTGCAGAAGGGGATTCAGCCCATGGATAGCATATTGTCTGACTATTACTTCACTGGTGGCGAAGTGTTGGTTTTCTTGGCCCTGGTTGGCGGAGCAGGGATCGCTATCTTGTGGGTTCTCTGGAGGCACTGGCGAAACAGGCTCGGGGCAATGGAGCAGGAAATTGTGAACACTCGAACCAGGTANNGCACGACCATCTCCAGAGCGCCATCTCGCACGAGATCGTCAAGGGCCTGGACTTTGTCTCGAAGAAAAGCCAAGAGACGCTAGAGGAGTTGGGGGAGCAGCAGACTGTCTTGCGCGACAAGCAGCACAGGATCACTGCCAAAGCCAGCGAGATGACGCAGCATGCGGTCAATATCCTGCACCTGTTTACCCCTGAACCGGATGAGCTACATAGGGAATTCTTGAGCGTAAGGAGCTTGGTTGAGGGTGTGTTACTGGAGCTCTATCCCTACGCCCAGAGCCAGGGTGTGGCGCTACTGCCGGACCTGCATGATATGGAGCCGATTGCTTTCAATAGAGATTTGGTGCTACAGGCAGTCAGGAACGTGATCCACAATGCCATCAAATACTCCCCTCGGGGCAGGGCAGTGGAGGTCGACCTCTATCTGGATCCAGGTGGGGAGGGGCCAGGTGGAGTGATCTGCGTTGACGTGAGAGACTCGGGCATCGGGATCAGGGAAGAAGAACAGGACAGGATCTTTGAGTTGAGCACACGAGCCGATGGCCTTATCGAATCGGGCAGCGGTCTGGGTTTGAATCTGGCCAGAGAGGCTGCTCGTCGCATGGGTGGGGATCTGATCCTGGTCAGCAGCAGCCTGAATCAAGGTTCGATGTTCAGGATCATTTTTCCATACGGCAACGAGAATCTCGGAGAGTGAGCTGCGCACCTGGCAACCGGCGTGTCCCTGGTAAGGTTGGGGTAAGTTGCTTAGGCAAGGATACGACAGGAGGCTTGAGCATGAATCGAGTGATTCTGGCTGTCAAGATCGCGATACTGCTACTTGCGCTATTGGCCTCGGTTGGCTGTGGCATCAGCGCCGAGGCGTTGAGAGCGACTATGCTTACTGAAGTGGTCGCCACGCGTGAGGTGGCCTTCAAGACTATTCATGGTCAGTATATCACCGCTGAGCAAGGGGAAGGCGACGACGGTTGGGATCTCGGACAGCAGCCAGAGTTGGACGAATCTGGGTGGTTCACCCAACAGAGTCTTGCCAATGGCAAGATTGCCCTGGTGAGCTACTACGACCGGTACGTCACTGCCCGCAAAGACGGTGATGATAGGGAGGACAGGCTGCTTGGGCAAGAATCTGAGCTGAGCGACTGCGGGCAGTTTGACCTGTACGAGTTGGGCAGTGGCAGGGTTGCTCTGAAAACCTGTGCGGGACACTTTGTCACTCCTGGAGACGCAAGTTGGTCCGGCTTGGAGTGGAAAGTCGTTGGCGGAAACGGATTATCTGGACGACTGGGAGGTATTTAGGATGGTACAGGACCCGTTCATCATCGCCGACTTTGATGTCTGCTCGGATGAGGGGGGGCGAATCGTGACCATGGTACCTCCTGGCAACAGCCTGGAGCTGTCTTTCGTACCAGAAGACGGGCGCGGTTGTGTCGCCAAGCTGGCATACGAGGTTGCCGATTGGAGTGCGCTCTTGGTCTGGCTGCGAGGCACTGACCTGAGTCCATACAGTCAGCTCGCCTTCGACGTCAAGGGAGATCCGGATGCCATGCCGAAAGGGATCAAGATCGAGCTGAAACGAGCGGGTGCCCATGAGCTTTCGACCCTACCCATTTTGGGGATCACGCCAGATTGGCAGCCGGTGACCGTGGATCTGGCAGATTTTGCTGACGGATTGACTTCCTTCACAGACATGGAGGAATTGCTCTTCACCTTCGGGGTCGAGGTGTCTGGTCCTACGGGCGTGCTTTACCTGGACAACATCGCTCTGCTGCCGGAGAGGGGCAGTCAATAGCATCTCGGTCTCGGAGTCAGTGTAGGAGCCGCCCGTCTTCCATGAGGGGCGGTTTTCGATTTGGCTTGATTCTTGGCTTCTTGCTCCCTGGTAAGGAAGCGGTAATCTTGCTGTGCTTTACTATGACCAGCGGTGGTGAGCAGAGCTGCTGCTGGAGGGACACCAGGGGTTGTTCAGTGGCAAGTCAACGATACCGGCTCACAGAAAGGAGAGCAAGTAATCATGAATCTGTCTGCAAGCACGGCCCATGCCATTCGCCGAGCAGGGCGCGCGATTACGTCGGTGGCTGCAGTTCTGGTGGTTGTCGTGCTGGTGACCAGCCTGCACCCGGTGACCTGGTTCGTGCCCGGCTTCACGCAACGTGTAGCGGCCAAAGCGCAGTACGCTCTCTCGCCGATGCTATCGGATGCCAGTAGGAAGGCACCAGTGCCTCGGGAGACTGAGTTGGCATCCATGGAGGGCATTGGCCGGAATGGGCAACAGGGCCAGCGGCTGTTCATGCAGGGGCAATCATCCGTACTGAGCCTACGCCCGGGCTTGGAGGGCGAGGACGACTTTCTGGGTCCTCTCAGCGATGCAACCATGCGAGCCGCTGCCTACGCTGAGAATGTGGAATTCGTGGGACATCTTGGGGGATCGACACTTGACTCCTTTGCGAAAGGTGACTATGTCTACATCGGTCAGGGTCCGCACCTGGCCGTCCTTGATGTGTCCAACCCGGCTGCCCCCACCCTATTGGGGAAGACAGTCCCCTTCCCTTACATCGTGCAGGGCATTGACGTGGCCGGCAACCATGCCTACGTGGCCGACTTGTATACGGGTTTGCGAGTGGTGGACATCTCTGACCCATCCAGCCCAAGCGAGGTGGGATACTGCGATACACCGGGGCTTGCCCGAGATGTGAGGGTAGCCAGCCGCTACGCTTACATCGCCGATGGCTATGACAGTGGTTTGCGGGTAGTGGACATCTCCAGTCCGACCAATCCGAGCGAAGTTGGGTTCTACGATACGCCAGGGGATCCCCGGGGCGTTGCGGTGGCAGGTGACTATGTGTATGTCGCGGACGGCGCTTCTGGCCTGCGGGTGGTGGACGTTTCCATCCCGACTGATCCGAGCGAAGTGGGGAACTATGACACTCCGGGCTACGCACATGGCGTGGCGCTGGCAGGCAGCTATGCCTACATCGCTGATTCGGCAGCAGGCTTGCGCGTCGTGGATATCACTAACCCAACCAGCCCTAGCGAGGTAGGGTTCTACGACACGCCAGGGTCTGCATATGATGTGGCGATAGCGGAAAGCAACCCAACCGGACAAATCCATGCCTATGTCGCCGATTTGTACGGTGGCCTACGAGTGGTGAATGTCTCCGACCCGGCCAATCCGCAAGGGGTAGGATTCTACGACACACCAGGCTGGTCAGAGGGAGTAGCCTTAGCAGGCGACTACGCCTACGTCGCCGATCTGTACGCCGGCTTGCGGGTGGTGCGCATTTCCGACCCGGCCAATCTGACTGAGGTGGGATTCTACGGCACCCCGGGGCATGCGTATGATGTAGCAGTGAGAGCGGCTGATCCGCTGGGTCACACCTATGCCTACGTTGCAGACTATCGCAGCGGATTACGAGTGGTGGATGTCTCCAACCCGGCCAGGCCGAATGAAGTGGGCTTCTATGATACACCGGGGCTCGCACGAAGTGTAGCGCTCGCAGGTGGCTACGCCTACGTCGCCGATTGGGGTGGTGGCCTGCGCGTGATGGATATCTCCAGCCCAACCAGTCCGGCCGAGGTGGGGCATTGCCCCACACCAGGGCTTGCCCTGGACGTGGCGGTGGCTGGCAACTATGCCTACATTGCTGACGAGGATGCTGGTCTGCGGGTGATTGACATCTCTGACCCGTACCATCCGGGTGAGGTGGGATTCTTTGACACGCCAGGCTATGCAGACGGCGTGGCCGTGATGGGCGACTATGCCTACGTTGCCGATGGCTACTCTGGCTTGCGTGTGGTGGATATCTCCAGCCCGTCCAGCCCACGCGAGGTAGGATTCTACGACACACCGGAGTTTGCCGAAAGCGTAGCGGTTGCTGGAAACTACGCTTTTGTGGCCGATTGGTATGGAGGTTTGCGGGTGGTTGATATCTCAGATCCATCCCAGCCGGGTGAGGCGGGATTCTTCGAGACGCTATGGAATGCAGAAGATGTGGTGGTGGCCGGCAACCGCGCCTATGTCTCCGGCGGTCTTGGCTTGTGGGTGCTGGACATCTCCAGTCCGTCCAATCCGACCGAGGTGGGGTTCTATGATACACCAGGGCAAGCCTTCGGTGTGTCGGTAGCTGCAGGCGACCCGGTAGGTTGCACCTATGCCTACATCGCCGACACCAAGGGTGGCTTGGTCATCCTGCGCTATGAGCCTGGCAAAGAACACATCTATCTGCCGGCGGTAATACGCCATGCAGGCGGTCAGTAGCCTTGCGTCATTGGCGAACTTGCACCCAGGCTTCTATGCAATCAATTGTGGCTTCGAGATATCCCCAGAGATCGGGTGGCGCCCTGTGCACTTTGCTTCCCGGGGGGGATGAGGAACCTGCGCTTCAGAAGAGGAGAGGTTCGAATGTATGTGTTTAGAGTCGATTATCGCTCGGATGATGACTATGGTCAGCCAGACAACGTCGAGACTGGACCCTCTGGGGGGTGGTCAGACATTCTCCTTTTCCCTGTCGTTCTGTTCCTCATGTTTGTCGTACTGCCACTGACTCCGTTTTTGGCCATGCTCGGGTATCTGTTTAGCGAAATCTTCTCATATGTAAGGAGGACGTTCAAGGGCGCAAAGTCGAGAACGCTGTTTGTGATTGCCGTCGTGACACTGCTCCTTGTGATCCTGGCCCTTGGTGCTTGCCTGCTGGATAGCGGCCCTCCGGCGCCCTTGCCTGAACCACTGACCCCAACCGCCACGGAGACGCCTCGTCCTTCACCAACTTCAACCAGATCCACGCACTCGCTTCGCATCCTGGTGGATGATTTTGAGCCTCAACCCTATCAAGGGGCATCTGCTTACTTTTACAACCGCCTTGGGGGTGATCGCGGGGCGATCAACGATAGCGATTTGGACTGGGGCGATGGGCAGGTGACGACCACGGTCTCCTCAGGCAACACCTGGGGAGGGGTGTGGATGAGCCTGGATCACCCCATACGGGAGGGCCTGCCCATCGATTCTTCTGCCCTCCTGCCTGTGCAGATCCTGCCGGCCTATCAAAGCCAGATCACGGGCATCGAGGTCTGGATAGAGCAGGGGACACCGGGGAGAACCTTCAAGCTGGAACTCAAAGAAGGCGGCGAGCTGCGCTGGAAGAAGGAGGTTAGCCTGGAGGGCGGGCAGCAGATCGTCAGTTCCGACCTTCCGCCTTTGGGAGAGGTGAACCACCTGGTCTGGGTCTTGGACCGTGCGTCTGCCGGTGACTCTATTGTGCTGGACAGCGTATCCTTCACCGCCACGACCCGGATCACCGATACAGCCACGGCTGCGTTTGTGTGGAGCTATGGCATGCTCCTGAATAACTGGAATCCGGAGACAGGGCTGGTCCGTGACAAGGCACACGACGCCAGCGGCGAATTCGACGCGATCCAGGCCACGGGTAGCCTGGCGGCAGCGACGGTAATGGCCGCACAGCGTGGCATCGTCGAACGCGCTCGTGCGGTTCAGATCGTGGACACCATCAGCAATACGCTGCTTCTGGACCTCCCGCGCTTCCATGGTCTCTGGCCCCATTGGGTCAGGGTTTCGCCCGCGGGCGAGCTCGCCATCGTGGAGAACACGGAATGGTCCTCTGTGGATACGGCCATTGCCGCCATTGGGTTGCTTGGCGCACAGAGTGGTCTGGGGTTAGACACGTCGGGCACAGAGCAGATGCTCCGGGAAATCGACTGGGCGGATCTGGTCACCCCCGGTGGCATCTCCCATGGATATACCTACTCGGGCGACCTGATCCCATATGCTTGGGACGTCTTTGGTGGAGAGAGTTGGCTCGTCGATCTGGTGTATGCCGGCGTGAGCGGTCAAGTGGCGGCGATGACCCATCCTTCGCCGCCCACGGCCAATGGCTCGGGCTTTATCGACGAATTGGCGTGGCTGTTCGTACCTCCACCCTCGGGGCTGGACTACTGGGGAACAGACTGGACCGCGTACCGGGCGGCGGCGGCCGATGGCCAGCTCTCGTACTATCCCACCCTTGATCAAGCATCCTGTTTTGCCCAGCTTGGTCTCTTTGGCCTGTCCGCCGCCGAAGTACCGGACCCATCGCTGGTGCCTCCGGAGGGCATCTATCAAGCATTCGGCCTGGGCGGGCGATTTGCAGACGCCAACGATGGCTCTGCTATACTGGGTGCACCGGTCGTCGCACCACACTATGCAGCCATGATTGCCTCGCTCCGCCCGGAGGAGGCAGTGGGGATGTGGGCCTGGCTGATCGAGCATGGCTTCTTTTCTCCCCTGGGCAACGCCGAAAGCCTGATCTTTCCAGAAGGTTCGGATTGCGAGCCTCCAGCGCTGGTATGGAACCACTTGAAAGGCTCGTGGAATCTAGCTCTACAGGCCCTGGGCTGGGGACGCTACCTGGCTGAGCGAGATGGCTTGGCCCCCATTCTGTGGCAGGCGGCCGAAGGGAACCCATTGCTGCACGAAGGATACCGTCTTCTGGCGCAGGGCGCACCAACGCCGACCCCGGTTACACCCCAGCCTTTCCCCGGCCCCGAGTTGCACCCCATCCCGGGCCGGATCGAGGCGGAGGATTATGACCTGGGCGGTGAGGGTGCAGCCTACCATGACACTACAGGGGGAAACGAGGGCGGTGAGTACCGGAGCGACGACGTGGATATCCAGATCACCACCGACCTGGAGGGCGGCTACAATGTCGGCTGGCTCGAAGAGGGGGAATGGCTGGAGTATGCGGTGGACGTGGCCTCGAATGGTCAGTACGATATCCAGGTGCGGGTGGCATCGGCGATGGACCGGACTGTCAGCGAGACCTTGCCGGCCGGGGAAACCGTGAGTTGGACGGTGCCACTCATCAGGGTGCTCCACGTCGAGTTCGACGGCGTTGACGTGAGCGGGCCTGTGCCTTTTGTGGCTACCGGGGGCTGGCAGAACTGGACCTCGGTGTTCTCCCGCCGCGTTTCGCTGTCAGAGGGCCAGCAGACGATGCGTCTCGTGATGGACTCCGGTGGGGTCAACGTCAACTGGATCTCGTTCAGGGATTCGGCTTCTGAAGAAGGGGAAGATCGGCTCGACGAGCTGATCGCGCAGATGACGATGACGGAAAAGATAGCCCAGCTACACGGTAGCGACTGGATGGACACCGCCGATAACGTCCGGCTGGGGATTCCAGGCTTCAGAACGGCTGATGGTCCGCACGGGCTCAGGGGCGGCAAATCCACGAGTTTCCCCGCCGGCATCGCGATGGCGGCCACCTGGGACCTGGAGCTTCTTGAGCGAGTGGGGATTGCGATGGGCAAAGAGTTCCTGGGCCGGGGGAGAAACCAGGTGCTCGGTCCCTGCCTGGATATCACCCGCGACCCAAGAAACGGGCGCGGTCCAGAGAGTGGTGGGGAGGAACCCTACCTGGTCGCCAAGATCGGCGAGGCCCTGGTCTGGGGTATCCAGTCGACGAAAGCCATCGCCACGCCCAAGCACCTTGCCGCGACGAACCACCAGCGGGACAGGAGAAACGCGGATCACAAGATCGATGCCCGAACCTTGCGAGAGTTCTACGGGCTGCCCTTTCGAATGGCAGTGCAAAAGGGAGGCGCATGGTCGATCATGAACGCGTACAACTGGATCAACGGACAGCCTAGTTCCGCCAACCGCGAACTGCTGACTACGATCTTGCGGGGTGAATGGGGCTATCAGCATTACGCGGTTTCCGACTGGGGCTCGATCTATGGGCCTGCCGCAGGCGCTATCAATGCCGGCTGTGAGCTGGAGATGCCCCATACCTCTGAATCGTACGTCCGGGAGTTGCCGGGCGCCATCGAAAGTGGCGAGGTCACGGCCGGTACCCTGGATGAAGCGGTCAGACGGGTCTTGCGTACCAAGCTAGCCGCAGGCTTGCTGGATGGCTTTCCTTTGGGCAATCCGAATGATGTGTGCAGCCAGGAACATCGGGATCTGGCGCTGGCGGTTGCCCAAAAGAGTCTCGTCTTGCTCAAGAACGAGGGCAATATCCTGCCGCTGGACGAGACCAAGCTGGGCTCCATCGCCTTGATCGGTCCCAGCGCAGATGTGGCGCAACTAGACGGCATTGGTAGCAGCGTGGTGGAGCCTTGTTACGCGATCACGCCCAAGCAGGGCCTCGAGAATCGCGCGCCTGGGGTAAAGGTCAACTATGCCAAAGGGTGCGATATCAACAGTGACGACACCAGCGGCTTTGGGGCAGCGATAGACGCCGCCAGCAACTCGGACGTGGTGGTATTTGTGGGCGGTCTGGATGGCACGCAGGAGGGTGAGGAGCTTGACCGGGCCAGCGGCTCTGTCCAACTGCCGGGGCAGCAGCAAGCGCTGATCAACGAGTTGGCGGCTGCCAATCCCCACCTGATCGTGGTGCTGGAAAGTGGCGGCATCGTCGCCCTAGAGCAGTGCATCCAGAATATCCGGGGGCTGTTGTATGCTTTCTATCCAGGACAGGAGGGCGGGAATGCGCTCGCCGATGTCTTGTTCGGAAACGTGAATCCAGGCGGCAAGCTGCCGGTGACGATGCCGCGCAACGACAGCCAGTTGCCAGCCTGGGATGATCTCGATTTCACCAATGATCTGGTGGATGGCTTTGGCTACCGGCGCTTTGACAGCCTGGACCTGTCTCCCCAGTACCCATTCGGCTACGGCCTTAGTTACACTACCTTCGAGTATGACAATCTGACCGTGACGCCTAACCTGAGCTCCAGCGAGCCGGCGTTCCTGGTCAGCTTTGACCTGACGAACAGCGGTCAGATCACAGGAGATGAAGTGGTGCAGCTCTATCTCCGCGCCAGCTTTGCGGGCCCGGTGGCCAGGATCGAGGCGCCTATGCCGGTGAAACAGTTGCGTGGATTCGAGCGTATCACCCTCGCACCAGGGCAGACCAGATCCGTATCGTTCGCCCTGGGTCCCGATGAGCTCTCCTTCTGGTCGGTTTCCGATGACAGCTTTCGCGTCGAGGCTGGGACCTATACTGTCCAGGTGGGGGGATCTTCGGTCGATCTGCCCCTGTCCGGTTTATTTGAGGTCACCTTCCCGGTGTTATACAACAGCGCAAACGGGGAGACATCCCCTGCCTCTCCCGTCCTGGCAAATGTGGCGTCAAACCGGCCGGCAACCTGTTCATCTGTCGAGGACTCGCGCTACCTCTGTAACAGCGCTGTGGACGGCGACCTGGCGACCCGGTGGAGCAGCGAGTTCAGTGAGCCACAGTGGATCTACGTGGATCTGGGCGCGCGCAAGCACGTCGAGCGGGTGATTTTGCACTGGGAGGCGGCCTACGCGGAGGCCTATTCGATCCAGCTCTCGGATGATGCCATTCATTGGACCGACGTCTANNCATTGGACCGATGTCTACACCACCAGTGCCGGCGATGGTGATGTTGACAACCTGGAAGTGTCGGCTACGGGTCGCTACGTACGAGTATACGCCACACAGAGGGCAACAGAGTGGGGCTGTTCCCTGTGGGAACTGGAAGTGTACGGCCGGTGATCTCGCCGCAAGGCCCATCCCCCGCACTTCCAGAACTGACAGTCTGTTGCGCTGGGGGCTTGACAAAACCGGTGCTGTGTCGCATAATATGAGTGTAGGTGCGCCAGCACCTGCAGTCACATTGTTGCCTCCGACATACCACGAATTGCAGCTGTTGGCTCCTCGCAGACGTCGTGATGGACACCCTGAGTGGAGAAAGGAGCGTGCTATGACTCAGACCAACAGCAGTATCCTGCGTGGCTTCTTCGATGAGGTGCTCAACCAGAAACGCCTGGACCTGCTCCCCAAGTACTTTAGCCAGGAGTACATAGGCCACGGTTCACCCTACGTGGGCGTAGGGATGGCCCCTGACTTTGGCAGCGAGGAGAAGGTCACCATCCAGTTTGTGCTCCCGGGCAGTCCGTCCGAGGGGAAATTGGTGGTAGGTGATGAGATCCTGCGCGTCTCCGACGGCGAGCGTACCTGGGAGACCTCCGACGAGTTGCGCCAGTCTTCTTGGGGTCACGGAGTGCTGGGCGGCTCGCTCACGATGTGGGTGCGACGGGAAGGAGTGGAGCACGAGATTACCCTCGTGCGGGGCCTTATACAAGGCTACGAGCTTCCGTACCAACTTGTTGAGGCCAACCTCCCCGAGTACTACAAGGATTGGCCTGACCTGAAGGCCCGCCTGGTGAAGGTAATGGAGAGCGGTGACCTGGTAGCCTACCACGCCGAGACCCAGGGATATAACGCTCGCTACGGGCGCTCCGCAGTGTGGGCCGAATTCGGGTTCGTGCGCTTTCAGGATGGCAAGATCACCGACTGGTGGAACGCCGAGGACACCTATTCCCAATACAGGCAGCTCGGCTATACCATCGAAGACCCGCCGTTGGTGGAGGGGTAAAACGAGGACCGTTGATACGATAGACCCGAAGGGTTTCCAAAAC
>JABAHP010020049.1_pt2 | contig 11473 bp, 2 predicted proteins | sample 7062081 | NCBI WGS metagenome assembly JABAHP01 (sample SAMN14534357, study PRJNA622989) | marine sediment metagenome | biome: marine biome [ENVO:00000428]; feature: marine pelagic biome [ENVO:01000023]; material: deep marine sediment [ENVO:00002113] | place: India: Gulf of Kutch | collected... | reverse complement strand
TTGCCGACACATACGCCATCGGAGGAACCGTCACCGTCACTGTCGCATGCCGTTATGCACTTCTTGAAGCATTCCTCGCACTGCTTGTCTTCCAGCGGCGTAGTAGCCTCTCCGGGAGGCGGAGCACCGCCGCCCTGGCCGCCACCACCGCCGCCGCCGTACCAGCCGCCGCCACCGCCGCCGCCACCGCCGCCACCGCCGCCGCAGGAGGCTCCGGGGTCGGGGGGATAATTAAACGTATGCGAAGCGCCGCTTGAAGCGGTCGACTCCTGCGGGGTCTCAGGACACATAACATAATCCCCATCAACCGTCGCATTGGCACTTCCTCCGCACGAACCGCCGCCATAGCCTACGATCTCATCGAGCAATGAATATGCGGATGCTAGCGTATCAGCGCGCTTCGTTATCCTGAAGGGTACCGTAACGCTCTGCATGGCCCCAAGTGTTTCCGGCAGGGATTCCGCAAATATCTCGATGTCATACAAGTGCATGCTCGATGGGTAGTTAAGACTTACATTGTTCAATGCGATGAGGCCGTAGTTCGAAACCGTGAACTCCCCATTGAACACCTCACCTGCCTGCATTACCGGAAGATTGGTTACGGCAGGCTCTATCACCAGCACGGGAGCAGGCACCTGCGTCGCGAACGTCTGCGTAATGGTTATCTCGTACCGGTCCTCGATCACTACCGGGGTCACCGACCACTCGATATCTACGAAGTTCACCTGCATCCCAATGGGTACCGTCGTGGTCAATCCGGGCTCCACGATAAACGATCCGGACGTTGGCACATGCCCGGGCGCGGATATATTATAGATATACCTGCCTTCAGGAATGTCGTTTACCAGCACGGTGCCATCTTCGGCTGTGGTTGCCCTGTACAGAAGCTCCAGTATCGTCTGGTTCTGGAACTGTATGGAGGCCCCGGCCACATCCTCCAGCAGTTCATTCAACACGTCGAACAGAACGCTGCCGACCGCATCGCTTGTTACGGTAACCTGTACCGGGAAATTGTACGGAATGTGGTTATCTGAGTAGATAGTCAACCGGTCATCATAAATACCGGACTCCAGTTCAGAACCTGGACGCAGAATTATTCCAATGGTCTTTGTCTCGCCCGGCCTCAGGTCTCCTATGACCGGGTCCACCATCAGTATCATCCACGGAGTAGCTAGCCCTTCCAGGCGGGCATTCTTCAGGGTTTCCTGCCCTACGTTCCTGATAACAAAGCTGACCAGTTTCTGTGTACCGCGCACCATTCCGGTATCAATATACGAAGGACTTGTCCTGATAATGGGAATAAGCTCAACAGTCGTCACGGAAACAGGAAGCGTAACCTCGAGGCCTTCGTCCACACCGGCCGTCATGGTGGTGCTTCCGGAAGAAGGCGCATCTTCAGCCGCTTCAATGCGCAGCGTCATTCTCGCCCTCTCCCCGGGAACGAGCACATTGTCGCCCGGATTGATCATATAACTGCTGATCCCCTCAGAAGATGACGTAGTGAACGTAAGACCAGTCAGGGAAGATCCCCCAACATTTGAAAGTTGCACAGGGACATCAATGCTCCGCCCCTTGGCAACGGTGACGCCGGCATATGAAGGCCAGACCCTGAACCCGGCGATCGCAAATGTAGACTGCACTGTACGGTCAAACACATCAGGATGCACTGCCCAGACGCTGTACAGCCCCGCCTCGTTCGCTCCGGGAGTAAAGGTATAGCTGAAGTTCCCGGACGAGTCTGTGACCACCTCAGCAAACCTGTTAAATCCTTTAACCGATATGCCTATCTTAACGGGCACATTAGGAACCGGATCTCCGGTGGCATTGTCTAATGCCTGTCCCGAGATAAGTATCGGCTGCGGTTCGGTGTAGAAATCATGTTCCGGCGCAGCAAACGCACGGTAGGGCGTCTCCTGTATAGCCGTGCTCACAGAGACATTCATCCCCGGCGCGGTCACCTGGTCGGTCTTGCCGTAATGGTAGTATGTATTGCTGATGTTCGCCTCGAGCACCACGCTGGAAGGCGCATTGGCCGGAACCCTGAGGTCTATCGGCTCAGAAATAAAGCTCGCCCCAGGCTCGATCCGTGCCACGGCATATCCACCAAGATTTACAATATTCGTACCCGTCCTCTGATCCAGGTAACTGGTGGCCAGAATATTGCCGTCCTGGTCCTTCAGGTCCACCCTGACCTTCCTCGTAATGCCATTGCCCTCGCTCGTCACGACCTCCATGAGGGCGCTGCCGAGATTGTTTATCTTCAGGCGTACCGCACCTGAATCCGTATCACGCACCAGAGGATCATTATATAATTCAAGAGCCGTGCTGGCGCCGATGACCTGTGCGCTGGACGTTCTGGTTATATGAAGCTCCGTTCCCGGTTCAGGCGACCATTCAAGGGTAGCTATGACCGACACCGTATCGCCCGCATCAGCCGTCGTAGCGGCAACCTTCTCGACCGTAAGCGTTCCGTTCGCCTCAACCGCATATGTACCCGTAAGGGCGCTTTCCGGCGCGGAACCTATCTTGACCCTGATGGTATCGAGTTCCACCGGATTATCGTACCCGCTTGTTATATCGAGCCTCACGTTCTCAAGAAGTCCCCTTCTGAGCACCGTGCCTTCCTGTACTGTAACGCTCATGGGCGAAAGTGTGACCTCACGCACCGGACTCTCCACGTCAAGCGTATCAACGGCGGATATTCCGTAGGTTATTGTGCCGCTGGCAAAAAGACCGTCAGCATAGGAAGTAATGTTAACCGGATCGCCCGTGATACGCATTCCGTTTCGGTAAATATGGTAACCCTTGACCGTGGTGCCCGATGGGGCCTGCCACGTAAGCTCAGGGGCTCCGCCATCCACTCTGGTCAGGACAAGATTACGCACCGGTGGCACCGGGAAGTCTATGAGCACCGCTTCCGTAGGCGGTCCGGGGTTCTTGAGGTCATCAACCGCAGCCACAACATAATACCTGGCCGACTTCCTCGGAGAGCTGTCTATCGCCGTAGTAATAAGGGTCTTCACGATGGGGTTCAGCCCTTCGACCGTATCCACAGGCGCTTCAACCCTGTAGAAATGGTACCCGAACAGCGTGGAATCTTCCGAAGCGTCCCAGGTTGCCACGACACCCCTTCCATCGATAGAGAGCGAAAGGTTCGTGGGCGCAGCCGGACCCGTTCTGTCGGAGACTGCCGAGACTTCCTCTGAGCGTGCGGACTCGCTCTCAAGCAGTCCAACCGAACTTACAGAGTAATAATACGTGCCGTCTACAGGCGGAAGGTCGGTTATCTCGACTTCAGTAATGCCAGCCTGTACTTTCACAGCCTCGGCTTCGCCCTCCGCCCTTCTCCAGAGACTGTATGAGGTTACATCAGCAACGGGATTCCATGCTATCGATACCTCTCCGCCCTGAAGAGAGCTGGCAGAATATACATACGGCACCGCAGGCGGCGGGACGTTATCGGTATACAGTATGATCGTACGGCCGTCAGCCACATTCGCACCCGTGTTGCCAAGTGCATCAACTGCTTCGAGCAGCACGAACTCCGCATCTCCGTCTGCAAGCGCAGAGACATCCAGGCTGCCGGTCCAGTTCAATCCGTCAGTTGAGGAAAGTTCTGTTATTGAGGCAGCACCACCACCCTGCGCCTGAAGCTCCATGACCGGAACATTCACTGGCGGCTCATCAAACACCACCTGTACACTGACCGGCGTGTTTGTTATCTGAAGCACCTGCAACGGTGACAATATGTCTGCGACAGGTCCCCTCACATCAATAGCGATGGCTTCGCCCTGGCTTACACCCCGGTTGCCCACCGGGTCCTTGCCAGAGAACTTGTAGGTCAGAACTCCATGCGGACTCTGCTGGGTAACATCGAATTCACTGCTGTAATGTGTATCGTCAAGTCTGGTAAGTTCAAGGACTATTGGCGAACCATTTTCAGGCTCAAGGCTCATGAACGGCATTTCTATCAGTCGTTCATTCACGATAATAGACATGTCTACATGGCCCTGGCCTGCGACAGCAGCAGACTCGGCCACCGAGCCGTTCTGATCCGTGTACGTAAAGACTATATCCGTTACATACGGTTCCACCCGGTCTGTCTCCACGGAAACGGCGGAAGACAGGGCGCTCTCGTTGCCGGAACTGTCCACAGCCGTTACCGCGTAGTAGCGCAGTGAATCGTCGGGCGGCAGATAAGTACGGAACGTGTATATCTCCGGCGAGCTGTTCACCTTCTCCACCCCCGGGCCGTCAATGGCGTCAAACTCAGACGATGCCATATAGATGTTATACCCCGCCGGGTCTTCTCCAAGTCCCTTGCCCCAGGTCAGAAGCACTCTTCCGCCAGACTGAGCCTCCGCGGCCAGGTTCACGGGAGCGGGAGGCGCGCCCGTGTCGACTACAATAATATAGGTGGGGCTGTAGGCGCTCTCTCCACCACGGTGAAGGGCCTTCACCGAAAGCAGGTTGTCTCCCTCAACCAGTTCCACCCCACTTATGGCAAAGGTCCCGTCCTGTGAGGAAACGCTGGTCACCACAGTACCGTTCACCCTGAGCTGCACGGTGGTATCCAGATCGGTCGTCCCGGTGATGTCCACAAGATAAACCGGCTCGGTCTGGACAACCGTATGAGCCGTGATCGCGGGTACGGAAGGAGCAGCAAGGCTCACTATGACCGTTCTTGCCAGCTCGGTAACATTGTCATACTGGTCGTAGGCCCTGAACATCAGAGTGTGGTTTCCGTCCTCAACCGTAATGACATTCCAGAAGTACGAAACAGTCGCACCGTCCTGGGTGGCTACCAATGTTCCATCGATATACAGTTCAACCTTCTGCATCGCGCTTTCGCTGTCCGATGCATTCGCAGTAATGCTCACCGGCCCTGAAATCACCTGGCCTTCGGTCACGCTCACGAGATCGAATACCGGTCCGGTCTCGTCCATCCTCGTAAGGGCGCCCACGCTTGCGAAGTCCGTGCGCTCGGCACCGTATGTGTTTACCGTAGTGACCGCATACTGGTAGAGCTTATCGTTCTCAAGCCCGGTATCGACAAAAGCGGTCGCGCTCGTGCTCGTTACAAGCGTCATGCCGCTCACGTCCGTCTGCTGGGTACCGGACTGGAGACGGTAGACGTTGTAATGATCAATATACTGCGAGGATACGGGCGTCCAGGCCAGGCTGACCTTCATATTGCCCGGCTCGGCCGTAAGGCCGTCAGTATTGGCAAGGCGGGTCACTCCCGTAGCAACGTCCCCTGCGCTTTCATGCCCCAGATCGTCCTTTGTGGTGACCTTGAACTTGTAAAGAGTCGCGTCCGCAAGTCCGGTCTTTCTGTAGGATACGGCATCACTGGAGAGTTCGGAGCCCTGATCGTATCCGCTTCCACCGTCAAAGTACACCATCTGTGAAGCAAGGTCTCCGGTAGAGTCAGCGCTGGGGCTCCACGAAATAAGTATCCAGTTACCTTCCGTCGCATTATGTCCGGCAGTTACAGAGGTTATATTCACGTCCTCGGGAGCCACGGTATCCGTGGGAGTCCCGGTCGCCGTATTAACCGAAGGAATATAATTGCCTCCGGCATCCACAGGAACAACGGCAAAGTAGTACGTCGTACCCTCGGCAAGGTTCCTCGCCGTATAAGTCTTTGTCCCTTTGTTCACCGTGCCGGCGGGGCTCATGCCCGTGGTGTCAGTAAACGGTGTTTCAGAAATATATATCCGGTAATATGCCGTATCAGCAGGCTCGATGTAAGAGCTCCACGCAAGCTCCACTACTGTGCCGCTGCCGCTTCCGTCTGTTTCAAGTACGCCCGGCCCCAGGGCGGGAGGAGCGGAGATATCATAGTAAACCGTAGCTGTCTTCGTCCTGGTATTGCCAAGGGCGTCCGACACAACAAAAGTGAAGATATTGGGTATTCCCTCGACCAGGTTACTGGCAGTATATGACCAGTCGCCGCTCTGGTCATCCGCGCCAAAGACCTGGATAGTATTGTTCACCACACAAACAGAACCAGGCTCCTTGGTGCCGTTCAACGTGATGGACGACGACTTCGTGCGCTCCGAATAAGGCGCTATCTCAAATGCAGGAGGAGTCGTGTCCAGGACAACAGAGATACTGGAGGCGTCTGAACTGTTTCCGGCTCCATCCCGGGCAACGACACTCAGCGAATTCTGTCCTTCCACAAGTGGATAGGTATAGCTCCATGTAGTGTCCGCGTCCAGCGCCACCTTCTGTTTGCCATTTATCACAATGGAGGTATCGGCAGGCTTGGTCCCGGAGAGCACCTGGTTGGGTACCGCAGTAGGACTCGTTACCGAATCAACTGTCGGAGCGTCAGGGGGCGTTGTATCGAATACCACCTCAACACTTGTCGAATCACTTGTATTGCCCGCTTCATCTCTGGCAACCGCGGTTAAAACGTTGGTTCCTTCAGTAAAGCCGCTCACCGAGCCTTGCCATGTGGTTTCTGTAGGATAAGCCCCTGCAACAAAGGCCTGCCCATTCAGCGTAACGCTTACCTCCACCGTGTCATTGCTCTTGCTGCCGGATATCTGCTGCGGTTCGCTATTGAACAACGCCGTATACTCCAGTATCTGAGGAGGAGAAGGAGGCGTCTGATCAATAACGAGTGCAAGAGTCCTTGTCCCTGAGTTGCCCAAAACATCAACAGGATACAGGGTTACCGTATATATCCCTTCTGCCATAGCAGTATTTGCAGCAAAGACGATGGCAGAAGAACCTGACGTGCTCCACTCACCGGGGATGTTCGTCCCGGAAGTGTCCACTACAGATGCTCCCGGCAGCGATGCGTCGATATCAACGCCTGAAAGAGGATCATAGAGTGTTATGGTCAACGTGGGTAATGACTCGTTCGTCCGATAACCGGATTCCGGTGATGGATCTGATATCACGGGCGGTTCGGTATCCCACGCGACCGTTATATTAAGCGGCTCGCACTCGTTATCAGCCTGGTCTTTTGAAGTTATGGCAAGGTCATTCTGCCCCTGCGTCAAAGTTATCTGAGTTTCCCAGGTCGTAGCGGCATCCAGGGCAACAACGACCTCTCCATTGATCAGGATCGACGAGTTTGCTTCCTTCGTTCCGCTCAGCGTATATGTGGACGTCGCTGTGTACAGGGGAAGCGACGGATCCAGCACCGGCTGTGCAGGCGGCAGAGTATCCCTGGTGAGAACTTCTATCTCGGCTGAAGCATCGGAATAATTGCCAGAATAGTCACGAGCTTTTATTATGTAGTAATAGGTGGTTTCGCTTAACAGGTTCGAGTCGTAGTATGACGTTCCGGTCGTCCTGCCTATATAGCTGTATCCACTGCCCTGTACAGTGCTCCTGTATATCCGATATCGATATATATCGCATTCAGTGTTTGGAGACCATGTGAGTTGCACGCCGCTATCCGCTGCCTCTCCCGAGACTCCGGCGGGAGCAGCTGGCGCTCCCGGAACCATTGATGTGGCACTTACCTCATACGAATACCCGCTCAGCAAATCCGAGAAATCAACTGCCTGAACTGACATGTAATATTCCGTGCAGGCCGTTATGTCAGTGATGGACACACTTGTCCCTGTGGCTGTTACATAGCTTTCATGGGTTCCCGGCTGGGTGCTGTAGAATACCCGGTATTCCTTAATATCGGGAGATGAGCTGCTTGACCAGCTCACATATATGCCATTATCCCCCCCACTCGCATAAACGTACGGGGGTGTGCCTGGCGCAGTGGTATCAATGGCCAGCGCCGAGACCTCAGAGGAATAAGGGCTTAGTGTCCCGGAATACGTCCGGGCCTTGACACGGTAGTAATACGTTGTGCCGTCAGCCAGTTTTCTGTCAACGAAAGAAGTCCCGGTTACAGTATCAATCTGCTGATAGCCGCTGCCGCTTGTAGCGCTCCTGTAAATATTATACCCGTAGATATCGCATTCCGTGTTTGCCTCCCAGTTGAGCGTAATGGCCGACTCTTCTGACGATGTCGTCAACCCGGTCGGGGCCTGAAGAGAGGATGAAGACAATACAGTTGCAACCTTCTCGTCTGAATAGACGCTCTCATGCCCTGAGAGGTCAACGGCAGTTACGACAACATAATACGGCGTACATCCCTGGAGATTGTAAATATATGCATAATATGTGTTCCCCCGGTTTACAACCTGTGTGTACTCGCCAGAGGAAGTCCCATAGTAGACATTGTATCCAGAAATATCAGCGTCAGTGGAGTAACTCCACGATACATACAGATAGTTGGAATATGACGAGGAAGAAACATATACATTTGCCGGAGGCGCGGGAGTTGTTGTATCAATGGCAACTGCGTCCACTTCCGGTGAATAAGCGCTCGTGTTACCATATCTGTCTCTTGCGATGACCTTGTAATAATACGTCGTGCCATCCACTATGCGCCTGTCTTCATATGTTGGAGAAGTTACCGAAGCTATATAAGAATACCCCCCGCCCTCTGCCCTGCGGTATACATAATAATTATAAATGTCACACTCAGGATTCCCGTTCCAGTTCAGGGTGATAAGCGACTCCTCCGAAGTTGCGGTCAAACCGGTGGGAATCGAAGGGGCACCGGCCTGCCCTGTTGTCGTAGACAACTCTCCTGAAAGCACGCTTTCATTTCCGGAGAGGTCATAGGAGCTGATCGCCATATAATATTGCGTACAGTCCTGGAGATCGTACATGTACGCATAGTTGTACCCGCCATAGCTGGTTGAAACATTCATTGTTTGAGAATAATTACCGCTTTCGGTCCCGTAATATATCGTGTAACCGGCTCGGTCAACTGCAGTATAGCCGTACCATCTGGTCCGTTTATAGCTGTCATAATCATAGATGTAAGAGAAATAGGGCTGTGGCGGTGGCGTAGTGTCTATGGCAGTAGCAGAGACTTCTTCCGAGTATTCGCTGATGTTCCCATAAATGTCCCGCGCCCTTACGACGTAATAATATGTAGTACCATCTGCAATGAGGTTATCTGTATACGTTGTCGAAGATAATGTTGTGATGTATTGATACCCGCTCCCGCTTGTTGTGCTGCGGTATACATAATAATCATTGATATCGCATTCGGAGTTCGGATCCCAGTTAACGGTGATCGCCGACTCCGCTGAACTGGCAGAGGCTCCCGTCGGTGGCGATGGATTTCCCGGGGCGCTGCTTCTCAGGTAAACCTCGGGAGAAAGCGGGCTTTCATTGCCTGCAGAGTCATAAGCTGTTATTGCTATATAATAGTTCACACAGCTTTCAAGGGCCGTCAATTCATAAGTAGCAACGTTGCCGACGTCGACAGGCTCAGAGTAGCTCCCGCTGGCATTACCGTAGTAGATCTTATACCCGGCAAGATCTTCCTCGAAATTTTCATTCCAGTACAGAGTGATACCATTACTGCTCGCATTCCCGGTCAAACCGCTTGGAGGGAGTGGCGGATCGTTTACCGAAGTTACCGGTCCCGCAGGGGTAACCTGGGGATTCTCGTTTCCTACTCTGTCGACAGCGGTAACTGCGTAATAGTATTGCACTCCATCTTCTGTGGTGCTGTCAGTATAAGTCGTCAGTTGACTTGTAGATAAGGCTTCGAGTCCACTAATGGAAAGTAAGGGCGAAGTGCTGCGGTATATCCTGTAATATGCCAGGTCTTCAGCTATGCTGGCAGGCCAGATCAGGAGGATATTGCCCCCAGCGTCGTTAGGTACATCACTGGCAACTAAACCAGTAACTGGAGACGGCGGTTCGTTGTCGGAGACATCTCCTGCAGTAAAAGACCAGATATAGTCTGCCTGAAGCCCTGTTCCTGTCGTGCCCTGAAGCCCGGACCGGACAGTGACCGTAACGGTCTCTCCAGCAGTGAATTCCACTGACGGATCAAATATCAGACTGTTCGTTGAGGGCAGATAAGATATATCTCCTTGAATTGCCCCGCTGACACTTCCATTGACCTGAATGGAATCATTGGTAATTGATGCAACATCAAGAGGCTGATCAAAATTAACGGAAATATTTGAATTAAGTAAAACATCAGTGGCGTTGCCTTCGGGGGATGTCGACACAACAGACAGAGCAGGGGAAAAATGTATTGCCATTCCCGATGACATGATCGGAGAATTATAGGAATAACGCAGGCCGTCGCTCCCGTTGGCGTTCTCTATCCCCACGGATGCTGAACTGCCATTTCCGCCCGATCCGTTGAGGTCTCTGTACTGGAATACTATTTTGCCACTTTCGTAAAGCAATACTTCAAAGCTCAGTGACGCCCCACGGTCACGGTAAAACTTAGTATTCTCCCACTGCGCAACGAATATCCGGTCAGGGGCCTCTCCGATGGTTTTATAAAATAAAAATCCTAAATATAGATCATCCCAGAAGGGTGCAATAACATTATTGGGATACCCAGTGCCTGGCACCACCTGGTTGCTGTAAGTAGAAGCCCCGTTAGTGAAAGATATGTAGCCGTTCGAGCCGATATTAACAGACGTAAAGCTGTTCCCATAATAGCCGAACTCAAACCCGATAGGCACTGTGGCATAGCAATCGTCGCATCCGCTTCTGGCTAGATTCCCACTTGACGATATATCTATCCAGTCGTACTGGATTGAAGGGGAAGGATCCTTCGTATCGATCCAGTAATACCCGAAAGCGTCCGGGCCACCAGTGGCCGCATTCGCGGAAAGAGCGAAAATGAATATGCCTAAAAGGGCAAGCGCTATCGTTGCAATTTTCCTCACTACTTTTTCCCCATCAAAACTGTCTGAATGTATTCATTCACTTCCTGTATGTCTTCAGAAGAGAGCCTCTCCTTCCACCCTTCCATCTGCGTCCCTTCCACACCGTCGGTAATTGACGTAAATGTCCTGTCCTTTGTCATCTGCTCCTTTATCGCAGGGGAGGTGAAATCAGGCGGCGGAGGTATCATCGCCGGAGCGCTGGGACCATCACCCTTGCCCTCTGCACCATGACACACCAGGCAGTAGACCTCATAGATTACTTTGCCTCGCGATGCATCCTTTTCCTTCACATCGGCAGCATAAAGCCCCGCAGTGACAAGCATCAATCCTGAAAAAATCATCGCAAACAAAAATCTCCGGCTCATTCTCGTCTCCCCTTGTATTTATCTCAGACTGTTTTACTTGATCGCTGTATACCAGCGTTCCTGCCAGACACCCAGGAGGCGGTCGATCGCAAGCCTTGCCCCGTCCGTCTGCGCAGTCGTTATTGTCCTTACATATTGCACCGCGGCAAGCAGGTCGTCCACGTTGCGCTGGATATCCTCAAGAGACGCGCCCCCGCGGGCCTTCACCGCCTCCAGCAGTTCCACCGCGCCCCTGATCTCCTGTCGCTCGCCGCCGGTCACCCGCAGCGCCCCAAGCTCCGCTATCGCCGCATCGGCCAGACCCGCCGCGTCCCGCTCCACCGTGAACACCACCGACGCCTCAACTCCTCCGGCAGCGGCCTCCACCGC
>JABAHP010008054.1_pt1 | contig 11473 bp, 11 predicted proteins | sample 7062081 | NCBI WGS metagenome assembly JABAHP01 (sample SAMN14534357, study PRJNA622989) | marine sediment metagenome | biome: marine biome [ENVO:00000428]; feature: marine pelagic biome [ENVO:01000023]; material: deep marine sediment [ENVO:00002113] | place: India: Gulf of Kutch | collected... | reverse complement strand
TGGACGCAACAAGCAACGAGCCCTGGGATGCAGTGCAGCCATACACGATTGCCGAGGCGGGAAGGATCAAGGTAGGCATCCTCGGGCTGACCTATCCCGACACTCCCGTGATCAACAGGCCAGAGAACGTAGCCGGCCTCGATTTCCAAGGGGCCGAGGANNCTACCTGCCCGAACTGCAGGAGCAGGCCGATCTGATCGTGGTGCTCAGCCACCTGGGCTACGACGGCGACCTGGCCTTGGCCAAGGCAGTGGATGGCATTGACCTGATCGTCGGTGGGCACAGCCACATGTACCTGGAGCGCCCCCGCCAGGTCGACGGCACCCTGGTCGTCCAGGCCGGCGCCAAGGGGCAGGTTGTCGGGCGGCTTGAACTGACGGTGGATGTCAGTACGGGGCAGGTGGTCGATTTCGCCAGCCGCAAGGCGCTGGTCCCCGTCACGGACGACGTTGCAGGCGTGAACCAGGATGTCCGGGCGCTGGTGGATGCGGCCTTGGCTGAGGCAGCGGAAACGATGGATCAGCCCATCGGCGAGACAGCAGTCGCTCTCCAGCCCCAGGGCTCTGGCGAGTTCGCCCTGGGCAACCTGGTGGTGGATGCCATGCTCGATGCCGAGCTGGACGGGCAGAGGGCTGATATCGCCATGCACAACAACGGCGGCATCCGCGCCGCCTTGCCCAAGGGCCCCATCAGCTTTGGCCAGATCTACGCGGTGCTGCCCTTTGACAACCAACTGATGGCCATGGATCTGACAGGCCAACAGGTTCTCCACATCCTGGAACACTCGGTATCGAGCAGTCCGGGCAAGATGCAGGTTGCCGGCATGACCTTCCGGTTTACCATGTCCAGGCCCGCTGGCGACCGCGTCCTGGAGGCAACCGTCGGCGGCGAACCACTCGATCCTGCACGGGTATATCGCCTGGTGACCATCGACTATCTGGCGAGCGGCGGAGACGGGCAGGAGACTTTTCTGGAGGGGAGCAACCCTGCCTACGGCGACACCGAGGTGTGGGTTGTGGCCCAGTACATTCAGGACCACTCGCCGGTCCATCCCCAGGTAGAAGGACGGATTGTTGAGCGATGAGAACGTCAACCAACCAGCGGCTCACGGTCTATGTCGATGACGAGCCCCGGCGTTTTTTCGTGGGACTACGGGTGCGTCACGCGGTCGGCTATGCCGCAGCATGGCGCGTGGAACGCCGCGAGGCCATCATCACCGATGGGGACGGCAATCGATTGGACCTTGACGGGGCACTGTACGACGGGGAGAGGCTCTACGTCGAGCCTCTTGACGTGCCAGAGCGCGAAAGCAACGATTGATCCCCGGTAGCAGAGTTCGGGCCTACGAGACCACGCCTCACACGTTATCGACATGAGCGGGGGTGGACCGCCCGAAGGCAAAGGGAGGGATATGGTTACCATACCAAAGCACGCACCTCCGGCCTACCACATCCTGGTCAAGCCAACCGGCGCTGCCTGCAATTTGGCCTGCACCTACTGCTTCTTCCTCTCCAAGGAAATGCTCTACCCCGGCAGCCGGTTCCGCATGACCGATGAACTGCTGGAGACCTACATCAAGCAGTTGCTCGAATCACACCGCTTCCCTGAGGTCACTGTAGCCTGGCAGGGGGGCGAGCCGACGCTCATGGGGCTAGACTTTTACAGGCACTCGATCGAGTACGTAGAGCAGTACAAGCGACCGGACCAGACCATCTCCTACAGTATGCAGACCAACGGCACCCGCCTGGACGACGAATGGGCTGCCTTCTTCAAGAAGCACAACTTCCTCATCGGACTCAGCGTGGACGGCCCGCGCGAGATCCACGACACCTTCCGGCACGACAAGGGACGAAAAGGAACCTTTGACCGGGTGATGCGCGGGTGGGAGATCCTGAAAGCGCACCAGGTCGACGTTAACATCCTCTGCACTGTCCACGCCGCCAATGGCGACCGCCCCCTGGAAACCTACCGCTTCTTCCGGGACGAATTGGGCGCCCAGTTCATCCAATTCATCCCCATCATCGAGCGAGCTACGGCAGAAACACTGCCCATCGCCAACCGCGGATGGGGCGAAGATGACACCGAAAAGCGGGCCCTGTACGTGCAGGACGGCCACATGGTCACCCACCGCTCGATCAAGCCCAAGCAGTTCGGCAACTTTTTGAGCGAGATCTTTGACGAATGGGTTCGGCGCGACGTGGGCCAGGTCTACGTGCAGATCTTTGACGTGTCACTGGGCAACTGGTATGGCGAGCCCGGGGGGGTCTGTGTATACCAAGAGACCTGCGGAACCGCTCTCGCCCTGGAGCACAACGGCGACCTGTACTCGTGCGATCACTTTGTGGAGCCCGACTACCTGCTGGGCAACATCCAAGAGACACACATGATCGAACTGGTGGCCTCAGCGCAACAGCGTACGTTTGGGCTGGACAAACGGGACACGCTGCCGCGCTACTGCCGCGAGTGCGAGGTCCGCTTTGCCTGTCACGGCGGCTGCCCCCGCAACCGGTTTCTCAAGACGGCGGACGGCGAGCCGGGACTCAACTACCTGTGTGCGGGCTACAAGCTGTTCTTCAAGCATATTGATGAACCCATGCGCATCATGTCTGGGCTGCTGCGCCAGAACAGGGCGCCGGCAGAGATTATGCGCTGGTATGCAATGGAGGACGCCAAGAGAGCCCATGCCTTTTCCGAAGCAAGACCGAACGATCCCTGCCCCTGCGGAAGCGGAAGACGATTCAAGCAGTGTCACGGGCGCAGGAGGACGCCATCGCCCTCTGGCTGACACCAGAGCACCTTGCGGTATCTGACCTAGGGTTGAACGTGATGAAAAGCACGCGCGTTGGTTCCCTGTTGCTGGCAGGCATTATCCTGCTCGGCGTCCTTTCTGCGGGGTGGGAGGCGGCCTCTGCCCAAACCCCGACACCTATCGCGGCGCCAGAGGCGGCGGAGGCAGCGGACCCTGTGCCGACCCCAACTGGCATTCTCGACGCGGTGATTGGCGCCACGCGCACGCCGGTCCCCACCGCACCACCCGACATCATTGCCGAGGGCGTCGAGCTAGTCACCGAGGCCACCGGATTGGCTGGCGAGTCGTTCCTGGGCCTGGAGGTCGACGACTGGCTCAATCTCGCGATCTCGATAGTGATCGTGATTGTCGGGTACCTGGTTGTCACCTGGCTGATCCTTAGCATCCTGCGCCGCCTGGTGCGCCGCACAGAGACCGACTTTGACGACCGTTTCCTCGAAGCAATCGGCTCGGATGTCAGGTGGTTGGTGACAATCTTTGCGCTCGACTTTGCTACCCAACGATTGACATTCGTTGGCGCCGGACTGAAGGAACTCCTGGCCGACGTTTACTTTCTCTTGGGCTTGGTGGTCGTCGCGCGTATGGCCCTGAACCTGATCGGGATGGCCGACAATGAGGCAGTCAAGAGAGCGGCGCAGGAAGGGCGCGAGGACGAGCTGGCTCCGGTGATTACGCTCCTGACACGCGTAGGGCGCGTCCTCATTGTGCTAAGCGGCCTCATTGTCTTCCTGTCGCGTCTCGGCATTAACGTCAGCGCCTTTGCCGCTGCGATTGGTCTTGGTGGCCTGGCCATATCCCTGGCTGCAAAGGACACCATCGCCGACGCCATCGCCGGTTTCATCATCCTCGTCGACCGGCCTTTCCGCATCGGCGACCGGATCGAGATCCAGGAGGTCGGCACCTGGGGTGACGTGGTGGACATCGGCCTCCGCACCACGCGCATTCGCACCCGGGACAACCGCATGGTCATCGTGCCCAATTCGACCATAGGCTCGAACCAGGTCGTCAATTATACCTATCCTGACCCCCGCTACCGGATTCAAACGCACGTGAGTGTCGCCTATGGTACGGAGATCGAGACGGCCCGCCGCCTAATCGTAGAGACAGTGCAGAAAGTGGAGGGGGTGCTCCAGGAAGAGCCGGTAGACGCCCTGTACATCGAGATGGGCGATTCGGCCATGATCTTTCGCGTGCGCTGGTGGATCGGGTCCTATGAGGACACGCGGCGCATGTTTGACCGTGTGCACACCACCCTCCAGCAAGCACTGGATGAGGCCGGCATCGAGTCGCCATTCCCCACCCAGACTCTCAATGTGCAATTGGAGGGAGATCAGGGTTCCTCGCCGATTGACAGGACCTAGATCACTAGCGAGCGCAGCACTGCCAGATTCTCCTTGTCCTCAGCCAGGTCCTTGCTCTTTTCGGTCTCCAGGGTCATGGGAATGCCGCGGAAGCGCGGATCGTTGAGCAGAAAGCGGAACGGCTGAAGGCCCAGTAGACCCTTGCCGATATGCTCGTGCCGGTCCACGCGGCTGCCCAGATCCTTCTTGGAGTCATTGAGGTGAATGGCCTTGAGTCGCTCCAGTCCCAGCGTCTCGTCAAACTCGCTCCAGGTTGCCTCGTAGCCTTCGCGCGTGCGCAGTTCATAGCCTGCGGCAAAGGCATGGGCCGTGTCAAAGCAGATGCCCAGGCGCTCTGGTTCCTTCGCAGCACCCATCATGCCCCCTAGCTGGGCGAAGGTATAGCCCAGATGGGCGCCCTGCCCAGCTGTGATCTCTAGCCATACCTGTACGTCATAGCCTGGCAGCCTTGCGTGCACCTCGTTGAGGGCCGCCGCAATGCGCGCAATGCCTGCCTCCTCCCCGGAGCCCATGTGCGAGCCTGGATGGATTACCAACCCGGGCAGGCCCAACTGCTCGCAGCGCTCCAGCCCGTCCACCAGGGCATCGAGAGACTTGAGCCACAGGGTATCATCCGGGGTGGCCATATTGATGAGGTACATGCTGTGGGCGAAAACCGGCCAGATGCCGGTCTCGGCAACCGCTTGTCGAAAGGCGACCACGTTCTCTTTTGCCAGTGGCTTGGAAACCCAACGATTGGGTGTCTTGACAAAGATCTGGATCGTGTCGCAGCCAACCTCTACTCCGCGCGCCAATGACTTTTCCACACCCCCGGCGATCGACTGGTGTGCTCCCAGCAATAGCTTTTCTGACATGTATTTCCCTTTCGATGAAGGGCCCAGAGCAATGGCCCTGGACCGCGGCAGAGATGGGAGTTCCCAAGACTACTCTTTGACGGGCGTTGCTCCCTGGCCGGTCGCCTCCTGGTCCTCGGCAAGCGCCAGAACATATAGCAGAGAAGAGAGACGGTTCAGGTAACGGACCACCAGCCGATTTGCCAACACGGCATCGTGCACCAGGCGCACCACGTGCCGCTCTGCCCGCCGGACCACCGTCCGCGCCAGGTGTAGCGCCGCTCCAGCTTGGCTATCGCCAGGGATCACAAACTGCCGGGGCATCGTGACCCGGCTCTCCAACTCTGCGAGCCAACCCTCAACCTGCTCCAGATGTTCGGAGGTGACACTGCCGGAAAACGGACTGTCCTCGTCGCCAGCAGCAGCCAACTCGGCCATCAACGTATGCAGGTCCCGCTGGATCGCCAGCAGGATATGCTCACTTGTGGACGTACAGCCGCTGGCCCGCGCCAGGCCGATGGCCGCCTGGGCCTCGTCCACGGTTCCGTAGGCTTCGGTTCGCAGATCGTACTTGGGGACCCGCTCTGGTCCGAGCAGGCCGGTATACCCGTCATCCCCCCGGCCGGTATAGAATCGTGAATCCCGCATGCTATCTATCCAATCCCCCGCTCAGAATAGCGGAAGCTGCGCCGACTCTTGCTCGACAATGGGGTCCAGGCCGACAACGGTCCGCAGGGTGTACTCGTCTACTTCCGGTTCATCGACCAGCTTGCGCACGTGGCGGTATTTGATAAACCACCAGCCAGAGTCGTCGACGGTCCGCTGCCACACCGGATTCTGAGCCAGCTTGTGGCTCACCAGGGCCGCCCGCCCGCCAGGGATCACCAGGTAGGGACGGGCACCTGCCACCTCATTGGACAGCGCTAGGGCCTCACCCACCGTGGCCTGCCAGCGCACGACAAAGACCGCCCGCGACTGCCCCCTCTCGAGCCACACCACATCAAAAGGCGCCCGTTCCTCAGAGTCATAGCCCAGCCGTCGTCCCAGCGCCAGCAGGTGCTCGATGATGGTTCGCCGCTCGGTCGCCCTGGTGCTGGGAAGATCCTCGGGCCGGAGCTGCCAGTAACCGGGTGTCGGCTGGCTGCCGTAGGACCGCAAGCAGGCTGCCACCAGCTCCGCGCTGGGGGTCAGAGACCCGGGAAATCGGGCGTGTACCCGGGCGGCATAGTCGTCCTCGGTCAGCGCGAGCGCCTCCTGCAGCACCTCGTTAGCCCCGGTCTCCACCCGGTCGGAGAGGGGCTGCCCAAGACCCTCAGGCATGGTCAGCCACCAAAGCTCGTCGTGTGACTCGGCGGCAGCGAACCTAACAAAGGTGGGATCATCCAGCGCCACCTCTACCTGTTCAGCAACGTGATCCAGAGGCGATGCCCCCCCGATCCCGCCCTCTGCAACCAGTCCCAGGATTCCCCTCTGCGCCAGCTTCTCATGGATCGCGGCATGCAGTGCAGGCCAGGGCACAGGCTCGCCCCGCTCTTTGATCGTCTCGAAGGCGATCTCTGTGACAGATCGTCGAACCCGAGAATCCAGGGGAACGTCAGCATTGTCCTCCACGCCGGAGATGGCATGCGGCTGTGGCAGCGATGGAGCCAGCTCCAGCCGGTAGTCACCCCCGCGCTGCACAAGGGACATGACACCCAGCCTGGCCTGATCGGCGGCCAGGACCAAGGCCTCGATCATGGCCGGACGCTGGCGGGTCAGAACCAGTACCAGCCGCCCGTCATCACGCATAAAGTCGGCCAGCGTAGCCATCGACCCGGCCATCACCCTGGCATACCAGGCCGGATCGGGCGTTCTCTGCCGCAGCAGCGGCCGAAGAGGAGCCGCAGCCTCGGCGCCGAGCAGCCAGGCGCACCACAGGTACGACAGCGACCAAACAGAGGAATCCAAGGGGGGTGGGCTGGTCAAGATCAGGCGCACACTCCTGGGTGATAGGACGCGGGGCAGATCCCGCACCAACCCCTGGCCGACGTAGCTACCTGAGCCTTCCGCCCTCGCTGCGGGTGCTTCCAGCGATTCTGCCAGCCCGGATAACGGCTCGCCTGCCGACGCCTTCACCCGATCCACAGCCTCCTCAAAGGCAAGCCAGACGTTGCGCTCCAGGTACCGTCCAGGACGTCTCAGGCCACGACGCCGGGCCACGCTGCCCGGCAGAGGCGCAAGAGAAGAACAGCGATCGAGACAGTCGGCGAGCAGGACCTTTAGCGCATCATGTAGCAGCCCCTCGGGAAACGACCCCTCGATCTTGCGAGTAAGCTCGGCCAGCACGTACAGATTGCGCGGGGAGTAGAGTTCAAGCAGATATTCCAGGCGGGTCTGGAGCGACCCACCTCTGCCCGCGGGAGACACCCGCTCCAGCACATAGTGGTAGTGCATCTCGCGGGCCGGAAGATTCCCAAGACGGGCCAGGTCCTCCTGGTCCGTGGCAGACCGTCCCTCAAAACCACAGGCAGGACACCGGATGTGTTTGGCAATCGGCTCGCCCTGCTCCCGGTCCCAGACATAGTACTCGGCCACTACCGGGCGCGAGCAGGCGGGGCAGGTGGTGGCATACAGATCTGCAAGGTAGTGGCGCAGGGGCATGCCCTGTTTGGGGCTGTCGCCCAGGCGAGCCACTGCCCCGTCCAGCTCCCGGGCTTGCGGAAGCGCCAGCTCTGTCCTGACCACCAGGATCAGGAGCGGGTCAAAGTTCAGGGCCACCACCCGGCGCCCCGCTGATAGGATCTCGCGGACCATCGTCGAGCCCTGGCAATAGGGTACCAGCACTCTCCCATCCGGATCGGTATACGCGGTCGCGTAGGCCGTAGCCACCCCCGCCGGAATGGGCCAGCGCAGACGGGAGAGAATGCCTTCGCGCTCGTCGATGAATCTGGGGACAAAGTGCTCGATCCGCTCCATCTCCCGAATAGTATACCATAAGCGAGAGTGGCGGACAAGGGCTCTGGGAAGTGCAAAAAGAAGAGGGCCAGCTCGACGACCTGCGCCGCGCTAGCCCCTCGTGAGCCATCGCTCTGTTGTACTGCTTGTTACTCCATCTCCCGCCGGCCTTCGAGTGCCCGGCCGAGGGTCACCGAGTCGGCGTATTCCAGGTCACCGCCCACCGGCAGACCTCGGGCCAGCCGCGTGACGCGCACCCCCTTTGGCTGGATCAAGCGCGCCAAATACATGGCCGTAGCTTCTCCCTCCAGATTGGGATTGGTCGCCAGTAGCACCTCCTGCACCGGCTCGGCCTCGAGTCGAGCCATCAGCTCACCTATGCGCAATTCGTCGGGGCCAATGCCATCCACCGGCGAGATCGACCCGTGCAAGACGTGGTAGAGCCCTCGGAACTCACCCGTGCGGTCAATGGCCAGCACATCGAGTGGCTCCTCCACCACACAGATGATCGACCGGTCCCGGCTATCATCCCGACAGACGGCACAAGGACTTGCCTCGGTGATGTTGAAGCAACTACTGCAAAAGACAGTCTTTTGCTTCAGGTCGCGCAGAGCCTCGGCCAGTGCCTCGGACTGCTCAGCCGGACGGCGGAGCAAGTAGAAGGTCAGCCGTGATGCGGTCTTGGGCCCAACGCCGGGTAGCTGGGCAAAGGCCTCAATAAGGCTCGTAACCGGCTCGGGCGTGACGGCAGCCATTCTGCCTAGCCCAACAACCCGCCGAGACCCAAATCCAGGCCGCCGGTCAACCCGCCCATCTGTTCGGCAGCCAGGGCCTGTGAGCGTTCGATGCCCTCGTTGACCGCGGCCGTGATCAGATCCTGGAGCATCTCGACATCCTCCGGGTCCACCACTTCCGGATCGATGGTGATCGATTGCACCCGCTGGTGCCCGGTCATGACAACTTCTACTACCCCGCCACCCGCGGTGGCCGTTACGGTCTGCTCACCCAGGGCCTCCTGGGTCTGCAGCATCTGCTCCTGCAGTTTCATGATCTGCTGCCGCATGTCCGGCCGGCCGCCCGGCCGGTTAGCGCGAATACGCCGTCCCTTGCCTTTTGCCATATCTGTCACCTCCCGAATCTAGCAATTCTGCACACAGCTACCTGTGTTGCAGTTCCAAAGACCTGTTACGAATTGTCCGCCGGAACAATCTTGACCTGCCCCCCACGCTCCTCAGCCCAACGAGTGACCTCCTGGGTCACCTGCTGTTCGTCGAGTTCAGCATCCGGCGCCCGCCGGTCCGGCTCGGGCTGGTCTGACGCTACGGGCTGCGTTGTGGGCTCTAGTTGTGGACCGGGCACGTACTCGGAGGCCATCACCAGCTTGATGCGGCACTTGGTGTTGAATACCTCCGTCAGTGCGTCCTGGATCTCGTCCTTGCGTTTGGCATCGACCAGCTTGTCCCTCAAGAATGGAAAGGGGAAGGTGATGATAACCTCATCACCGATCACCTCGACAGGCTTGCATTGTGTACGCAGCGCCCCTTCGGTAGCCGGATTGCGCTGCCGCACGGCTTGCAGCACCATCGCCCACCCCTGTTCCACCTGGGCCAGGGTGAGAGAACCAGCAGGAGGCTGCTGTGCCTGGGGTTCCTGCTCCAGAACCGTTCCGTCCCCCTCCACGCTGGGCGTCTCAGCCAGCGTCGTGGCGACGGGCGCTGCGGGTGGATCTTTCTGCTTCTCTGTCTGCGGGACTTCCACCTTGGGTTGGGACATCGACTGCTTGGAAGAAGCTTGCGGCGAGGTCTGGTAGAGCGCCTGCCCCTGGCGGACCGCCTGGGAAGATGCCTGGGCAGCATCAGGTTCGAATGTACTCTCTACCAGCGCCAGTTCCAGGGGGAGCTGGGGAATGGTCTGTAACCCGCGTTTCAGATCGGTGACGGCCTCGTTAAAGAGACGGATCGACCGCAACAACTGCTCCACCGACGCCCGCCGCGCCAGAGCCTCCATCTCGGCAGCTTGCTCCTCGGTAGCGCTAAGCAGCCGGGTGCCGGCCCCCTCTCGGATCAGGAGCAGGCCCCGCAGATACTCGACTACGTCTCTGCCGAATTGACGTGGATCGGCCCCATCGCCAACCGCGCTGTTGATCAGATCCAGTCCACCGGCCAGATCACCATCAACCAGATGGGCTGCCAGACCGGCAGCAGACTCGCTGGCAACGGTACCCAGCACCATTTTGGTCTGGTCGAGCGTGATCTCGTCCCCATAGCTGGTCAACTGGTCCAGCAGACTTATGGCATCACGCATGGCACCCGTGCTGTGGTAGGCAATGAACCTCAACGCCTCCTGGTCGGCGGTCACCCCCTCCTTTGAGGCGATCTCAGCCAGGCGATCCACGATGGCCTGGACCGGGATGCGCCCAAAGTCAAAGCGCTGGCAACGCGAGGTGATGGTCGCCGGGATCTTGTGCGGATCGGTTGTGACCAGCGCAAAGATCACGTGGGGAGGTGGTTCTTCCAGGGTTTTGAGCAACGCGTTAAATGCCGGCTCGGTGAGCATGTGTGCTTCGTCGAGCACGTAAACCTTGTACTCCCCTTCGCTGGGCCGGAAGCCAACCTTCTCCCGGATGTCGCGGATCTCATCAATGCCCCGGTTGCTGGCGGCATCGATCTCGATGAGATCCAACAAGCGCCCCTCATTGATGGCCAGACAGGTGGAGCACTCATTGCAGGGCCGCTTGTCGATGGCCGCCTGGCAATTGACCGCTTTGGCCAGCAGACGGGCAGTGGTCGTTTTGCCTGTGCCCCGCGGCCCGGTGAACAGGTAAGCATGGCGCACCTTGCCATGGCGCAGCGCATTGCGCAGCGTGCGCGTGATGGGATCCTGCCCCACCACATCATCAAAGGTCTGCGGGCGGTACTTGAGATAGAGAGCTTGGGCGGTCATCGATTCTCCCCCACCCAACCGGTCGCCAGGTCTGGCGTCCCATCAGGCATGGTCTTGGTCCTAGTGTACCAGAGATAGACTGTTTCCGCAAGGTCGCAGTTTGGGCCGACTGGGGTCCGGTCAAGGTCGGCCGCTCCAAGCCGAGGGGTGGTCGATTCTCGCTTGACAGGCGCCAGGCCCTGACCTATAATCGGCCAGCAGACACACATCCGTCGTCCGGGCGGAGCGCCGACTTCCACGTCACATGGCAGTGGAGCGGCTGCTCGGTGGGCCAAAGGAGAGGGCGATCAGCCGCTACAGAGGTGTTTTGACCGCAGAGCGAGCGCAGGCTCTCATTTCCACCGCCTTTCCCCAGTTCCGTGGAAGGCGCGCCGTCTTCTTGGCGGAGGGATGGGACTTCCAGGTCTTTGAAGTGGGTGCAGGGTGGCTTTTCCGCTTCCCCAAGCGGGAGGAAAGCGCAGTCAGGCTCACCAAAGAGTACCAACTCCTTTCCGATCTCAAGCAATGGGTATCACTGCCCATCCCCGACTACCGGTGCTTCTGTGATTCGCACGGAGATTCGGACTGGCCCTTTGCTGCCTACAAAAAGATCC
>JABAHP010004333.1_pt1 | contig 11476 bp, 32 predicted proteins | sample 7062081 | NCBI WGS metagenome assembly JABAHP01 (sample SAMN14534357, study PRJNA622989) | marine sediment metagenome | biome: marine biome [ENVO:00000428]; feature: marine pelagic biome [ENVO:01000023]; material: deep marine sediment [ENVO:00002113] | place: India: Gulf of Kutch | collected... | reverse complement strand
AACGTTATGCAACTACAGTCCTTTTGCCCTTTTTAAACATAGCTCTGCGATCTTCTACGGGTTTATAATTAACATATGGACTTTCTTTTTGAACACATTCAAAACAGATTCTATAGCCCTCACTATTTAAATAGTGGTTTCCAGCATAGTCACTAAAAAGAGCACCGCATTCGTTACCGCAAACAAATTCACCATTTACCTTTTTTATTTTGCCATTGTTCATTTCTCAACTCCTGTAAGTTTAATAGTAGATTCTGAAAGTTTTAGTAATTTCTCAAGCGTATCGCCTGTTGGCCACGAACGACCATCATACCAAAACCTTACTGTAATCCCACTAACGCCTAGTTTTTCGCCTACCTGGTCGCAAAGCTCTCTAATACTAGAATGCCTCCCACCAGCCTTTTTGATTTTCTTCTGTAGTTCTATTTGATTTGCTTTAATCATGATTAAAATATAATACAATTAAAATATAAAGTCAATAAATAATTTAAAAAGATTAAAAATAAATTTTAATGGAATTAAAAAAAGTATTTGATTTAAATAAAAAGTGTTGTTATATTATTCTCATACTCAATTAAAAGGTGTTGAGTATAAGTCAACAAAATGCCTCCCTTCGAGTGAGGGGAGGTTTTTTAAAAAGGGGTAGCAAAATGGTAGTAGTGAACAACGGTTACAGAATGGAAATGGATGACATCGCAAAGATCTTTAAACAACAAGATCAAGTAAGAGACCAGGAAGCGCTAAGTGCTGACAGCCTGGAAGAATTAGAAGAACTAGTAAAGAAAGAAGCAGAAAAGGCAAAGGTCAAAAAATGATATTCAGTTATATAGTCAACAGCTTTGGAGAGCTTGAAGTTGAATTCTGGGGAAGCGAGCATATTAAAATGGGCTGCACTCCTTATGATGGATCTCATGGATGGTCTGATTTTGTGGTAGCACTATGACAATCTATAAATGCAACTGCGGGGTGTGTAGATTCTCACCCCCTAAAGGAAAAACAGAAGTATTAACTTGCAATTGGTGTGGAAAAGAAACTAAACATAGGAGAGAGAAATGACTAAAGAAGAATTAAAGAAAGGCAGAGTAGTAATAACAGGTGTAGACACTGAAGAGAAGTGGAATACAGTTTGTGAGAAGGTGGATTGGATTGATTGGATTCCAGATGTCGGATATAATGGCTGTGATGGTGCTATAATAAACAATATAGCGCGTAAGCTATTTAACCTTGATGACTCTGATTTAGGGATCACCTATGAAGAATTCCTAAAAGCCTTTGAGCCTGAAGGGATTGAGTGTGGGGTGGATAAGTTAGTTTTTAAATGCACTGGCGAAGATTGCTCTAACAATGTTCATCATGTTCTAGCCACTGAAGACAATACAACATACTGCACTGCTTGTTCTACTAAACACACTCTAAAGCTAACCGAAACAGGCTACAAAGCTTTTCCAGTGAAAGAAGACCCGCTATTTGACTTTGAAGATTGGATGTCCTATGATGGTTGGTGTAGGTCAGTTGTTAGTAAATATGAATCAGTATTTAAAATAAATCAGATTACAGAATATAATGGTTCTATTATAATCAACCCAACTCCCGACCTAAAGTCAGATAGTTTTGAATATAATTACGACCCCGAGGATATTGAAATCCAAGACAAGTCTGGCAATTGGGTAAAACCTACTAAGTCAGTATTAAAGGAGCTTAAGACATGATTGAGATAACAGATATAAGAGATGCACTAGCTTTGGATTTGATTGGGAAGGAAGTGGAGTACTATGATAGTAGAAGGACTATTGAGCCACCTGTAAAGGAGATCGGTTGGTCTACGGGTTATCTTACGGCTGTTGCGGATAGGCACTATAAGTTCCAAATTGATGATCCTAGGTATAACATAGTTTCTAATAAAATCCGCATTCCTGAATCAATGCTGGAGCCACAGATCGGGGACGTTTGGGCTTTAGAGTGGAAAGGGCCGGATAAAAAACCAATGATGGGTTTAATATATCTTCAGAGTGATTCGGATGTTTATGACCTAAAGGATGATATGGAGAACAATAAAAAGTATAGTCAAAGCTGGCGTCTAATCTCCAGAAACTACAAAGGGGTAGAGTTAAAATGAAACTAGCAGTATATCAATTAATAGCCTTTGTGCAAAGAAGATGCTGAACCACGCCCTATTTGGAAAGAGAGAACTAAAAAAGCAATTGAGCAGAAAATAGAACAATTTGAACAAGCATTGAGGGAGTATAGTGATTAACTACTTAATAGCAATAACAGCTTTCGCATTAATATTCATGATTGGTTATTTAAAATCCAAAATGAAGCCTATCGAAACCAATGACAGTGCAGAAACAGTAAGATTCACCTATATAAACAGGGATTGGAAGCAATGAGTAAAAAAATAATAATTGTAGATATTGACGGCACAGTGTCAAACCTAGAACATAGGTTATGCTATTTAATGGAAAACAACTGGGATGCATTTTATGAAGCTTGCTTTAAGGATGAGCCAATACAGGATGTAATTGACCTAGTAGCTAAGCTAATGAGAGAGTATAATATTGTATATTGCACCGGAAGGCGCGAAGGTGTCAGAGAAACTACTATAAGATGGCTAAAGGATAAAAACATATACTCTGATCCAGACTCTGAGATATACAGTGGATTCTGTACAAGACTTTTAATGAGAAAAGATGGAGACAAAAGGCACGATACTGAGGTAAAACCAGAGTTACTTCTAGAAAATGGAATTATTAGAAGTGATGTTGCTTTTATTCTTGAGGATAGAAACTCAATGGTTAAAAAGTGGCGTGAATTAGGATTTATCTGTTTGCAGGTTGCGGAGGGTGATTTCTAATGAAAAACAAGATAATAAAGCATTTCAACGAAAATAACGTATCAAAGGTTCAATTGCTGTGTAGATGCGGGATAAAGTTCATTAAAACTATTTCAGTCATAAACTATCACACCAAGCTAGGTAGGAAAGAGTTTTTTTGTGGAGTAGGTTGTGCAAATGAAGCCAAGAAAAAGACTGAAAAAATCCTTTTAAATAAATCTAATAGAATTCCCAAGAACCAACCAAGCCCACAAGAATACGTGGATAGCAAGGAGTTGAAACCATACCCAAACCTACCGGACAAACCAAAGGTAGGCAGAAGGGACACAACAATAGAGTCAAGCTGGACTTATAGACAGATTTAACCAGTGTAAATCTTAATTGAAACGGAATAAGAACACTGGTAGCCCCTTGTCGAGTGGCGGGGGCTTTTCTTGTATCTAAATAAAAAACTTTTAAATATTAAAGAAAAACACTTGCATACTTCTAAATATAGAAGTATATTTGATATATAATCAAACAAGGAGATTAAAAATGGTTAACACAACTTTAAAAATCGCTCAAATCGCTAACCGTGGTAATAAGTTCGCTATTATGGCTGGTAAGGCTGTTTTAGGTAAATTCAAAACAGTTGAATTAGCAAAATCCGACCTTGCTGAAAATAAAGAGATGTGGGAATTCTGGGCAAATAGCGCAAGCACTTCGATTCAAAATACACCTGCTGTAATAAGGTGGGTATAATGAAGTGGAGTATTTATTGGAAGAATAAAGTTTGGAAATCTGACTCTGGTTGGGTTATAACTTGTACACATTCTTGTACGTTAGGTGGGTCACTACCACCATCAAAGCACTACTGCATTTTTCAATCGCATAAACACTGGGACAAAGGTCAAAACATTCACTCGATTTGGCCCAAATTGAACAAGAAAACAAACACCTACTACAAAGTGGGTGTAAGAGATGCCAAGAAATGGGTTTTGGAATATGTTAAATCAAATAAAAAAGAATCTTAGCGTAAATAATGCCGAGCTTTTAAAACTACTCTCAGAAGGCAGAGAAAAACCAGTACACGAACCTACTTTGTACTACTGGGAAAACAAGGATATTTGGCCCTCCTGGGCTTTAAAGAAGTGCGGGATACTTAAATAGTGGCGGGGGCTTTTTAAAGGAGAAAGTATGAAATATTTAATTATAGCGCTATTTTTATTAGGATGCTCAAACGACAACAAAGAAGCATATAAGTTTATTAATGAAAGGCCAAGACCTATTGTTGTAAAACCTGCTGGTTTGGGAAATGTGTTTGTCTCTGGATTAAGTTATACCATGATTGATTCAACTGGATATACAGTTTATTTTTCAAATGTTGATGGTTCTTTTCCAGATACTTTGAGATAGAAGAATGAACATCTGCTACGGCTGCAAGTACACATTTGGATGTGGTGCGGGAAAAGGAGAGAGAAGTAATGTATACAGTAATAGTTTTAGAAGGAAAGCGAGATGAAGCTGCGAACACTGTTTATTATAAAAATTTTGATTCAGTAGAAAAGGCTCTTAAATTCATAGATGAAACCGATGATTTGGAGTCTAAGTATTGGACTAAATGTGTGGCAGTAGCTCCAGGTAAAGAGATTGATACATATAATGAGTTTTATAATGAATAAACCCTTGACTATCTAGTCATAAAAAGGAGATAGAAGTGAAAGTATCTGGACACGAGTTAGATCATATTGAGATATATGATGAGACAGGTAGATTATTGTGTTGTATTTCAGATGAAGAATGTATTGGTCTAGCAAATATAAGAGTTGAGTTTTGTGAAGATGATGTGATGTTTTTAGGGAAAAACGCTAATGAATTCTATGAAGATGATTAAATAATCCCCCTTTTTATTCTTAATTATGTATATTTAAGGGTAGTTAGAGACCTTGAGGGTCGTAGCTTAAACCGCTCCCCTCACTCTCTAACAAAAGTTTGTTTGTAGGTCTCTAACTAAACCTCCATTCAAACATAAATCGATGTTAAACATTCAAAAGAATGGGGTTTTTCTATGCATATTTGTGGAAAACATTATACTACAATTGAAGAAGCTGTAAAAGAACGTGAAGAGATTAAAGAGCAATCTCAACAAATAACTGAGCAGTTAGCGGAACTAAAGTTACAAGGAAAAGGAGCCTTCGCTAACAAAGAATTCAAAAAGAATCGCCAGGCCCTAGTTTATCAAAATCAATTACTACAGAAGAAACTAACCGTCTACAACAAAGCCATTAAGGAATCGAGAAAGGGAAAAGATGTTTCTGGTGTTGCCATGGAGGTTAGGCGATTAATTGAGAAATATGATAAGTTCGCTCAAGATCGCACTAGGGTTTCTAGCATGCGCATTATGGCCTCTGAAATCGCAGGAGAGTTAAGGGGCGCACTTTCTAAATCTAAGCTTGTTGAATTAGACGTTTAGAGGCGGTAATTAATGGCTAAAAGATTTATTAATACTGATGTCTGGCAAAATGACGAACTTTTAGACTCTACTCCAGAGCAGAAGATTCTTTACTTTTTTGTTATAACTCAATGTAGCAATATTGGCGTTTTTAAGATGTCTCTAAGGCTTGTTTCCATGCAGGTAGGTTTTGATGTAAATGAAGAATTAATTTTGAGTCTACCAGTTAATGTTGAGAAGATTGGTGTCAATAAATATTGGCTACCAAATTTTTGTCAATATCAATATGGAGAGTTAAAAGAAACTTGCAAACCACATAAAAGATACATGGATGACCTAAAAAAAGAGGGATTATTAGATAGGGTAATGAAAGGGTATACAAAGGGTATGCAAACCCTTGAGGAAAAGGATAAGGATAAGGAAGAGGAAAAAGAAGAGGAAAAGACGAAGAAAAAAAAGTTCACTCCACCAACAATTGAGGAGTTGAAATATTGGGCATTCCAGGAAAAACTATTCAATTTTGATTGTGATCATTATTTCAAGTTACGTACAGAGAATGACTGGAAGAATGGGAAAGGTAGGAGGGTTCAAAACTGGAAACTTGATGCTAGATCCAACTCTAAATTCGAGAATTACCTAATCAACAAATACAAACCAGTTTCCTTTTTGTCTCCTGAAGTGGAAAAAAGTGTTAAGGCAATAAACTTCATTATGGAGAAAAAGAATGTTGCCTAGTGAACTTATTCCAGACCTTCAAGAAGAATTATTCCTAGTACGCAATATTGCTCAATCAAGGATAGAAGGAGAAACACTAGACTTTAAGCCTGAGAATTTATTTCATTCTGATAGTAAGTTTTTTTACAAGGCTATTGAGTCAGGTTTAAATCCTGAAATCCCTACTGAGGAATTTCTTAACAGCCATTCAATGAGTTATGATTTCCTAGGTCAAGCGGTAAACCTAACCCAATGTGAAATACATACAATCCCGAAATTACTTGATTTAGCCGATAGAAGAGAACAGTACTCAGAGAAGGTACAGTCAATTAAAGGAATAATTGATACTTCGATACCACTTGAGCGGAAATCTAGCCTTAGAAGCTTCGAGAATGGCCTAGAATCGGTAGATAATGACGCTAGGATGAATAGAGTCGGAATTAAGTCTGGAATCAATGAACAATTTGAGTCAATTACAGGTGGCCAAAGGTTGGGTCAAGTCTTTGTTTGGGGTGGTGAATCTGAATGCGGAAAAACCACTGCGGTTAAAAATGTTTTCAATGGTATTGCACAAAATACTGAAAATGTGAAAATTGGTGTTATATCCCTTGAAGAGTCAGAGGAAGATTTTATTCAATCAATCGTTTGTATGAACCTGGATATGTCTAGAGCTGAATTGATATGGACAATAAACAACAAGCCAGATTTTGATGTAAAAAAGGTTTATGAGGACTACAAAGGATGGAGAGATGCTTCTTTTTGTTATGATGCTTATACTTTGGATAAGATTGAAGCTTTCATAAAAAAGAATAAGCCTCATGTAGTTTTAATTGATCACGCTCAATTTGTTCAAAACGAAAAAAGAATGGGGCTTGGAGAATGGTCAATGTACTTGATAAACACACTAAAAGTTATCGCAAAGAAGTACATGTGCTGTATTAATATTATTTCTCAAGTTGATAAAGATGCCGCCAAAGAAAAATTTAATGGAACTAAGGTTAAAAAGAAAATACCTCGATTGATTGACTGCTGGGGTGGTGTAGGAATTAAAGCCGGGGCCGATGCTGGCTATATGATTTGTAGGGATGGTGATAATTCTATGATCTATTGTGACAAATGCCGCAAGGTTTGGGATAAAACACACAGATACAGTAAATTCAATCTTTATGTAGATGGGCCAAAGAATAAAATCACAGGAATGTCATTGATAGAAGAAAGCCAGGAAGAGACAAAAACCCCTTTTTGGTATCAAGATGATTAAACACGCAAGAGAATATTTAAAAACAGTATTGGAGGGATTAGTGAACTACGAGGAAAGAAGCTACCAAGGCTACAAGGATAAGACAATAAAGCACTGCATAAGCTGCGGGTCTAGTTTCTACGGCCCATTTTCGTTATGCCGATTGTGCCATTCAAAAAGTTTATACAAAGAATCAGCGATAAGTTCATCAAGAGCCTATCACGGATCAAAGCAAGAAGATTTATTTAAAGGAGAATGATAATGGATGAATTTTTAGAAGAGCTTAAGGTGTTAATGAAAAAACATAATATTGTCTTTTCAAGAACTGCGGACTGGGCTTATACTAACGAAATTGCGGTCATATCAAAAAATGAAATGGCAAGATTCAATGAAGAGATTAACCCCATAGATATTGAGAGAAGGTTTTATACCTGTGAATATATTTAAAGGAGAATAAGAGATGAACAAAGAACAAGCAATAGAGAAGGCTAAGGAATGGAACAGGGAGAATCCAGACAGTGATCCAATTAAATGGGTTGCTATGGATGAAGATGGTGAATGGATAGCGCACTTTAGAAAGCCTAAAGCGGGTTGTCGTTATTGGTTTCAGGATTTAGATGCAATATCGTTGGGAGGGAATGTCATGGAGCACTGGGAAGACACCCTAACAGAGATAGGAGAATAAGAGTGAATGATTTTTATTTCAAGGACGGGCAGTATGAGTTAGAGGCGCAGTGTGATGAAGACGGCTTGTTTTTGTGCTGTGAGACTGAATTACCTTATCAGCAATGTGTTGCAACTATTAGAATGGATAAGGGTGAAGCCAAAGAGTTAGCGGAATGGATTCTAAAGGAGTTAGAAGAGTGAAGAAATACCTAGAAGTTGTAAGTTTTGATGATAGTCAAGTAGTTAGAAGGTATGATATTACTGAAAAAACTGACAGATATGTTGAAAAGCTAGAGTCTGGCTTGCTTAATAGAATTGATTTAAATAATTACTTTACCTCAATAATTTATAAAAATGAAGAATTACCGGAGTTAGGATAAATGAACAAAGAACAAGCAATAGAGAAAGCCAAGCAATGGAATAGGGAGAATCCGTACAGGGAGCCTATTAAGTACATCTGCATTGATGAGGATCATGAATGGTGGGGGTATCGTGAAAAACCAAGTTTTGGTTCTGATTGTGTAAACGGATACCAAATAGCATATCTAGGAGACTGTAACCCATACTTTTTCGCCCTAACAGAGGTAACAGAATGACAGCAGAAGAATTATTTAAAAAGATGATGAAAGGGGAGAAGGTAAAGGCTAGACATCCAATATCCAAAAGATTTAGAAAAGTCACCTTGTATCGAGTGGGACTAGAATTCAGTCAAGGTTACGATATTGAAAACCTTCTTTTTAGTTTTACAAACAAAAACAGTGAGGAAATATGAAAATTAGCACAAGAATAAAAGAAGAGCACTTCTACAACAAACACCATTACATGAGATTTATCTGGGCATGGTATGAATGTATCAAAATCAATAAGAAATTGAAAAAGGGTGAATTGCTTTATTGGGATATGCCGATTGAAGGAAAATTTAAATTAAATGATAGCGGAGAAGATGTGTGTATAGTATTAGGTAATTTGATTTTTTGTGGTTGCGTTTGGGATGAATCAAAAGGAAAGGATTTAATCTGGGTTGATACTAGAGCTGAATTGAAAAAAAGATTAAAAGGAATAAAGATAATGAGCTTAAGGAGTTGTGTTTAAATGGTAACCATGAGCGGAACAGAAACAGAATTTAAGATAGATGAGAATTCAGAGCTTTCAATCATATCCGAAGACCTAGTTTTGGATTATGACCGGGAAGCAACTTTAGCCATTTTACAGAAGCTTTTGTCTAAAACTGATATAAAGCTCGTAGAGGTTCTTAAAATGTTTTACCATAGGAAGGTGTAGGGTGAGTAATTTGGGACTGCTAAAGGCTACCATACGACGCTAAAAAGGGGTAATTATGAGTAGAGGTAAGACACTTAGGAAGAAAAATAGGATAATCGTAAAAAAATATATAACTCCAGAGGAGCTTATGAAGGAGGTCTTTTCTAAGGCATCTGATAGATTAAGGGCGGCTTTAATAGAAAGCAGTTATAACGAAAACCTAGATGTAGATGCGTGGCTTTCCTTCGAGTCACTTGATGATTTTGCAGAAAAGGGGTAATTAATGTTAAAGTTTCCAAAACCAGAGAAGAAAGCAAAGAAAAAGGCTTCAAAAAAGAGAAATCCAAAAAAAACACTGGATAATAAAATCCTTGCCCTTTGGTCTAAAATTGTAAGGTCAATAGGCTATTGTGAATGCTGCGGGAAATCCGATTGTGCTCTTGACGCTCATCATATTTTTAGCAGAAGGTGGATTTTATTAAGATACCACCTACCAAATGGAATATGTCTTTGCAAGTCGTGCCATACATTCAACAAGGAACTATCAGCCCATCAAGCACCGATGGAATTTTATGATTTTTTAGATAATTACTTAGAAGATGGCCACTTGGATAAACTCAGGGAACTAAAGAAGCCTTACAAGTTTGCTCTTGAGGAGCTTCAGGAGATATATAACGACCTGGAAAGGATTGCAGCGGAAAAGGGAATTTTGTAAAAATGCAATTTACCTATTGACAAGTACAATCGAATGACATATATTTGTACATATACAAACAAGAGGAATGACAATGTCAACAAAATTAACAAAAGAAGGTCGAGTATTTATCCCAAAGTTCATTCGTGATCTATTCGACTGGAAACACAATGATGTACTAGATATGGACTTTGACAAGAAAAAGCAGACAGTGACTTTTAAGAAAGTTCAATAAGGGGAATTAAGATGAAAAACAAAATAGTGATTGATGGAGTAGAGTACCAGAAGGGTTTAGCCTGGGATGATGATAAGAGTGATGCAGTAGAAACATACCTATTAACAGAATTACCTGGAGGTAGGGCGGAAAAATATTGCTGTGTAAATAGATCTACAATTAAGGAATTCGAAGAAGGAAAAGATTATTACATAACACACTGGGAAAACTTCGAACCCCTACAAGAAGAAGAACTAACCCATGAGAAGATGTTTAAGCTTTGTGCGGAGGGTGGGGTTTGGAAAGATGGATATGAAACTATTACGAACCACTGGAACACTGCTTGGCGGTTAAAAACAGTTAAAAAAATCTGCAAAAAACCAGACTACTCCAGGAAGATGGAAGACTGGGATTGGGAAGAGGTTTAGACAGTGACGGAAAATGAAAGAATAGTTTCAGATATAATTAACAAACAATTTTATAGTAGAATTCATATTGATTGCACGAAATATGCTGATGAAATTGCAAAACAAATAGTAGAGTCATTGTCTTTACCTTCTGTTATCGGTAGTTGTTGTCAAGAATATATTCCAGATATAAAAGATGGTGTGAATTTCTGCCCACACTGCGGTTTTAAAATAAATGACAATTAACGATAACGTTAAGGCTAAAATATCGTTGCGTAGCAATGGATTTTAGGTGGTGTTAGCAGTAGTTGAAATTATGGAGATATTATGAAATTTGAATTTGGAAAAGCTACAGAAATAACAGAGTACGCAAAGAAAAGAGTACCTGAATTATATTCAGATTATCACAGGATTTTTATCACCCCTGACACAAAAGACCATCATTTGCTTAGGGTGATAAAAGACCATAATAGTGAGTACGAAAAAGAAAAAGGAAAATACCTTGTAGAGCTTGAGATGATTTCTCACAAAAAACACGCACCGCTTTCCCTTAGAAAGCTAGATGAAATATTAGACAATGATGATGGTTCAAGTTGGGATTATAAAGAGTTCGCAAGTGAGACTGAAGTCATTAAACACATTGACGGTGGTTTTGGAATCAATTACTGCTAACGTTGGAGGTAAAGACAGTGACGGAAAATAAAGTAGGAAAGTTATTTGATAAAGAAACAGGGCGCGACCATAAAACGTCTATCTCTAGATATATAAAGTGGTTAGAGAGGAAGGCAGAAGAGTCATTGTCTTTACCTAGTGTTAGCGGGAGGTTTCAGCCACTTTGCGCTAAGTGCAGAAAACCTTTAAAACCAAATGGAGGTAATGTCGGGCCAAAGGTTGGCAAAACAGTACCTAAAATAAGAACAATGAAATGTTGGGAATGCGATATTGAAATAACAAACGTAGTGGTTGAAAATTACCGCTAACTAGCGCCTAAAATCATTAACCAATACAGAACAATAA
>JABAHP010011688.1_pt1 | contig 11481 bp, 6 predicted proteins | sample 7062081 | NCBI WGS metagenome assembly JABAHP01 (sample SAMN14534357, study PRJNA622989) | marine sediment metagenome | biome: marine biome [ENVO:00000428]; feature: marine pelagic biome [ENVO:01000023]; material: deep marine sediment [ENVO:00002113] | place: India: Gulf of Kutch | collected... | reverse complement strand
AGGACAAATATTGTTGCCTACTCGACGTGGGGAGGCCAAACCAGTCAAGTAAAGTGTAGTTTTAATTCAATTTTCGAGACAGGAGCCGGACGTGAGCAAAATGAAACATTTAGTAGTAGTGGCCATCTTTACGTTAGGAGTATCTTTATCGTCAGTTAGCATGGCAGATGATTACGCCGAGTGGCCCTGTTGGCAGGGCCCTAACCGCGATGCCAAATCCCCCGATACCGGTTTGCTGAAAGAATGGCCGGACGGAGGACCCACGCTGCTGTGGCAAGTCAATGGTATCGGTAGTGGTTTCTCGACTGTCTCAGTCAGCGGAGGGCTGATTTACACAACAGGCGACGTTGACGATGAACTAATTCTATTCGCCTTCGACATGAACGGAAAACCCAAGTGGAAAATACCGGTCGACAAGGCCTGGACAAGAAGCCGGCCTGGTTCGCGGTCAACGCCTACCATCGATAGCGGCAGAGTGTACCTTCTGTCCGGCAACGGAATTTTCGCCTGTTTCAATGCCAAGACCGGCAAGCAGAACTGGTCAAAGGACCTGCGAAGCTTTGGAGGAAAACCCGGCGGCTGGGGTTATGCCGAGTCTGTCCTCATTTACAACGACCTCGCAATCGTCAAGCCCGGCGGTGAGAACTGCATCATGGCCTTTAATAAGACCACCGGAGAAACAGTATGGCAAAGCAAGGGCATCAGCGCCGGACCGGAATACGGCTCCTGTGTCCCCATAACACACGACGGTGTGCCCATGATAGCGACAGGTACACGGGCAGGTGTTGTAAGCGTCTCGGCGAAAACCGGTGACCTTTTGTGGAAAAACGGTTGGTGCACTAATAATACTGCAAATTGTCCCGATCCTGTATACGCCGATGGTCTCGTCTTTTGGGCCAACGGGTATGGCAAAGGCGGCATCTGCCTCGAGCTTAGCACATCTGACGGCAAGGTCTCAGCCCAGGAGGCTTGGACAACCAAAGACATGGTCTGCCATCATGGAGGTTATATTGTACACGAAGGCCACATTTATGGCAATCACAGCGGCGGCTGGTCGTGCCTCGAACTAAAGACCGGGCAGAAAAAGTGGTATGAAAAAGCGGTGGGCAAAGGCTCACTGTGCTTTGCAGATGGAATGTTATATCTCTTCGGGGAAAGAGGCGGCAAGGCGGCACTGGCAACGTGCTCACCTGATGGTATGGAGGTCAAAGGGACCGTGACCGTCGAAGGCAGTGGACCAAGCTGGGCCCACCCCGTCGTCATAGGTGGAAGGCTTTACCTGCGATATGCCGACAACCTTTACTGCTTTGATGTAAAAGATAAGAAATGATGACGATAGAACAGGATCAAGCCTTGCTGTAGCAGCAACGTCCTTTCAATGGGGATCACTTGTCTCCGCAGTATTGGCTCGTTTCCGATTTATCAAGCCGAAAAGACAGGCAACCGCCATTAGCGCTGCTGTTCCGGTCGCGCCAATGATGACCACATCGAGATCACACTCGGCCCATTTCCAGGATTCTTTTATCTGCAAATTAAATTTGTTCAGAAAGGAGTCACGCATAAAAGAGGCCCAACTGATAACGGCAATGCTTACACCGACGGAAACAAGGCCCTGCCATAAACGAAGGCGGACTTTCAGTAACGACAAAATGAACAGTCCAAGCATTCCCCCGCCGAAGATACCGGATATCTGCCACCAAACGTTCAATGCGCTCCCGGCACGAATCATCACAAGGCCGAACGCCGTCCCAAGAATACCCCAGACGACTGTAGCCAAACGAAGAAATATAATACTGCCGCGCTCACTAACTTTAGGATTGAAGAACCGCTTATAAAAGTCCAGCAGCAACACGGTAGCCGAGCAATTCAATGCCGAGTCTACGGTACTCATGGCAGCCGCGATAATCGCCGCGATGATCAGACCCTTGAGCACCGGCGGGACCTGGGTGGCGATAAAATAAGGGAACACCTGGTCGCTTTTCGTTATCCCCGCCTGGACCAACTCGTCGCCACCGGAGAAAAAGGCAAAAAGGGCCGTACCGATATAGAGAAAAACCGCCGTAAGCGGAATATATATCAGCATCGCGATCCAGATTGAGCGCTTTGCCTGGCGCTCGGTCGGAACAGAGCAGTACTTCTGCACGTAATTCTGGTCGGCCAGCAAATTCCGCAGGTTTTCCGTGACTCCGAAAATAATCATTACCCATACGGTTCGGTTCGATAAAAGCCCCTGAGCATTGCTCAAAGACGGCCTGAGACTGCCAAAGCTGAACTTACCCTGTTCGATGGCCGCGTGTATCAAAGGTTCCGGACCCGAAAAAACATGAAAAGACAAGCTAACCGCGCAGAATAGAATACCTGCAATCATAATCGCTGACTGCATCACATCCGTCCAAATCACCGCCTCCATCCCGCCAAGAAGTGTATAAACAATCGTAACCACACCGATGATGAGAATCAAAGCGCCGATATTCCACGTAACAAATGTGTTCAATAGCAGGCTGACCAGGTAAAGTATTACCGCGACGCGCCCCATCATATAGAGAAGGAACGAAAGGGACGCGTAGACCCGCCCCCAGGCTCCGAGCCTCTCTTCCAAAAACGAGTAGACGGAAATCAGTCGTGTTTTTCGATAATATGGCACGGCATATTTACAAACAAGCCAGGCGACGGGAAGGATGCATAACGCGAAAATCATAGGATGCCAGTTCGATTCGAATGCCATACCGGGCGTGGCAATATACGAAATGCTGCTGGTATAGGCGCTCATCACAGCAAGCCCGGCCGCCCATGCAGGAATTGAACGGTCGGCCACCATGAATTGCTCCGCTGTGCGACACTTACGTCGGTAGTACACGCCCATCCCAATAAGAACGCAGGCATAAAGAACCAGAATGCCGATATCAATTTTGTCGAGATTGCCCTGCAAAATCTTTCGCCTTATCCGAACTCATTCTATTCATTCTGCATGATGCCCAGCTCTTCGATGTGCCGGCGAATCACTTTGCGCTCTGCACGACGGAAACGGTGAAAGGGCTCAGCCATGAAATCACTGCAAATACCCATACAAGAAAGCGCGCACTTAAGCCCCTTTAAATAACTCGATTCGTATTTCCCCACACCGTATATGGCCTCACTGATTTGCATTACCTTTTTCTGTAGTGATTCGACCGTTGGCATATCCTTCGAATACGCTGCATTGTAAAGATCAACGTAAAGCTTGGGAACGAGATTGGCCCCTCCGCACACACCTCCGTGCGCACCGGCCAAAACCGCTTCAGCAAGAAGCTCTTCATGACCCATCAGGAGCGAAAAGTCAGGTCGCTTCTTTAATAGTGAAAGCAGCTTGTTGAAATAAACCATATCTCCGGAACTCTCCTTTATACCAACAATACCGGTTATGGCAGCCGCAGCCTTCACGGTGTCAGGCTCAAAAACCAGTTTCGTATAACTTGGCATATTATAAAGAACCAATGGCAGCGGCAGTTCGGGCATTAGATGCTCAAGGTATTCGAGCAGTTCACCCTGACCTGCAGGGAAGTAATATGGCGGCGCCAGAACAACAGCTTGTGCACCGGCATCTTTTGCTTTGCAGGCAATGTTTACCGACTCCACAAAGCATGTGTCGGTTATTCCTACCAATACCGGTACACGCCCCTTAACCCGTACGCAAACTCGCTCAATCAGTTCGCGTCGCAAACGTTGACTAAGACTCGGTGCCTCACCCGTCGTTCCCAGGATAAATAAACCTTGCACACCACCTGCCAGAATGTGTTCAATAAGTTTCTCCAGTCCGGCCACGTCGAGAGAATCTCGGTCGAGAAGCGGCGTGACCATCGGCGGAATGATGCCGCGTATCGGCCTCGGTAAAACGTTCGAGCTTGATTCCATGTTTTATAAGTTCTCCGTTCTACAGTTAATTTCACTACACAACTCAAGAAACGCCATAATCCGCTCATCCGGCGTGCCGGCCTCGATATCTCCGACAACAACATCGCAGGGAGCATAGTCACGTGCCACCCTTTCCATGTCCGCCCGAATTGTTTCCAGCGAATTGTTTACCAGGTCCTTCGGCGTATACATAACCGCACGCCGAGCGGAGGAACAAACCTCTTTAGCCCGCAAAAGATTTGTTTCCAGCCCCATATCGATATAGCCCAGTTGCGGTATCGTGGCATAATCGTAGACGTAAGGATCTGCATTCCATGCGCAGTTGTGGATACCGATACAGCCGAATTCTTCCCCCATGCGCCGGTCGAAAGGCAGTAGAAGGTCACGGTACTGCTCAGGCGATATCATATTGACCAGGCAGTTGCTGACTGTAAAATAATCAATCTTCACGCCGCTCTCTAATTGTCGCTTGTGCAGCCGTTTTGCTGCATCCGTCATTGTAGTACAAATGCAATCGAACAAGTGCCGGCAGCGCTGCGGTGCCTCTATCATATCGTAGAAAAGTTTTTCGCCCCGCAGGCGGTAAGCGTTATTGAGCACACCCTGAAAGTTAATGAATCCTTCGACCCGGCCTTCGTGGGCCGCAATCCACTCCACCTGCGCCATAAGTTCTTCAAAGAAAGGATTCGTATCAAGCGCCGGCGGTTCAAGATTGTCAACCTCGTTGTCGCCAAGATACTGATGTTCGCAGTTTGGCCAGTTGTCCTCATAGTATATGATGGGAATTCCGTATATCGCAGCTACACCACTGCAACCGTAGGTCCCTGTCAGCAAATCCACGGGCTTATCAGGACGGTTAATACCCCCGATTGTCGTATTGCCGAATCGCCGTTTCAACTCACTTCTCATAGCTATTATCGTTTCGCGCCGGTACGCAGGTTCGGTATGCCACCTGCGGCCGAAGTCGATCCCAAGCGAGGTTCGGTACCAATTCGGTGTAAAGCCGATTTCAGGGCGCACAAATGGCTCATTGCCTGTCGCCGGTCGCCGGGTGGCGGAAGCTCCCGGGCTGATATAGCTAATCAGTTGGCGAGTGTCCTGTGACATTGCGTTATTCAAACGTTAAAAACTTATCAAGAATCTTGAAACTCATTTTATACGTTAAATCCAACGATTAACAGCGCATTTTCGCTAAATCCGAATATGACTTGGAAACTGAATTTTCCCTTGCGGCTTTTCTCGATGGCAGATAAAATGTATCGGACTTGCAATCAATGGAGGTCAATTTGGACTATCAGTCCCTATATAAACCTTATATATACTCGTCGGAGGAATTGGAACCAACAATCGAATATCACAAAAAGCAAGTTAAGTGAACTGAAAAATGTTCTCTTAAATTACTACACTCGGAGCAGTAAAATGAAACACTCGATAGTATTTATCATACTCGTTGTAGGGCTTGGATTGACAGCAGTCTTTGGGATTTCTTCCATAGAAGCGGCCGAGATGCCCACCGACAAGCAATATACCAACAGTATCGGCATGAAGTTCGTTCGCTTAGAGCCGGGCACATTTGACATGGGATATGGCGATGGCGGCCAACTGCCTCAGGAGGTTCTTGCTGCAAAGGAACACGGTGGCAGAAGCATCGGACTTTCTCTTTTCGGCAAGACAGGGGATTTCGATGAACATCCGACACACAAGGTTACCATAACAAAGCCTTTTTACATGGGAGTCTATGAAGTCACTAACCGTCAATATGAACGCTTCGACCCGCTGCATATGCACTTGCGAGGTAAAATAGGCTTCTCAATCGACAACGACGAAGCGGTTGTTTTTGTAAGCTGGAATCAGGCAAAGGCATTTTGTGACTGGCTAAGCAGCAAAGAGGGCTTACCCTACAGGTTGCCGACTGAGGCTGAGTGGGAATACGCCTGCCGGGCCGGAACAAGGACCCAGTTCTATACCGGCAACACACTGCCGGAACAGTTTCTTAAAAATCCCGACAACAGTTGGTACCCCTGCCCGGATCGAAGCAGAGGCAGAGAAGAAGTCGTACCGCTTCACGTAGGCAAAACTAAGCCTAATCCCTGGGGTCTGTACGATATGCACGGCAACGTCGAAGAATGGTGCCATGACTGGTACGGACCATATACAGGCGATAAGCAGATCGACCCTGTCGGCCGTGCTGATGGAGATTTTAAGGTTACCCGCGGCGGCAGCCACGGTACTGTTGCATATTATCTGCGAAGCTGTAACCGCATGGGGACATTGCCTCAGGACAGGACCTTCATGATAGGTTTCAGGATTGTGCTGGGAAAGCTGCCTGATACGACACCGCTGCCGGTACTCCCTAAACCGTTTTATCAACAAAACGTTAAGCAAGACGTGCCGGCCGACGTGACCAAAGGCCCGGATCCAACGAAGCCCCATTTCCGTGGCCCCCGCAATTACGTCAGGATTAAAGAAGATTCAATTGGCCCGCTGTTTTCCAGACACAATCACGACCCTGCCATTGTCGAATGTCCGAATGGAGACCTGATTACCATCTGGTATACATGTGTCACCGAAAGGGGACGAGAACTTGCCCTGGCGGCCAGCAGACTGCTTTACGGAACTGATAAGTGGCAGCCGGCTTCCCCCTTCTGGGATGCGGCAGACAGAAACGACCACGCGCCCGCGATGTGGTACGATGGAGACAGGACTATTTACCATTTCGTGGGGCTCTCCACTGCCGCCACGTGGGGACCGCTGGCAATTGTGATGCGAAAATCCAACAACAACGGAGCAACCTGGTCTCGTCCTAGGCTGATCATGCCTGAACACCAGCGGCGTAATCAGGTTACAGAATCGGTTTTCCGCACTCGCGAAGGCTATATCATTCTGGCTTGTGACGCGACTCCAAGCGGCAGCGGCGGTTCGAACATTCATATCAGCAAAGACAACGGCCTGACCTGGACCGACCCAGGCGGAACCATTGCAGGCATCCACGCAGGTGTCGCACAGCTCGATGACGGCAGGCTGATAGCATTAGGGAGAGGTGACAACATCAAAGTCGGCGACGAGCAGCGAATGCCTATGAGCATATCCGATGATATGGGAAAGACCTGGACCTACAGCCCATCGCAGTTTCCGCCTATCGGGGGCGGTCAGCGACTCGTGCTAATCAAACTAAAGCAGGGTCCTCTGTTTCTGGCGTCTTTTGCCGGTGGAAAACCGCCTGTTAAAGTGACAGATGCTTCGGGAAAGAAACGCGATGTAAGAGGACTATTTGGCGCACTTTCTTACAATGGCGGGAAAACCTGGCCGCATATTCGCTTGATTACAGATGATGGGCCCGGCCGGCAATATAAAACAACCGATGGAAGAAGCTTTACTATTGGACTCAACTCCGCTGAACCTAAGGGCTACCTCTCCGTCTGTCAGGCGAAAAACGGTGTAATACACTTGATAAGTAGCTGGAATCACTACGAATTCAATCTTAAATGGCTCCGGACACCACCACCGGAAAAAGTGCGGTAATATAAAAACCTTTTAATTTTAAAATATAGAAAGGATTAGTTCAGATGAAAAAAACAAACCAATTCTTTGGAATCCCCCAAAGTTTGGGAAATCTCTTTATGATGTCTGTTTGCCTTTTGACAATTCCATGCATCTCATTGACGGCTCAGCAGAAGACATATGAACAACAAGCTGAACAGATCCTGCGTACTACCGGAGTAAAAGGTGGTCTCATCGTCCACATCGGCTGTGGGGACGGCAAGCTGACGGCTGCTCTGCGCGCAAATGACAGTTATCAGATACACGGATTGGACATAGATGCGAAGAACATCGAGAAAGCCCGCAGACACATCCAGTCGCTTGAGCTTTATGGTAAAGTGTCTGTCGACCGCTTATATGGAAACAGCCTTCCGTACATAGACAATCTCGTAAACCTTATCGTTTCCGAAAATCTCGGCGGGATCCCTGTGGAAGAAGTTTTGCGAGTTTTGGTTCCCAACGGCGTAGCCTATATCAAGAAAGGAGGAAGGTGGACCAAAGCAATCAAGCCGCACCCGGAAGAGATTGACGAATGGACACACTACATGCACGATGCCGGCGGCAACGCGGTGGCGCATGACTCGGTGGTCGGCCCGCCCCGGCACCTGCAGTGGCAGGGCAGCCCGCGATGGTCACGCCACCACGACCACATGTCAAGTGTGAGTGCCTGTGTCTCCGCTGGCGGCCGATTGTTCTATATTTTTGACGAAGGCAAGCGTTCATCCATTCTCCTTCCACCTAAGTGGTTCCTCATCGCCCGTGATGCCTTTAATGGCACTATCCTCTGGAAACGCGGCATCCATGAATGGTACACGCACATGATGCGTCTAAAGAACGGCCCGGCCGTTCTCCCTCGGCGCCTCGTGGCAGTCGGTGATCAAGTGTACGTGACTCTCGGAATCCAAGCGCAGATTACGGCCCTGGACGCAGCCACCGGCCGGGTAGTACGTAGCTATAAAGAAACCGAAGATACGCAGGAACTGGTCGTCTCAGATGGCGTGCTGTTTATAGTCGCCAACAGACCAAAGAAAGAGGGCGTTTCCGATAGGCACAACCTCTGGGATGTGGCGCAAAGACGTATCATGGCCGTTCGGGCCGAAACAGGCGAAATACTGTGGCAGAAAGAGTGGACGGTTCTTCCGATGACTTTGGCGGCTGACTCGAAGCGAGTATACTTCAATAACGGTGAGAGGATTATCTGTTTAGACCGCAAAAACGGCGGAGAACTGTGGACCTCTAAGCCCATCCCGCGATGGTCAAAACTCACTTCATACTATGGCGCCACCCTTGTGGTATATGAGGATGTGGTTCTATACTCCGGTGGCGAAAAGATGATTCCGCACCGTGGCGGAAGCGACATGATGACGGCCCTTTCGGCCCGGAACGGAAAAATCCTGTGGACGGCCGAGCATCCGCCTTCCGGGTACCAGTCACCGGAAGATTTATTAGTTGCTGATGGCCTCGTGTGGACAGGAGCTACAACAAGCGGAGGGTATTCGGGGATATTCACCGGTCGAGACCCCAAAACAGGCGAAGTGAAAGTCGAGTTTCCACCCGACGTTGAAACATACTGGTTCCATCACCGCTGCTATCGCGGCAAGGCAACAAATGACTATCTGCTCATATCCCGAACCGGCATCGAGTTCATCGATATCAACAAGAAGAGGTGGGAAATCAATCACTGGATACGCGGCGCATGCCTGTATGGGATAATGCCATGCAACGGCTTGATCTACGCTCCGCCGCATCCGTGTGCCTGCTATCCCGAGGCAAAGCAATACGGTTTCTCTGCCGTAGCATCTGCGGCAGGCCGGGTTAAGCGAAAGGTTTCAAAAGGCCAAAGACTTGAAAAAGGTCCGGCCTACGGTAAGGTGGCCAAAAACGAGGCGTCACAGGAGGCTGATTGGCCAACATACCGATATGATCCGGCGCGCAGTGGCTTTACGAGAGTATCTGTTCCAGCCGACTTGAAACGCGCCTGGGAAAGCGATTTAGGTGGTAAACTCAGCAGTGTAGTGAAAGCTGGGAACAAGGTCTTCGTGGCGAAAGTGGACGCCCACGAGGTTTATGCCCTTGATGCCGATTCCGGCAAGACTTTGTGGAGCTATACGGCTGGAGGTCGAGTCGATTCGCCACCCACAATCTATAAGGGAATGGCGATTTTCGGATGCGCCGACGGATACGTTTATTCCCTCAGGGCCTCTGACGGCCGGCTTGTGTGGCGCTTCCGCGCCGCACCGGATAACCAGCGCTTGATTGCCTTCGAGCAGGTCGAATCGGTATGGCCTGTACACGGAAGTGTGCTCGTACAGAACGGGCTGGTTTACTGCGTGGCCGGCAGATCGATGTTTCTCGATGGTGGAATGCGACTGCTGCAACTCGACACGAAAACCGGGCGTAAGGTTTCCGAGAAGGTTCTTGATGACCGCGACCCTGAAACAGGCAAGAATCTACAGACCCGGATTCAAATCCTCAACATGCCGGTCGCTTTGCCGGACATCCTTTCCAGCGACGGCAAATACGTCTACATGCGGTCCCAGAAGTTTGACATGAGCGGTAAACGCCTTGAAATCGGACCACACTCAGGTGATCCGGCAGAACAGGGCTCTGTGCAGCAGGGCGAGGGGGCCCATCTTTTCTGTCCTAGTGGTTTTCTGGATGACTCATACTGGCATCGTAGCTACTGGGTCTATGGCCGCAGCTTCGCCGGTGGCCACGGTGGTTACTTCCAGGCGGGTAAGTTCACACCGGCCGGGCGGATGCTGGTGTTCGATGACTCTACTGTCTATGGTTTCGGCCGTAAAGCAAAATACTACCGTTGGACGACCCCAATTGAGCATCACCTTTTCGCTGATGATAAGAACGAACCCCGTAGTCCTGCTCCGGCGCGCAAGGCCAATAACAGTACCGGTGGGCCGTGGATTTCCATCGAGAATTCCAAAAGTTTAAATCCCGCGGGCAAACCTCTGGTTGTAGAAGCCTGGGTCAGGGCCGACAAGCGTAACGGCGTAATCCTGGCCCGTGGTGGCCCCTCACATGGCTACGCTCTGCTGATACGGGGTGGTGAGCCGCAGTTCGTGGTACGCGCAAACCAAAAGGTGAGCACCGTGAAAGCCGGACGGAAAGTTGTAGGCAAGTGGGTGCATCTTGCTGGTATGTTGACGGCTGAGAAAAAAGTCAAGATTTATGTAGATGGAAAACTTGCCGGAACAGCCGAGGCGAAAAAGCTGATTTCCTCCGATCCTGCCCAGGCAATGCAGATTGGCGCCGATGCTGATTCGGCCGTGGGTGACTATACTTCCCCGTTGCCTTTCATGGGATTGATCGACGAAGTCCGTGTCTACTACGGTACGGTGACCGATGCCGAAATCGCAGCGCACAGCACTACACCCGGCAAGGCCACAGCGCAGTATGGCAAGCTCGTTTTGTGTATGACTTTCGATAATGGAAAAGCCACAGATGAATCCGGCAACGAGAACCACGGCAGGGCAGGCGGATTAAAGACCGAAAAAGGGCGGTTCGGCAGTGCGATGAAGTTCACCGGTGCCGGCGCTACCCGGCTTTCGGCCCCGTCATTTCCGCATCGCTGGGCCCGTGACCTGCCGATGTTTGTCCACGCGATGGTCCTTGCGGACAAGACACTTTTCATCGCCGGCCCACCGGACATGATTGATGAAGACCAGATATCCAAAAGCCTCGACGTTCCGGGCGTTGACAGTACACTTGCCGAACAGAACGCGGGACTTGAGGGTAAAAAGGGCTCTTTGCTGCGTGTTGTTTCGGCTTCAGATGGTGAGAAACTGGCCGAGTACAAACTCGAAAGTGTACCGGTTTGGGATAGTATGGCCGCGTCGGACGGTCGACTGTATCTTGCGATGAAAAATGGCAGGGTGCTGTGTTTTGCAGGGAAAGAGTAGCCGGATTCCGAGGATTTAAAAATACGGCGGTTGTTAATCATTAACTTGGGCATTGTTTTCCTCTGAAATTGGGTTTGTTCCTGCTTCGCCAGAGGCTACGACAGGATAAATTGGGTTTGAATTGGGTTCGTAT